>Ga0207813_100426_pt1 | contig 24058 bp, 20 predicted proteins | sample A23E3SouthBayCA_2_FD_187730 | JGI IMG/M metagenome (GOLD analysis project Ga0207813, IMG submission 187730) | Aerobic enrichment media microbial communities from Eden Landing Ponds, California, USA - A23 E3 (4) (SPAdes) | ecosystem: Environmental > Aquatic > Marine > Unclassified | place... | reverse complement strand
AGCATCGGCAGATCCGAGAGGTGCAGCAGTTTCCGCATCTCGAGGACGTTCCCGCCGTTGACCTCGGCGAGGACGTCCCGACTGGCCTGCCTGAGGTCCCGCATCAACTGGTCGTACCGGTCGTTGGGCGCGAGGTAGAGTAACTGCGTCATCAGCAGGCGCGTCTGGGCTTTGGGCGCGACCCAGTCGTGCCAGAGGTCGTCGTACGTCGCCATGTTCTCCGCGGAGGTGTCAGGCTCGGCGGGCGTGAGACAGGCGTCGGCCGTCGCCGCGGCGGCGCGAGCCGAGCGCATCCCCTTGTGGATCCCCTCGCCCCAGAGCGGGTCGATGGTCGGGACGGTGTCGCCGATGGCCATGAAGTTGTCCGTACTCAGCTCTCCCGGCTTCTGGATGTGAGCCGACCCGCGGTGCTGTTTGCCTTCCAGGCGCTCGGCGTTCTCGAAGCGGGGGTCGGTCTCCAGCCAGTACTGCATGTAATCGTCGATGCCCATCCCTTCGCGGGCGCGTTCGCTGTGGCTCTCGTTTTGAATGTAACAGAGCCCGACTTTCGCCGTGTCCTCGCCGGTGTGGAAGATCCACGAGTAGCCGCCCGGCGCGAGGTCGTGGTCGAGTCGGAGCATCATCGCGTCGTGGAGGTCGGCGTAGTCGTCGTGATCGATATCGATCCCCTCGAGTTCCCACTCGACGCCGATCGCCTGGTGATCGCGCTCGAGGTCGCTGACGCCGAGTTTCTTCGCCAGCGGCGCGGCCGGGCCGGTCGCGTCGACGACGATGTCGGCGTAGACCTCCTCGCCACCAGCGTACTCGACGCCGACGATCTCACCGCCCTCGGTGATCGGCTTGGAGACCCGGGAATCGAACCGGTAGGTGGCGCCGTTCTCGCGGCCCTCGCGGACCAGAAACCGCTTGAAGTCCGCGAACTCCAGGACCGCTCCGGCCTGGTCCTGGACGAAGTGGTTGTTCGGCGACTCGAGGACGACGCTGTCGGTGAACTGCATCACAACGTCGTCCGGAACGTTGAACGACGCCATCATCGACGGGAAGGTCCCGGCCGTCGACTTGTTGCTCTGACGCGGGAACTCGTCTTCCGGTTCGGTCTCGAGTACGAGGACGTCGTAGTCCCTCGCCGCGAGGTCCCGGGCACACTGGGCGCCGGCGGGGCCAGCACCAGCGACGACCACGTCAAAGCGCTCGCTCATAGATGGTAATCCGGCCTGCGCGTAATCAGTTTTGCTGATACGGTTCGTCGCGACGGCCCCGCGGTGCGTGCTGGCCGCTACGTCTGGCGGAGTCGCGGCCGCCGACTGGCTCCGGCTGTTCCCCTCGACGGAACAGAACCGGCCAGTGAGGGGTTCTAAGGGGGCGTCTCGGTCATCTCAGTCCGTTCAAAATGGTAACTTATAATGGAGTTAAGATTTACTCGAGTTCTGTGGTGATCGTCCGTGAGGGACGCACCGCGAACGAACTATGACACGGGATTCAGACTCGTCTTCTACGGGTGAACGGATGGATGAAGGACGTTCGATCGACGAGAGTCGGCGGACGCTCCTGAAAGGAACGGCGGCAGCGGGTGTGGGCGCGGTCACGTACTCGTCGTCCGCGGCGGCCCAGTCCGACCAGTGGGAAGTCACCGGGCCTGACGGACTGCTCACGGCGACGGTGACGCGAAACGGGGAGGGCGCCCTGTCGATCAGTGTCGCCCGCGACGGGCGGACGGTGCTGGAACCGTCGCCGCTGGGTATCACGACCGAGACGACGGCGTTCGAGACAGGGCTGTCGTTCGTCGAGCGGTCCGACGAGTCGGTCGAGGAGACCTACGAGACCGAGACGGGCAAGCGCCTCGAACACCACCACCGCGCCGAGCAGGCGTCGCTGACGTTCGAGAAGGGGGGTTCGCGGATGAACCTCGACGTGCGCGTCGCCCAGCAGGGCATGAGCTACCGCTACCGACTGCCGGGGGAGGGCGACGTGGCGGTGACCGGCGAGCGCACCGCCTTCGAGTTGCCCGACGAGGCCGAGGCGTGGCTAATGCCCCAAGAGGCGAAATACGAGGCCGAGTGGCGCCAGCAGTCGGCCAGCATCGCACTGGGCGATTTCAACTTCCCGACGCTGTTCGAGGTGGGCGAGGACTGGGTGCTCCTCAGCGAGGCCGACATGAGCGGACGGTACTGCGGGAGTTATCTCCGGACACGGTCCGCCTCGAACACGTACGACCTGCTGTTCGCGAAAGACCAGTCCGGGCCGGTCACGAGCGAGCGGCCACTCCGGACGCCCTGGCGGGCGATGGTCGTCGGCGACCTGGGCGACGTCGTCGAGTCGGACCTGATGCAGTCGCTGAGCCCGCCGAGTCGGATCGACGACACCTCCTGGATCGAACCGGGTCGCGTCGCGTGGTCGTGGTGGTCACGCGACGCCCTGCAGTCGCGGGAAGTCCAGGAGAACTTCATCGACTACGCCGCCGAGCAGGGGTGGGAGTACTACCTGATCGACGCCGGGTGGCAGGAGTCGTGGTTCCCCGACCTCATCGACTACGCCAACGAACAGGGTGTCGAGATCATCCTCTGGAACCGCTGGAACGGCGGGCACGGCGGCATCGAGGACACCGGTCCTGCGGGCCCCAACGAGGACGAGGCGCGCGAGCGTCTGTTCTCACAGTGGGCCGAGTGGGGCGCCGCCGGGATGAAACTCGACTTCATGGACTCCGACTCCCAGGAGCGGATGCAGTTTCTCGACGACGTTCTCGAATCGGCCGCCGAACACGAACTCATGGTCAACTTCCACGGGTCGACGCTCCCCCGTGGTACCCGCCGGACCTGGCCCAACGAGGTGACCCGCGAGTCGGTCAAGGGCGGGGAGTACTACAAGTGGGACGAGAACCCGATCGACCACAACGTCGTCCTCCCGTTTACCCGGAACGTCGTGGGCGCGATGGACTACACGCCTGCCATCTTCTCGGCGTCGGAACCGGAACCCGCAGTCACCGCGGGCTTCTGGCTGGCGACCGCGGTCGTCTACGAGTCGGGTCACCAGCACCTCGCCGACGACTACGAGGTCTACCAGCAGTACCCGCGTGCGGAGCGGTTGTTCCGCAACGTCGGGGCCGCCTGGGAGGAGACCGTCTTCCTCGGCGGCCGCCCCGGCGAGGAGGCGACGCTCGCCCGCAAGCACGGCGCCGAGTGGTTCGTCGGGTCCATCGTCGAGGGTGCCGCCCGGGACGTGGAGGTGTCGCTCGAGTTCCTCGACGCGGACCGCCAGTACGTCGCCGAGATTACGCGCGACGCCGACGGCGCGGACGACCTCACGATAGACCACCAGCGGGTGACAGGGAGTGACTCGCTGACGGTCCCCGTCGCGGAGCACGGCGGGTTCACGGTCCGCCTGGTGCCCGCCTCGCTGATCGAGCCGGTCGTCGAGGTGACCAACGGGCCGCTCTCGATCGAATCCGACACGCCGGTGACCGTCGAGGCGGAGGTGACGAACCCCGCCAGACACGTGGCGACGCACCTGGACCTGTCGCTGGATCTTCCCGACAGGTGGACCGTCACGGACGAGTCCGGAACGACGCTCTCACAGCTGGACCCCGAGGAGTCAGAGTCCGTCTCGTGGACGGTCGACCCCGGGCAGGTCTCGCCGGGGACCTACAGCGGGGACGTGTCGCTGACCTTCCGTCACCGCCGGTACTGCTGTACCGAGACGGTCGACTGGCGCGTCCAGTTCACCGCCGAGGCGGCCGCGCTCCCCGAGCGCTGGAGCACCGTCGACACCGCACCGGGATCCGAGGCCGAGTTCGGCTACAACGAGCAAAACGACAGCCTGACGATCAACGCGGGCGGCGCCGACGTCTGGTGGGAACTCGACGAGTACGGCGCCATCTACGACGAGTCGCTGTCGCTCTCGGACGGCGAGACCGCGACCGTCGAGATCGTCGAAGACGACAACACCGACCAGTACGCGAAAGCTGGCATCATGGTCGCCAACGATATCACCGCGCCCGGCGAGTCCGCGCCGGACCTGATCGTCTTCGCGAGCCCCAGCACGGGCTTCAAAGTCGAGTGGGACGACGACTCGAACGGCTACGTGGGCGCCTCTCAGGCCGACGGTACTACCCAGTTCCCGTGTCACGTCCGCGTGTCCCGCGACGGGGATACGTTCACCGGTGAGTACAGCACCGACGGGGGCGACACCTGGTCGGAGATCCACTCGATCGATCTCTCGGGGATGGACGGCGAACCCGACGTGGGGATGTTCAAGACCTCCCACGAACCCGGGACGAAACGGCTCACCGAGTTCGCCGACTTCACCGTCGAGTGATCGGGGCGGCCGGTCGGGTAGGCCGCTCGGCGATTGCCCTCACGCCCCGCGCGTGGTCTCGACCACGTCGAGGTGTTCGTCGACCCGGACCGCGAGTGTCTCGCCGTCCGCCTCGAAGGTGAACCGCGCCGACAGCGGCTCGTACGAGAGGATCTCCTCCTCGTACCCCTGGTGGATCGCCTCCACGACACCGGTGTCGTAGGGCTGGATCGGGTCGAACCCCTGCTCCACGAGAAACGACAGCATCGCGGGGTGGCCCAGCACCGCCAGGACACCGGACCCGCCGGTCCCGAAGATGCAGTTCGTGCAGTGAAAACCGACGGTGACCGCGTAGTCGTGTTCACAGACCGAACAGATGCCGTCGCCGTCCTTGTGTGCCGCACAGACAGAGACGGATCGATCGATCGTCGCCGAACAGCGCGGACACACCCCCTTCACGCAGGCGAACACCTCGAGCATCGTCCACGTCCAGGCGGTCCGGACGACGGCCTCCGGATCGCGGTCGCGCAGGCCCGCGGGTGGCAGGAGGAGTCGTCCGAGATACCCCGAGTCCGCGTCGCCACCCCCCGGTCCGCCGCCACGGGTCTGGCCCCACGCGCCGTCGCACTCGGTACAGTAGAGTTCGACGCTCCCGGCGCGCCACTCGATCTCGACCGGTGCGCCGCAGCGACGGCAGGACAGATCGACCAGCGTCCGCGCCATCTCCGGATCGCCGGTGACCGCCCCCGACAGGACCGCCTCGACGACGCGGCGACCCGGCCGATCTAGCACGTATCCCGACTCCGCTTTCCGCACGAAGTGTCCGACGAGTTTGTCGAGGTGGTAGTTGAACTGTCCGGAGTCGTCGACGTCTACGCGATCGTACAGATCCGAAAAGGAGAGCGCTTCGTCGACCTCCCCGAGGACCCGCAGGATCTCGACCCGGGTGGCGTTCCCGAGGAGTCCGAACGCCTCCTCCGGCGCGATCGTATCGCCGTTCGGACTGGTTTCGTCATCGACCATATGGCATCGTTAAGTCCCCGGAATCGTAAATCCACGCCCGCGATCTCGGTATTAGTACAGAAATTACAGAAATATCGTTCGGTACACCGACGAGCAATGCGGTCGGCGGTCGGGACCCCAGACGCGGGCCTGGGGACGCGAAACTACCGTCGTCGGGGCGGTTCGCTCGCGCAGATATTCAGTACGAGTCGAGGAGTGAACGCGCTGGCATCCGCCGAGCGAAGCGAGCGCGGTTCACTGTCAGAGCGTCGCTCTGACAAGCCCTCGTTCGCTGACGCTCACAAGGACACCGGACGCGAGCGACCGAAGGGAGTGAGTCGTCCGGCCTTTTTCGCCCACGTTTTTGTTCGCCAGGTGCCCGCAGGCGCGCAGAGCGCGCCGAGGACACCCGGCGGAGAAAAAGGTGGTTTAGTAGAACTCGCGGACGAGGTCCATGGCGTCCTCGGGTGCGCCGTCGGGGATCTCGGCCATGTTCTCGTCGATGCCCTCGCGTTCCTCGTAAGGGACGGAGTTGTCGTCCTGGTAGATGACGCCCATGTACTCCTTGTCGCCCTCGAGGATCTTCTCTTTGGCGTCGTCGACGTCGGTCGGGTCGTGGTCCTCGTCGGCGAGGTCGACGATGGAGTCCCGGAAGTAGTCGTAGGTGTCGACGTCGTTGAACGTGACACAGGGCGAGTAGACGTTCACGAAGCCGAAGCCGTCGTGCTCGACGGCCTTCTGGACGATCTCGGCGTGACGCTGAGCGTCCGACGAGAACGACTGCGCGATGAACGTCGCCCCGGAGGCGAACGCCAGCGCGAGCGGGTTGACCGGCGGCATGTTAGCGCCGTCGGGCGTGGTCGACGTCTCGAAGTCCTCACGCGAGGTCGGCGAGGCCTGGCCCTTGGTCAGGCCGTAGATGCGGTTGTCCATGACCACGTAGGTCATGTCGACGTTGCGGCGGACCGCGTGGACGAAGTGTCCGGCGCCGATAGAGTAGCCGTCGCCGTCGCCGCCCGCGACCATCACTTCGAGGTCGGGGTTGGCGAGTTTGACGCCGATGCCCACCGGGAGTGCGCGGCCGTGGACCCCGTGGAGCGCGTAACTGTGCATGTAGGTCCCGATCTTGCCGGAACAGCCGATCCCCGCGACGACGAACGTGTTGTCGGGGTCGTTGCCCGACTGGGCCAGCGCCTTCATCATGCCGTTCATCGTCCCGAAGTCACCACAGCCGGGACACCAGGTCGGTTGCTTGTCGGACTTGAAGTCGACGAATCGTGTCTCTGAGCTCATGCTTGAACCTCCTGTTCGGTCGCCTCGCCAGCGATCGCGTCTTCGATCTCCGTCGCCAGTTCGTCCGCCTTGAAGCGGACGCCCGTGTACTTGTTGACCCGTTTCACCCGTTCGAGCACGTCGTGTTCGATCACGTCGGCGAACTGTCCGGTCGCGTTACACTCGACGACGATGACGTCCTCGGCGGCCTTGACCTCTTCGGTGAGGTCGGGCCGCGGGAAGATGTACGGCACCGAGAGGAACCGCACGTCGTGTCCCCGGTCGTCGAGAAGCGCCAGCGCCTCGTTCATCGCGCCCTCGTTGGAACCCCACGAGATGACGAGCGTGTCCGCGTCGGGATTGCCGAATTCGCGGTAGTCCCAGTCTTCCTGTTCCTTCGCGGTCTCGACTTTCCGCTGGCGCTTGTCGACCTGCTCGACGCGCACCTCGGTCTCCTCGGTCCGGCGGCCGAGTTCGTCGTGTTCGAGGCCGGTGGTCATATGCGCGCCGTCCTCGGTCCCCGGGAACGCGCGGGGGCTGACCCCGTCGGCGGTCGGGAAATGCGGCTGGAAGCGGTCGCGCTCGTCGAGCCAGGAGTCGATCTCGTCCTCGTCGACGACCTTGCCGCGCTCGATCTCGACCTCGTCCATGTCGAAGGTCTCCGGCTCGAACGTCTGCTCGGTGACCGCCATCGCGAGGTCCGCGACGAGGAAGACCGGGGTCTGGTACTTCTCGGCGTAGTTGAACGCCTCGACGGTCTTCCAGAAACACTCCGCGACGGTCGTCGGCGCGACGACGAACCGCGGAATCTCGCCGTGGCCGCCGTACAGCGTCATGTTGAGGTCGCCCTGTTCCTGTTTGGTCGGCATCCCCGTCGAGGGGCCCGAGCGCATCACGTCACAGATGACCAGCGGTGTCTCCGAGGTCGCCACGAGACCGAACGTCTCGGTCATCAGATCGATACCCGGGCCGGACGTGGCCGTCATCGCGCGTGCTCCCGCGCGGGCCGCTCCGAGCGCCATGTTGATCGCCGAGAGTTCGTCTTCGGCCTGGACGACTTTCCCGCCGTACTGGTCGATGCGGCCGGTCAGGTACTCCATCACGTCCGTCGCGGGCGTGATCGGGTATCCCGAGTAGAAGCGACAGCCAGCCGCGATGGCACCCATCCCGATGGCCTCGTCGCCGTTCAGCAGGACGTAGTCGTTGTCCGTCGTCTCCAGGTCGTAATCGAAGTCGTGGTCGTACTCCTCGGCGACGTACTCCTGGCCGAGGCGGGCGGCCTGCTTGTTGTTCTCGACGATGGCTTCGCCTTTGTCGCCGAAGCGTTTCTCCAGGGACTCGTCCAAGTTCTCGATCGGGAAGTTCGCCACCTCACAGGCCGCGCCCAGCGCGACGACGTTAGCCATGATGGCGCCGCCAGCGTCCTCGGCGAGGCGCTGGAGCGGGACCGACAGCCCGACCATCCCTTCGGGGATCTCCAGGTCCTCCATCGTCGAGCGCTCGCCGTCGTAGATGATGACGCTCCCCTCGTGGAGTTCGTCCATGTTCTCGTCGACGGTCCGTTCGGTCAGCGCGATGAGAACGTCGAGTCTGTCGACGACACTCTTGACCTCGTCGACCGACGTTCGGACCTTGTAGGCCGTGTAACCGCCCCGGATCCGCGAGGCGAAGTCTTTCGAGGTGAAGACGTGACGGCCTGCACGGGACAGCGCTTGCGCGAATATTTTCCCCGTGGAGTCGATGCCGTCCCCGGCTTCACCGCCGATGGCCCAGTTCAGATCCTCATGCATACTGGATCCGGCTACCTTCCCGCCAGCAAAAAGGCTTCTGTAATGCCCGTCGGCAACATCTGTTAGGACCGTGCTGTGTCCACTTTCGGATGGCAGAAATGGACGATTATTTTACTACAGACGTAGCGAATCGCCGTGCTGTCGGCGACTGACTGGCTCCAGCCGTTCGTCGACACGCAGGGAGCGAAAGGGCCTTGCCCGACCCGACCGGCGACCCGAACATGGACGACACGACGATCACGGTCACGGCCGTCGACTCGGTCGGGCCCGACGCCGTCGCGATCACGTTCGACTCACCGCCGGAGTTCGACGCAGAACCGGGACAGTTCGTGAAACTCACGATTTCGACCGACGAGGGCGAGGAGTCGCGCTTCTACACCGTCTCGTCGCCGGACGTGACCGACACGTTCGAGATCACGGTCGGGATCGATCCCGAGGGTGCGGTCGGACCTGCACTGGCTGCCCTCGAGGCGGGCGACAGCCTGCGAGCCTCCGGTCCGTTCGGCAACGACTACTACGAGGGCGAAGGCCGCGTGCTCGTGCTCGCGGGCGGGCCGGGCGTCGGCCCGGCGGTCGCGATCGCCGAGCGCGCCCTCGACGACGGCGGCGAGGCGGCGGTCGTCTACCGCGACGACGCGCCGATCCACGACGATCGGCTCGAAGAACTCCGCGACCGCGGGGCGGCCATCACGGTACTCGACGGGGACGATTCCCTGGCACCTGCTGTCGCCGAGGCGCTGACCGACGGCACGCAGGTGTTCGTCTACGGGTTCGCGGACTTCCTCGACGACGCGATGGCGGCCATCGCCGCGGCCGACGGCGACCAGGACGCCGCGAAAGTCGAGAACTTCGGCTGATCCGGAAGTCGGGGCCCGTCTTCGCAGCCCGGTGGTCCCCCCTCGCGCGGCGGTGACGGCCAGTTGATAACGGTTAAAAACCGTGAGCGGAAACGGAGAGGTATGAGCGAGAGCCAACAGAAACGACGACAGAAGTGCATCTCCTGTGGTATCAACATCGCCGGGACGAACGCGGCGGCGTTCAAGTGTCCCGACTGCGGGCACCAGATCTACCGCTGTGCCAAGTGCCGCAAGCAGAGCAACCTCTACGAGTGCCCGGACTGCGGGTTCAGGGGGCCGTAAGAATGGGGAAAGTCGCCGCCGAGATCAAGGTCATGCCCCAGAGCCCCGAGGTCGACCTCGACGCCCTCCAGGAGCGACTCGAGGCCTCGCTCCCCGAGGGCGCGAAAATCAACGGATTCCAGCGCGATGACGTCGCTTTCGGCCTCGTCGCACTGCTGCCGACGGTCGTCGTCCCCGACGAGTCCGGCGGCACCGAAGCCGTCGAGGAGGCGTTCACCGGCGTCGAAGGCGTCGAGTCCGTCTCGGTCGAAAACGTCGGCCGTATCTGATCGGGCCAGCCGTCCCCACGTATCGAAGCTGATCACCCGGCCCCCTCGTTCTGACAACTACTGGTCCGTTTCTGCAAGTCACTGACGGCCAGTACCGCGTTCTCCGGACTGTGTACCGCCCTCGATTATCACGAAGGAAAATAGAGAGAGAACGTTTATTGAGCACAGTGTCACCGTCACGAGTATGGATCGGCGTATCTCAGCACTGTTGCCGGACGCGGTCCGGCGGAGTTACCTCCGGCAGTTCGCCGCCGCCGTCGCCGTGATTCTCGTCGTTCTGGTCTTCGTTCTCGGCGGCGTCTACGCGATGGAGCGCAACGCACAGGAGGAATCGGTGCAGGAGACACTGCAGTCGAACACGGAGCGAAACGTGGACGAGGTGGCCAACTGGCGGCGCCAGCACGCCACCGCGGCACGGATCAGTTCGCAGTCGGGGAAGCTGCGCGAGGACTCCGCGAGCAGCGCGAGCGCTGCCCTGCGGAGTATGTCGAACTCGATGCCCGCCGAAGTCGTGGCGATCCACTACTTCAACTGGAAGGAGGGGAACCTCACGGCCAGTTCCGACTCGAACGTCGGTTCGGAGACGGCGACGTTACCCTGGTTGAACTCGACGAGCCTCAGTGGGAACGGGGTCACCACCGTCCACACGACCGACGCCTACGTCCACAACAACGACACGCGGATGGCGTTTATCAGCCCCACGCAGTTCGGCATCAACTACGCCATCGCCGTCGAGGTGTCGGTGACCGAGTCGTTCGACTTCCGGAACCCGGTCCCGGGGAGTCAGACGCAGGTCCTCCAGGGCAACGCATCGGTGATGTACGACGAAGACACGGCACGCGTCGGGACCACCTACTCCGGTCTCGCGGCCGGGACGCTGTACAACCAGACCGAGGAGACCGGGCTGTTGAGCTTCGGGACGAGCGACAACGCCGGCAACGCGACGTTCGTCCAGGACGACGGCCGGATCGTCAGTTACGCGCTGGTCCCCGGGGCGAACATGGCCGTCGTGACGAGCACGACCACGGACGCCTACGGGGTCGGGACCGAGACGATGGGGTATCTCGCGCTCGTGTTCGTCTTCGTCGCCATCAGCCTCGGGGCCGTCGGGTTCGTGGTCGAGCGTCCGGTCGCGCGTTCGATCAGCCGCCTCGCCGAGCGCACCGAGGAGATCGAGGACGGGAACCTCGACGTGGACCTCGAGTCGAACCGGATCGACGAGATCGGGACGCTGTACGCGACGTTCGGGTCGATGCGGGACTCGCTGGCCGAGCAGATCGACCAGATCGAGCGGGCCCGCGAGGAGGCCCGCGCCGAGGCCGAGGAAGCCAGAGAGTCGGCCGAACAGGCCCGTGAAGAGGCCGAAGCGTTCAACGAACACCTCGAAGAGACCGCCGACGAGTACGGCGAGGTGATCCGAGCGTGTGCCGACGGCGACCTGACCCGCAGGCTCGACCCCGACGAGGAGAGCGAGGCGATGGCCGAGATCGCGCGGTCGTTCAACGACATGATGGCAGACCTCCAGTCGACGGTCGCCCGCGTCAGGGAGTTCGCCGACGAGGTGGCCGACTCGACCGCCCGCGCGACTGCGGCCACCCAGGAGGTCCGGACGACGACCCGCGAAGTGAGCGGTTCCGTGGGCGATATCGCCGACGACGCGAACGAACAGGACGAGTACCTCCAGGACCTCTCCGAGGAGATGAACGACCTCTCGGCGACGGTCGAGGAGGTCGCCGCGACCGCGGACAACGTCGCCGACCTGGCCCGCGAGACCGAGGCGCTTGCCAGCGACGGATCCGAGGCCGCCGCCGAGGCGATGGAGGGGATGGAGACCATCGAGTCGGCGACTGCCGAGACCGCCGACGAGATCCGTGCCCTTGACGACGAAGTCGACCGCGTCGCGGAGATCGTCGACCTGATCGACGACATCGCCGACCAGACGAACACGCTCGCGTTGAACGCCTCTATCGAGGCCGCCCGCGCGGGCGAGTCCGGCCAGGGCTTCGCGGTCGTCGCCGACGAGGTGAAGGCGCTGGCCGAGGAGACTCGCGAGGCGACCCAGGAGATCGACGATCACCTGACCCGCCTGTCAGGTCGGACCGGCGAGGCCGTCACCGACATCGAGTCGATGCGCGAGGACGTCGTCGAGGGCGTCGAGACGACACAGGGCGCGCTCGACGCGCTCGACGAGATTGCCGATCAGGTCGAGGAGACCAACGACGGCGTCCAGGGGATCAGCAGCGCGACCAACGACCAGGCCGAGTCCGCTCAGGAGGTCGTCTCGCTGGCCGATCGCGCCGCGGAGATCAGCGACCGCACCTCGGACCGCGCGACCACGGCCGCTTCGAACGCGGACAGGCAGGTCGACAGCATCGACGAGATCACCACGACGGCCGAACAGCTCGACTCGCAAGCCCAAGAGCTGCAGGATCTGATCGACAGCTTCACCGTCGACGGTGACGGGACGGCCGGGCTGGAGCCGAGCGGGCCCACCCGCGAAGCCGACGAGAGCCTGGACACAGCCAGCGAGACGGGTATCGACGGCGACGCGAAAGCAGTGACCGGCGACACCTCGACGAGCGGACCGGCCGGAGAAGCGGCGGAGCGAACGAACGGAGCGGCGACGAACGGGGCGAACGGAGCGGCGACGAACGGGTCGAACGGAGCGGCGACGAACGGGGCGAACGGAGCCGACGACGAGCTGGCGGCGACCGATCGAGATGCGTCAGTCGAACCGGACGAGAGGGCAGCGGAGAACGGGGACGGGATCGACGACGAGTCCGAGATCCAGTGGGGGAGCCCGGACGGAGCCGACGACGACCGCTGACCGGCGGCGTCGGATCCCGCCATCGCTGACGCGGGCGGAACGTGTATTTTATAACGTCGACAAGGTAAACGAAACGCACGAATGCCCAACTCGAACGGACCCCGGAAGAAGACACGTAACAAACTCAAGAACGAACCGCGAGACAGTGGTACCTCGCCGCCCCAGCGTGCCGTCACCGACTTCGACGACGGCGACAGCGTCCACCTGAAGATCGACCCGAGCGTCCCGGACGGGCGCTTCCACCCGCGCTTCGATGGCCGGACCGGCGAGATCGTCGGCACGCAGGGTGACGCCTACAAGGTCTCTATCGTGGACGGAAGCACGGAGAAGACGCTCCTGGTCGGGGCCGCACACCTCACCCTGCAGGAATGACGATCTTCAAAGAGAAGGTCGACGAGGAGTACCTCACCCTCGCCGAGACGAAGGCGGTCCTCGAGGACCTCGAACGCGAGCGCGCGGCCGACGAGGACCGCGAGATGCGCTACGAGCTCGCGCGGGCCATCGAGCACGTCAACCGCTTTGCGGTGCTCGACATCGAGGAGTCCGAGCAGTTCGTCGCGGAGCTGCGGGAGCTGGAGAAGGTCGACGAACCGACCGCCTACAAGATCGCGAACCTCCTGCCCCAGGACCGCACCGAACTCCGGGCGCTGTACGCCCAGGAGCGGTACTCCCTCTCGGGCGACGAACTCGACGAGATTCTCGACATCGTCGCCAAGTACGCCTGACGGCGACCGTCCCGCCGACCGGGGTCGGACCGCGGGCCGACCGACGACACCGCCGACTGCTGGGGTTTAAGTTCCGTCTCGACCTACTGTGCTGGCATGAGTGATACCGAGCGCGACGAGGGTTCGTCGGGGGACGCGACCGCCGTCGTCCTCGATTTCCTCGCCCACGGTCGGACCGAGGACGACCGCCCGCAGTACCAGAAACAGCCCCTCGCGTACGCGCTCGACCGCGAGGACTTCAGCCTCTACGAGTTCGTCCTCGACGAGGACACCGAGCACGACATCACGATCGGCGGGACGATCACGGTCGATCGCGGTGTCGACGGCGTCGAGCGCGTCGCCGAGATCGAGTACGAGGACCTCCCCGGCGGCGCCCAGTCGGAACTCGACTACGCGGTCGAGGACATCGTCACCGAGGAGGAACAGCGGTTCGTCGACTTCTACAACGAGGCCCAGCCGATCACCCTCCGCCTCCACCAGCTGAACCTCCTGCCGGGGATCGGGAAGAAACTCCGCAACACCATCCTCGACGAGCGCAAGCGCCAGCCCTTCGAGAGCTTCGAGGACCTCGAATCCCGCGTCGGCGGCCTCCACAACCCCCGCGAGGTGATCGTCGACCGGATCCTGGAGGAGATCCGCGAGGACGACCTGAAATACCGGACGTTCGCCCGCCGCGACGACGATGAGTGAGGACGGACGCACCGAGAGCGACCCCCACAGCGCCGACGACGGCCGCGCCGCGCCTCCGGAGACGGGCAAGCGCGACCCCGACGGCCTCCTCGCACATGCGGGCGTCCGCGGCGATCCGGATCGGGACCAGCACTTCCTGGTGGACGACCGCGTCCTCGACCGGATCCCGGAGTACGCCGTCGAGGCCGACGTCGATCTGTCGCACGTCCTCGAGATCGGCGGCGGGACGGGCGCGCTCACGGACCGTCTGCTCGCCGTCGCCGACCGGGTCACCGTCGTCGAGCGCGACCCCGAACTGGCGGCGTTCCTCCGCGAGGAGTTCGCCGACGAGCGTGCGGCCGACCGCCTCAGTGTGATCGAGGGCGACGCGCTCGAGGTGGATCTGCCGGATTTCACCGCCGCGATCTCGAATCTCCCGTACGGCGCCTCCAGCGAGATCGCGTTCCGCCTGCTCCCCGAGGGGAAGCCGACCGTCCTGATGTTCCAGCGGGAGTTCGCCGAGCGGATGGCCGCCGACTCCGGGACCGACGACTACGGCCGCCTCTCGGTGACGGCGGGCCACTACGCCGACGTCGAGGTCGTCGAACCGGTCCCGCCCGAGGCGTTCTCGCCGCCGCCCGCCGTCGACAGCGCCGTCGTCCGGACCGACCCGCGGGACCCCGAGTACGAGGTGTCCGACGAGGACTTCTTCATGGACTTCCTGAAGGGGGTGTTCACCCAGCGTCGCAAGACGATGCGCAACGCGGTGCGCAACACGGCCCACATCACGGGACTGGACGATCCCGAGGCCGTCGTGGACGCAGCGGAAGAGGACCTGATGAGTCGCCGCGCCGGGAACGTCACCCCGGCCGAGTTCGCCGAACTGGCGGCGCTGGCCCACGAGGTCGGCGCCGAGGAGTGATGACGAACGACGTCGAGGACACCGACAGCGAGAGTCGCCCGTCGCTGGCCGACCAGCGGGGGATCGAACGGGTCTACCAGCCCGCCGAGGACTCGAAACTGCTGGCCGACGCCGTCGCGGACCGGATCGAGACTGGCCAGCGTGCGCTGGACGTCGGGACGGGATCGGGCTACGTCGCCGCCCGGATGGCCGAGGCGGGGGCCGACGCCGTCGGTGCGGACCTGAACCCACACGCCTGTCGGCAGGCCCGCGAGGCCGGGCTCCCGGCCGTCCGCGCCGACCTGACGGCGCCGTTCCGGAACGGCGCCTTCGACGTGGTCGCGTTCAACCCCCCGTACCTGCCGAGCACGCCCGAGACGGAGTGGGACGACTGGATGGAGAAAGCGCTCTCGGGCGGCGAGGACGGGCGCGCGGCCATCGACCCGTTTCTCGACGACGTGGGGCGGGTGCTCGCCCCGGACGGGGCGGCCTACCTGCTCGTGAGTTCGCTCACCGATCCCGAGGCGGTCCGCGAGCGGGCGCGGGCGAACGGCCTGGGGAGCGAAGAGATCGCCCGTGAGTCCCACCCCTTCGAGACGCTGCTCGTCCTGGCGTTCCGGCGGGAGTGACGACGGGAGCGCCCCGCCATCGGCATCTTACGACCGTGCTAATAACTATCGGGAATAAGTATAGATGGGAAATATTATACTGCGTCATTTCCTATCCGCGTGCAATGACAGAGGTACTTTCGACGACACCCGGTCTGTACCCGCTTCCGGACTGGGCCAAGGACGAACTCCCGCGTCACAAGGGCCGCCAGAAGGGCGGCCTGGTGACCGGCGACGAGAGCGAGGAGACCGTCGCAGCCTACGAGCGGGCGCGCGAGGAAGTGATCGGCCTGCAGGACGACGCCGGACTCGACCTGGTGGTCGAGGGGCAACTACGCTGGGACGACATGCTCACTCACCCGCTCGCGGTCTCGGACGCGGTCGAGACCCGCGGGATCGTCCGCTACTTCGACAACAACAACTTCTATCGGGAACCGGTCGTCACCGAGGCCCTGTCGCCGACCGGCGACGTGGCCGCCGAACTGGAGGCGACCGCCGAGTCGACCGACAGCGATCTCAACGCCGTCCTCCCGGGGCCGTACACGCTCTCGCAGCTGGCGACCGACGAGCACTACGGCGACGAGGCCGACTTCCTCGCCGCGCTCGCGGAGTTTCTGGCCGGTGAGGCCGAGCGACTGCCGGAGACGGAGACGCTGTTCCTGCTGGAGCCGTCGCTGCTGGAGTCGCCGCCCGGTGACGGCGCCGACGAGCGCGCGAGCGAGGCCATCGACACCGTCGCACAGGCCGCCGAGGCCGACGTGGTCGCCCACACCTACTGGGAGTCCCACGGCGGCGACGGCGGCATCGACGAGAAGGTGTACGCCCACCTCATGGACGCCGACGTCGACGCGGTCGGCTTCGACTTCGTCGCCAACCACGAGGACAACGCCTACGTCATCGGCGAGTACGGCTGTACCGACGACGTGGCGCTTGGCATCGTCGACGGGCAGAACACGCTCGTCGAGTCGACCGACGAGATCGAAGAGCGCGTCGAGTGGACGCTCTCGAACACGCACGGCACCGACTTCGAGACGGCCTACGCGACGATCAACACGCCGACGTTCTACCTGCCCTCCTCGAAGTTCGAGGAGAAACTGGCCGCGCTGGGCGGCCTCACCCGCACGGAGGTGACAGCATGACGGACCGACCCGCCGACAACCGCGAACAGTTCCGACCCGCCGATCACGAGCACGACCACTTCCTGCTGACGACCGTCGTCGGCAGCTACAAGAAGCCCAAGTGGCTCGACCACGCCCGCGAACTCCACGAGGACGAGGACACCGACTTCGGCGACGAGGAGTTCGAGGAGGCCAAAGACGACGCCTCGCGCCTCATCACCGAGGAACACGAGCGCTCGGGCCTGGACGTCGTCGTCGACGGCGAGATGCGCCGCAACGAGATGGTCGAGTACTTCGCCGAGCGTATCGAGGGCTACGAATTTAATGGCCGCGTGAAGGTCTGGGGCCACAACTACTTCAACAAGCCCTCGGTCGCCGACGAGGTCGAGTACGGCGAGCAGTGGCTCGTCGACGAGTTCGAGTTCACCGACTCGGTCGCGGACCGCCCGGTGAAGGTACCGATCACCGGCCCCTACACTCTCGCGAACTGGACGTTCAACGAGGCCTACGAGGACGACGAGGCGCTGGCCTACGACCTCGCCGAGCTGGTCAACACCGAGATCGAACAGCTCGTCGACGCTGGCGCGCGGTACATCCAGATCGACGAACCGGCGCTGGCGACCACGCCCGACGACCACGCCATCGTCGGCGAGTGCCTGGAGCGGATCGTCGAAGACATCCCCGAGGACATCCGCATCGGTCTGCACGTCTGTTACGGCGACTACTCGCGGATCTATCCCGAGGTGCTGGAGTTCCCGATCGACGAACTCGACCTCGAACTCACGAACAACGACTACGAGCAGATCGACGTGTTCACCGATCCCGAGTTCACGCTCGACCTGGCGCTGGGCGTCGTCGACAACCACACCGCCGAGGTCGAGTCGGTCGAACAGATCAAAGAGAACATCCAGCAGGGACTGAAAGTCGTCCCGCCGGAGCAACTCACCATCTCGCCGGACTGCGGCCTAAAACTCCTGCCCCGCGAGATCGCCTACCAGAAGATGGAGAACATGGTCCAGGCCGCCCGCGAGATCGAGGCCGAACTCGATGCCGGTGAGATCGACGTGCCCGCCGCGGGCGAGACCGCAAGCGCCGACGACTGACGAGACGTCCCGCGTCGACGTCGGATCGCCGCGGGACGCGGTGGCGGATTTGTAGTGTTCTAGTCACCTATATCACCTGGGAAGGATACCGCGGAAAGAGTTTTCAGGGGTGTGGTCGAACCGTAGACCTAATGACAGGCGCTACGAACACGGACTACCGCGTCGAATGCTACCTCCGCGGAGACACGTACGGGACCTACGACCGCCAGCAAGCGGTTCTCGGACGGGTGTCCGCCCTGGAATCGGCGGGCATCGTCGCCGAGACGAGCGTCGACGCCTCCTGGCAGCGCATCCGAACGCCCGAACAGGACAGTCGCGACGGCGCGCTGGCGACCTACGAGGAGTTCGGCGAGTGGGCCCGCGAGAACGGCTACGGCCTCGAACCCGCCTTCGAGCGGCGCCGTCGATCGTACCTCGGGAGCGACGCAGTCAGCGAAGTCGTCGTCTTCCCGGTCGTCTCGCTGGCGGTCTACGAGGACACCGACCTCGAAGCGGTGTTCCCCTGCAGCGGCGATGACGGCACGGTCCACTTCACCGTGCAGGACTGTCTCGACGCCTTCGAGTCCGGGCGCGCGACGGAGTGGCTCCAGCGGTTCTCGACGGTGAGCGTCGACCGCGCTCAGCCTCACCTCGATCCGGTCCGGACCTGAACGGCGACGGGCGGACCCCGAGCGAAGTAGAAGGGGGCAGTTTACCCCCGGAGTGCGTCGACCGGACGCTCGTTGGCGGCTTTCCAGGCGGGGTAAAAGCCACTGAGCAGCGCCGTCCCGACGCCGAAGGCGAAGGCAAGGCCGATGTAGACGAAGTTCTGTGGTCGGAACGCCGTCGTCACCGTCCCCGTGATCACGTGGTTGATGATCATCCCGGCGGCGACGCTGAAGACGATGCCGACGACGCCGCCGACGAACCCCAGCAGCGTCGCTTCGCTGAGCATGATCTTCAGTACGTCCATCTTCTGGAACCCGACCGCGCGCATGACGCCGATCTCCTCGCGGCGCTCGACGGTGCTCATCAGCATGACGTTCAGGATGCTGATCCCCGCGACGAGGAGAGAGATCGAACCGATACCGATCAGGAAGAGATTCAGCGTCTGAAACGTCTGACCGATACTGTCGGCGATATCCGAAAAGTCCTGGACCTCGACGCGCTCACGGCGGTCGTTCAACTCCTCGCGGAGTGCGACGGCCGTCTGGTTGGCCCTGGTGGAGCTCTCTGTCGTGATGGTCACCTGGTCCCAGCCGCGGTCGCCGAGTCTGTTGGCCGGGAGGATGACGGAGTCGCCGACGTTGCTGAACCCGAGCCCCTGGCTCGCTTCGAGGACCGCCAGCACGCGGACGGTCGAGCCGTCGACGGTGATCGTACTCCCCGGTTCGAGGTCGTTCTCCTCGGCGAGCGTCGCGCCGACGAGCGCGCCGCTCCGGTAGGGATCGGGGATCGATCCCGAGCGAGCCTCGTAGATCTCGCTCGGTCTCGCGATCCCTCTGACGATCCGGTTTTCGGGTTCCCCCCTGTCGAGCGCGACCGGTATGAACCGCTGTTTCTGCGGGACGACCGTCGCGTCGGGCCCGGCGACGCGCTCGATGTCGCGAATGTCTCGCTCCGAGAACGTCGCGAGTCGACCGCTGTCGTCCGATGCCGGGGACACCTGCACCTGGTTGCCGATATCACCGAGGTTCTGCTGGATGTTGTACCGGAGCGTGAGCCCGAACATTCCCAGCGACGCGATAGCGATGACGCCGATGACGATCCCAAGCGCCGCCAGGATCGATCTGATCTTCGTCCGGCCGATGTTGCGCCGCGCCATCAGCAGGGCGGGGAACCGACGGTAGATCGGATCAAGCATTCCTGTCACCCCCTCCACCCTCCTCCGGATCGCTCAGGAAGGGGTCGGTTGTCGTCCCCGCATCGGTCCCCGACGCGTCCTCGTCGTCGCTGTCGTCGGCCGCCCCGGTGCGTTCTGACGCCCCCTGGCTGTCGACGGATCGGTCCGCCGCCCCGCCCACGGTACCGCCTGCGGATCCGGTGCTGACCGGGGCGTCCTCGCCCATGTAGCCGTCGACGAGTTCGACCTTCCGGTCGACGTACTCGTTGACGAGTTCGTCGTGCGTGACGGCGATGACCGCAACGTCCTGCTCGGTGACGCTAACGAACTCGTCCAGGATCTGTCGGCCGGTCTCCCGATCCAGGTTCCCGGTCGGTTCGTCGGCCAGCACTACTCGCGGTTCGTTGATGAGCGACCGCGAGATAGCGACGCGCTGTTTCTGCCCGCCGGAGAGTTCGTCGGGTCTGTGCTCGAGGCGGTCACCGAGGCCGACCCGTTCGAGCAGGTCGGTCGCACGGTCGGTGACCGTCGGGTCGTGGTCGAACAGCGCCGGGATCTCGACGTTCTCGCGGGCGGTCAACGTCGGGATCAGGTAGAAGTTCTGGAAGACGAAGCCGATGGTCCGCTTGCGCGCCCGTGTCCGTTCGCGCTCGGAGAGGCCGGTCACGTCCTCGCCGTCGAGCAGGATCTGCCCCTCGCTGGGGTCGTCGAGCAACCCGAGCAGGTTCAGGAGGGTGGTCTTGCCGCTCCCGCTGGGACCCATGATCGAGACGAACTCCCCGGCTTCGACCGCGAAGTCGATCCCTTTCAGGGCCGTCAGCGTCTCGCCGCCGGTCTCGTAGCGCTTGACCACGTCGCGGGCCTCAATCACCGCCACGGCTGTTCCTCCACGCGCGGACGATGATGGCGACAACCGCCGCGGCGACCACCAGTCCGACCACGACGGGGAGGACGACGCCGAGACCGGAACCGCCGCTACCGCCGTCGGTCCCGCCGTCCGGTCGGGGTTCGGGTGCCGCTGCGACCCCCTGTGCGTCCACCTCGACGGTCCGAGTGATACGCTCGCCGTCGACGAGATAGCTCACTTCGAGCGGAACGGCCGAGACGTTGCCCGTCGCGGTCGCGTAGACGTCGAACGAGACGAAGTCACTGGCGGGGACAGTCCCGACGAAGAACTCCCGGTTGGGCTGGGCCGGGGTCACGTTCTCGGTATCCTGGACGCGGACGACGACGCTCTCGGCGTCGGTCGTCCCGAAGTTGCTCGCGCTCCCGCTGATCTGGAGGCGTCCGCCCTGATCGGTGACCGAGACGCCGGTGAGGCCGATCGTGCCGGGCACTCGTGTCAGCGTCGTCGTCCCCGAGCGCTCGCCGCGGCGGTCCCCGACGTCGTAGGTAGCCTGCACGTCGACGGCGGCGCGTTCGCTGTCGAGCGTGGCGTTGAGTCGGACCGTCCGGGACTCGCCCGCCCCGACGCGTGAGACGAGCGCGCGCTGGACCGTCGCGTTCGGCGATTGCCCGCTGAGCGTGACGTTAGTCACCGGCGCGTTGCCCTGGTTGAGCACGTCGACTGTGACCATCGGTGTCTCGCTGTTCACGCTCGCACTCACGTCGAGCGTGACCCGGTCGCGAAGCGGATCCGTCGTGAACGCGACCGGCTGTGTGACCGTCCGGGAGAGACCGTTGTCGGTCGTGTACTGCAGCGTGACTGCCAGTTCGTTCTCGCCAGCAGCGGCGGGTTCGACCGTGAACCCGGTCTCGACGGACTCGCCGTTCTCGAGGCGCGTGAAGACCGTGCGGTCGTCGCTGACCGTGCCGTCCTCGCTGTCGACGGTCACTTCGAGGTTCGTGATCGCAGTCCCGAGCCCGTTCGCGACGGTGACCGTCCCGTCGGACGCGGTACCGGCCACGGAGTCGTTGACGTCGACGCCGATCTGCGGGTGCCGGTCCTCGCTCCTGACCGTGACCGTCTCCGTGACGCTGTCGGTGACACCGCCGTCGGTCGTGTACGTCAGCGTCACCGTCAGGTCGTGCGTCCCCGCGGACTCGGTCAGGTACTCGAACTGCACTTGCTCCGTGGCGTTTCTCCCGACAGTCCCCAGGATCTGACGGGAGTTCGGCGTCGTCACGCCGTCGCCGGAGACTGTCAGTTCCGCGCTTCTGAGCGCCGTATCGAGACCGTTCGCGACTGAGACGGTCCCGTCGGCGCGGACGCCGACGACCGAGTCGTTGGCCTCGACCGCGACCTGCGGGTCACGGTCCTCGCTTCTGACCCGGACCGTCTCCGTGACGCTGTCGGTGACACCGCCGTCGGTCGTGTACGTCAGCGTCGCCGTCAGGTCGTAGGTGCCCGCGGACTCCGTCAGGTACTCGAACCGCACCGTCGCCGACTCGTTTTCCGCGACGGTCCCGAGAACGCGACGGGAATTGGGTGTCGTCACGCCGTCACCCGAGACGCTCAGATCCGCGTTCCGGAGGTCACCACCGAGGACGTTCTCGACTGTCACGGTGGCGGGCGACCGGACACCGACAGTGGTGTCGTTGACGCTGACTGCGACCTGTGGCTGGGTCTCGCGGGCCTGGAACGTCTCGGAGATGGACACGCTGTCGGTCGTCCCGCCAGCCGTCGTGTACGTCAGCGTCGCCGTCAGGTCGTGTGGACCGGCCGATCGGGGTGCGTACCGGAAGTCGACAGTCGCCGACTCGTTGGCCGCCAGCGACGCGATCACTTCGCGCCTGTTGGTGATCGTGACGTTCTCGCCACCGATCTGTAACTGGAGATCGGAGAGGGACGATCCGACGGTGTTCGCGACCGTCACGGTCCCGCGCTGCCGGACGCCGACTGCGGTGTCGTCGGCGTCGATCGCTAGCTGTGGCGTCCGGTCGCTGACCGTGATCGAGACGGGGTAGCGGAGTCTGGTCTGTCTGCCGGTCGTGGTCGACCGACCCAGCACCTGGACGCGGAGGTCCTTGCTCCCGGCCTCTTCGAACGAGACGGTCAGCGGGACCGACCGGGAGTCGCCCGCTGCGACCACGCCGATGTCCCGGACCGACGCGAGTTCGTCCCCGTCGTCGTTCTCGTCGATGATGGCGACCTTGTCGATGAAGTAGCCAGCGCTACTGCTGGCGAAATTCTCGACGGTCGACCGGATCGTCACCTCGTCGCCCGGCACGGGCTGGTCGGGCGAGACCGAAACCGACGACACCGCCACGTCGACGCTCGCGGCCGCGACGACCCCCGGGACGGCCGCCGCGACGATCAGCGCCAGGACGGCGAGTGTGCGCGCTCGTCTCATAGTAGACCCAGTCCCGTGACGATACCCCACACGGACAGGGCAGCGCTGATCAGAACGGGCACCGCGACGGTGATCGCCGCGTCGCGCGTCTCGAGGTCGCGGGCGTACTTCATCGCGAACACCCACAGGAACGCGCTCCAGAGCGTGAACAGCAGCCCCAGTCCGCCGTCGAGAGCGACGAGTGGCCCGGTGGAGACCTCCTGTGAGAACTCCTGGAAGGCCTCGGCGGTCATCTCATCGGGCGTCGTGTACCCGACGACGTTGAACCGATAGTAGGTGATCAAGGCGCTGACGATGCCGCTGAACACCTGTGGCACGTACCCGTACCCCACCAGCGAGAGCGTCGTCGAGAAATCACCCTCACCGTCGAAGACGACCGAGATGGCGTGGAACACGCCACTGTACAGCAGCCACACGACGAACGCGCCGATCAGGCCGATGATGAGTCCGATCGTCTGGAACGCCGAGGCGATTCCGGCGCCAGGCCCTTCGAACTGCATCAGGTCCGACATCGCCTGGGTCTGGATGAAACCGGAAACGAGGCCGATCAGTCCGATCACCAGGACGATGGCCGCTGGCCAGAGCAGTGATGGGTCGTCACTCCGCTCCCGGAAGAAGGCGTCCGGGTCCGTCAGGACCGATAGTTCAGGGGGCATACGGGCGGATGTTCCGCGCACACGTCAGTTAAAGCTACTGTTATTTTTTCGGTAACAGCTGCGAATCGGTATCTCCGGTCGTCTGGAGTAGCGATTTGGGACGTCCGCACCGTCTCGCCGAATCGAGATAGACGGTCCCGGGCGGGCGAGAGAGGGGTCGACCGCCAGACGGTCGCTACGCCCGCAGTTCGTCGGTCAGCCGGTCGAACTGCTGGCGGTACTGGAACTCCGCGCGGGCACGTTCCAGGTCGTCCTCGTCGAAAGCCTCGTCGAACCCCGACATCCGCCAGAGGAGCGTCGAGAGCTGGTAGACCGGCTTGCACCGCTGGTAGCGTGCGCTCCGCTCGAACGAGCGGTGTTCGCGATACCCCTCGAAGAGACGGTCACGCAGGCGGTCCCGGCGGTCGGGGTCGTCGAACGTCGACTCGATGTAGAGGAACTCCGCCTGTGCGAGCTGATACTCGGGGTGGGCCGCGAGCGTGTCCTGCCAGTCGAGAACCGCCGTGATCGGCTCCGGTTCGTCGCGGGCGAAAAGCAGGTTCGTCGGCTGGAGGTCGTCGTGGACGAGTCGGGG
>Ga0207813_100425_pt1 | contig 24064 bp, 32 predicted proteins | sample A23E3SouthBayCA_2_FD_187730 | JGI IMG/M metagenome (GOLD analysis project Ga0207813, IMG submission 187730) | Aerobic enrichment media microbial communities from Eden Landing Ponds, California, USA - A23 E3 (4) (SPAdes) | ecosystem: Environmental > Aquatic > Marine > Unclassified | place... | reverse complement strand
GAACGCCCCGCCGATGAGGCCGTCCTCGGTGCGGACGTCGACGACGTCCGGGAGCGAGACGGACACGAACTGGTCGCCGTCGCCGTGCCCGACAGCGAACAGTACCCGGGTGTCGGTGACGACGGCCGCGCCGCTGTGGCGACGGTCCGGCGCGTACTCCTCGGTCCCGTCGGGACTCTCGACGGTCACGCCGTGTTTCTTGTTCCGGAGGACGTACCTGGCGGTCTCGTCGTCGGCGAGGTGGTCGACCAGCGGCGCGTCGCCGAGCACCGCCCGTCCGATGAGGCCGCCGCTCCCCGCGTCCGTGAGCACCGACGCGTCGCGACCCGCATCGTTGAGGTCTGTGACGTGATTCATACACCGCGACCTCGAAACGTTGGTCGGTAGGTTGACACGCTCACGTAAAAACCCTTGTGTGCGGTCGTTGATATGGACGGACGTCCGGTGACCCCGGGGTTACTGGAGACCTTTTCAGGTATCAGTCCCTAGCCGTGCCACGATGAACCGACTCGTCGACGGCGAGTGGCGAACGGACGCACACGAAACGACGAACGAGGACGGCGAGTTCGAGCGCGCGGAGACAACCTTCCGGGACTGGGTCCGCGACGAACCCGGCGCGCGCCACCAGCCAGAGGCCGGTCGCTATCACCTCTACGTCTCCTACGCCTGTCCCTGGGCCCACCGAACCCTCCTGGTCCGGTCGCTGAAGGGGCTCGAAGACGCGGTCTCCGTGAACGTCGTCGACCCGTTCCGTGAAGAGAACGGCTGGCAGTTCACACCGGAGCGTGACGGGTGCACCCCAGACACCGTCGACGGGAGCGACTACCTCTACGAGGTCTACCAGCGCGCCGACCCCGACGCCAGCTGCCGGGTCACTGTGCCGGTCCTCTGGGACAGGCAGGAGGAGACCATCGTCAACAACGAGTCCAGGGAGGTCCTGCGGATGCTCGACACCGAGTTCGACGACGTCGCCGAGCGGGACGTGGACCTCTATCCCGAGGGGTACCGGGACGAGATCGACCGGATCATCGACGAGATATACGACCCGATCAACAACGGCGTCTACCGCGCAGGCTTCGCCGGGTCCCAGGACGCCTACGACCGCGCGGTCACGGAGCTGTTCGACGCGCTCGACCACTGGAACGACGTCCTCGGGGAGCAGCGCTATCTCGCCGGTGACCGCCTGACCGAGGCCGACATCTGCATGTTCACGACGCTGATCCGCTTCGACCACGTCTACCACACTCACTTCAAGTGTAACGTCCGGGCTATCCACGAGTACGACAACCTCTGGCCGTATCTCAGGGACCTCTACCGGACGCCCGGCGTCGCCGAGACCGTGAACATGGACCACATCACGGAACACTACTACACGACCCACACGTCGGTCAACCCCAAACGGATCGTCGCGAAGGGGCCGGACCTGGAGTTCGGGGCACCGCACGACCGCGACGAACTTCCCGGTGGGCCACCGAGCGAGTTGCTCCCGCTGGCCTGATAGTGATTATTGTAGCGATTTACCGGTACGTGCCGACTCCGGTGCCGGCGCGATCCGGAAATAACCTACAATAATCACTATGAGACCATCGGGACTCGTCGGTGTCCGGGGCGGTGTGAACAACCGATGGATAGTCGGTGTGTTCGACCGCGGCGGACGTCGCCGGTGTCGAAAGGCCGGAGAGTCCCCGTCCCCTCGCCGGTGGTATGACCCGTGTCGCGGTCGGCGGCCGACTCCACTTCGGCTTCCAGAACCTCTCGCTGGCGAAGAGCCGCCTCTACGGCGGCGTCGGCGTCGCCGTCGACCGGCCGCGCCTCACGGTGGAGGCCGAACGCGCCGGCGGCGTGACCTGTGACGACGAGGCCGCGACACCCTACGTCGAGCGCGCGGTCGCACACCTCGGCGTATCCGGCGCGGCCGTCAGCGTCGAGCGTGACCTCCCGCGCCACGTCGGCCTGGGGAGCGGTACACAACTCGCACTCGCGAGTCTCCTCGCCGTGGCGGGCGCCCACGACCGCACGGTCGACCCGCGCGAACACGCCCCCGCGCTCGACCGGGCCGGGCGCAGCGGGATCGGCGTCGCGACCTTCGAACAGGGCGGGTTCGTCGTCGACGGCGGTCACCCGACGGAACTGTTCACGACCGCACCGCCCGAGACCGGTGAGTGGACCGTCCCGCCGGTGGTCGCGCGCCACGACCTCCCCGACGGCTGGCGGTTCGTCCTCGCAGTACCGGACGCGCCGGCGGGCGAGAGCGGCGAGGCCGAAGACGAGAGCATGCGCTCGGTCGTCGAGCGGGCCGACCCCGGCATCGCCGAGGAGATCGCGGGCCTCGTCACCCAGGAACTCCTCCCCGCGGCGGCGACGGCCGACCGGGCGGCGTTCGGACGTGCCGTCGCTCGCCTGGGACGACTCAACGGTGCCTGGTACGCCGACGAACAGGGCGGCGTCTACCGCCCGCCTGCGGGCGAACTCGTCGAGCGCCTCTCGACGGACGCCGCCGTCGCGGGCGCTGGCCAGTCGTCGTGGGGACCCACCGTCTACGCGCTGACCAGTGCCGGCTACGAGACGTCGGTCGCCGAGACTGCTCGCGAGGCGCTCGCGGCCGCCGACTGTGAGGGGGAGGTCATCGTCACGAGGCCGCGGAACGAGGGGGCGACCGTCACCGGCAGCGAGGGTACGACCGTCACCGACGGGTGACCGACGGAACCAGCAACCGGTCTCGTTATTAGGACTGAAACTGTGGCCACAACAGGTAAGCGGCCGCGCGGGAGTCGTGGATGCATGGACAGGATCCCCTTCGGCGTACGGCAACTCGACACGACGATCGGCGGGGGGACGCCCCCGGGGAGCGTCGTGCTCCTGGCCGGCGAGGGGGGTGCGGGCTCGCGGGAGTTCATGCACACGAGCGCGCTCCTGAACGCCCTGGCCCGGGGCGACCCGGAGTTACACGAACTCTACTACGGCGACCTGGCGGCCGGTGCGTCGCCACCCGAGGAGGTCCACTACATCTCTTTCACCGCGGGCGAGACACAGCTCACCGACGAGATCGCCCTGACGATGGACCGGGAGATCGTCGACGCGGGCTTCGAGGAAGTGACGGTCCACGACCTCTCCGAGCAGTACTTCCACCAGAGCCCGATCCCGCGGGACTGGTACGCCGACCGGACCACCGACATCACCCAGTTGCGGTCCCACCAGGAGCGCGACGACATCCTCGGTTCGCTGGGGGACCTGCTCACCGAATACGCGCCGGGTAACCTCGTCGTAATCGACTCGCTGACCGACCTCGTGAGCACGGCGGGGCGGGACCAGGTGCTTGACTGGTCGGATATCGCCTTCCTGGTCAAGGGACTCCAGAAGGGCGCCAGCAACTGGGACGGGCTGATACTCGTCCACATCAACCGCGAGACGGTCACGGACACCGAGTACGGTCAGTTGCTCGACGGCGTCGCCGGAACGCTCGAGTTCGAGTGGGCCAGCGGCGGCAGCACCCGCGCCCGAACGCTCGTTGTCAAGCAGTTCCGGGGCGTCCTCTCCGCCATCGCCGACGAGGACATCGTCCAGTTCGAGACCGAAATCGGCGACGACGGCTTCGACATCAGCGACGTCAGAAAGATCCGGTGACCGGCGGCGGTTCGGTATCGAGACCCGGAGTCTCCGGATCGATTTTCGAGAATGGGCGGGGAACCCTTAACTATCTTCTCGCCCGACCGTACTGCAATGGCGAGCGAGTCCTCGGACAACCGGGTCGTCTCGGCCCGACTGCCCTCGGCCGTCGACGAGTGGCTCGACGCGAAGGCGGCCGAACTCGGGGTCGACCGCGAGACTGTCGTCGTCCAGTTGCTCTCTTCGTACCGAGCGGCGTCGGAACTCGGCGACGAGGACGTCTCACCTCTCTTCGAGAGCGACGTCGAGGACCAGGTCCGGTCGGTGGTTGCCGACCGGTTACCCGACATCGCGAGCGCAGTGAGCGAACGAGTCGACGGTGGCGAGGTCGACGCCAGCGATATCGAGGAAGTCGAGAGCCGCCTCGAGACCGACCTCGACCGCGTCGAGCGCGACCTCGGCGAGAAACTCCGCGACGTCCGCGAGCGGGTCGTCCAGGTCAAGAAAGAGGCCGACGCGAAGGCCGAGGCCGACCACACCCATTCGGCGTTCGGCGACCTCGAGCGTCTCGCCGAGGAGACGAGCGACCTGGCGTCGCGTCTGGACGGCATCGAAGCCCGTCTCGACGACGAGGTCGGGGAACGCGAGCGTCTCGACGAACGAGTCGCCCACCTGGAGGCCGCCGTCGACCGCCTCGACGACGTCGAGGAGAGACTCCAGACGGTGGCCTGGGTCGTCAGCGACCTCAGGGAAGACGCCGAGGCCGACGCGAGCGGCCGGCGGGCGGTCGAGGGCCTCAAACAGTCCGCCGCCGAGGCCGACGTCGACCGCGCGGTCTGTGACAGTTGCGAGAAGCCAGTCGACATCGCGTTGCTCACCGAACCGCGCTGTCCACACTGCAGCGCCGCGGTCAACGACGTGGAACTGCCCGGCGGACTGTTCGGCAAACCCCGACTGACCGTCGCGAAACAACTGGAAGGCGGCGAGGCCGAGGGGTCGAACGTCCCCGACGCCGCCCGCCGGGAGTGAACCGTGTCCGACGACCCCTTCGACGACCTCAACGGCGACGCCTACCGCGACCGCGAGGGCGACCCGTTCGAGGCGTTCGACGAAACTGGGGACGGGGACGAGGACGAAGACGGCGCGGAGACCGGTACGCCGGAGGAGCCCGCGACGTCAGGTGACCCGTTCGAGTATCTCGGCGGCGAACCGGTCGAAGGCAGCGACGCGGACCGAACGGGCGACGTCGACGTCTCGCGGGGTGACCCGTTCGAGTCGGCCGACAGCCCGTTCCGTCAGGTCGACGTCGAGAGTGTCGACCCGGACGAGGTCTGGGAGCGGTTCACCGGCGAGGCCGAGCGCGTCGAACAGAAACAGAGCGAGGCGCTCGGTGGCGAGTCCGTCCCGGAGGACGCGGCCGACGTCGTGGAGGTGCCGAAAGGTCGGTTCTGCCAGACGTGCCCGCACTTCTCGGCACCACCCGAGACCGCCTGTAGCCACCCCGGAACGGAGTTGCTGACGTTCGTCGGTACCGACGAGGTGCGCGTCTCGAACTGCCCGGTGGTCCAGGAGCGACGCGAACTCGGCGAAACGTACGAGTGACGTAGCGGTCGCCGTTCGGATCGCGACGGCCGCCACGAGCGTGCGATTCTTGTGGCCCGGCGCACGTAGGGCGTGTACTCATGCAGTTCTGTGACGAGTGCGGGTCCATGATGCACGCCGACGGCGACGAGATGGTGTGTTCTGCCTGTGGCGAGACCGTCGCCAAGGACACCGAACGCGCCGCCGAGTTCGTCAGCACCGACGAGCAGAGCGGCGACGAGGTCATCGAGACCGAGGAAGGTGCCGACTTCGAGGGCAAGCCGACGGCCACCGACGTTGTCTGTGACGACTGCGGACACACCGAGGCCTGGTACACGATCAAGCAGACCGGCTCCGCCGACGAACCGCCGACGAGGTTCTTCAAGTGCAAGGAGTGTGGGTCACGCTGGCGCGGGTACAGTTGAGTGAGACAGCGCCATCGTTCGACGCTGACTTCCGGTCACTCCTCCCAGTCGATATCGGCCGACCGGTCGGTGTCGCGCAGGACGAACGGGCCGATCGCGAGCGTGCGCTTGGCGACCGTCGCGATGCGGAGGACGTACGAAAGCAGGAGGGCGAACGGGAGGACTGCGACGGCGACGGCGCCGCTGGTGAGCCAGACGAGGTTGTCGACGCCGAGGGTCCCGCCGGTGGCGACGGCCGGGTCGTTCCCGTAGAGGATCATCCCGACGGAGACGAGCAGCGCCGGGACCGCGGCGTAGAGGATCGCCCGCGAGAGGTCGACGAGTTCCCACCGGAAGTAGAGCGTCTTGACGTGCTCGCGCGCCGGGCCGAAGAAGGTGAGCGTGTCGACCAGGGCGTCGAGGGCGTCCTCGGCGGCCGGCGAGAGCGAGTCGTGGTCCTCCCGGAGTCGGCGCGCCTCGTAGACCTTCCAGGAGTAGTTGAAATCGAGCGCGGCCGAGAGCACGTCGAAGGCCCCGAACTCCGCGTCGTCGAGTCGGGCGGCGACCGCTCTGGCGTTACCGGCGACGCCATCGGCGAGTTTCTCGGCACGGTCGGCGAACTGCTCGTCGTCGCTTTCGGCGGCCGCCGCGGCGAGGTCGTCGGCACTCGCGGCGGTCGAATCCAGTAACGCACGGAGGAACTCCGCGGGTTCTGGGGGCGCGACACCTGCATCGACGGTGTCCTCGACGTCGCTGCGAAAGGACATCGCGCCGGACATCCGCTCGCGCTGGTCGCCGACGCCGCCGAGTTCCTGCGAGAGGACGAGCTGGTTGAGCGTGACGACGAGCGTGACGCCGGTGATGATGGCCGTCAGAAAGCCCTGAAACGCCGTCTCCACGGGGTCACTCGACGACATCGCATCCCGGAGGGACACCGGGCCGAACGTCCCCAGCGCGACGAGCGCGGCGAAGACGACGACGACGAGTGCCCCCGTGACGACTCGCCGGTTCGCCTCGAGCAACAGCCACAGCTTGACACGGTTTCCGGCCGCCCGTTCCCGCATCGTGTCGTCCGGGCTGTCGACGTCCGTCTCCGACATATCTCCCCGTTCGGTGAGGCCGACCAAAGGTTCGTGGGTCGCGTCGTCCGTCTCGAGGAGGGGTCACACCGCCGTGCCCGGAGAGAGGTCGAATCGCCGCGTTCGTGGAGTAGCTTTAAGACGAGTTGTCGACTCGTTGGGGGTATGCTCGACGACATGGACAGCGGCGTCAAGATCATCGTCATCATACTGGTCGTCGGCGTCGTCCTCGTACTGGCAGTACCGCTCTTGATCATCCTCGCGGCGGTCATCGCCTCGTTCGTCCTGGGCCTCGGGAGCGAAGCGGCGCTGCTCGTTCCCGTCTGTGGGCCGGGCGTCGTTCGTCGGATGCGTGCCCGCGTTCGCAGTGCTCTCGACGGTCGAGTCGCGGCGATCGGGGAGTCTGTCGGCAGAGGGTGACGCCACCGCGGAGTGAAAGCCACTTGTCCGTCCCGCTCCGAGACGGGAGCGTGAGCGACCAGGCCCGCACCGTCGAGGTCCACCCCGGCAAGGAGGCCGTTGTCGACTTCGATCCGGAACTCACCTTCGAGTGTGTCGACGAGTGTACCTGGTGCTGTCATCACGGCGTCTTGCTGTACGAACCCGACCTGCTGGCGCTCGCCGACCGCGCGAACCTCGCCGAGACCACCACCGAGTTCCGCGGTCAGGATTTCGTCCGCAAGGAGGCCAAGGACCGCTCCGAGCACGTCGGTGACGACGGCGCGGCCTGTTACTTCCTCCGGGACGACGGCCTCTGTGCGCTCCACGCCGAGCACGACTGGAAGCCCGCCCGCTGTTCGGTGTTTCCGCTCCAGGTCACCGTCGATGACGGGGGCGCGACTCGACGCGACGGCGGTGACATCCACGTCTCGATCCGCGACTCCGCCCACGAACACTGCGAGGGCCTCGGGGTCTCCGAACGCCGCGTAATCGAGCACCTCGACGCGTTCCTCCCGGCCGTCCTCTGGGACCTCGACGACCCCGAGACCCGCCGGGAGCTGTAGCTCCGACCCGGACCCGGGTCGCCACCATCGAAAGTTACAATTCCCGTGCATCCATGGCTATTTCCAGATGTCTGGTGAGACTCTGTACGAACGTCTCGGGGAACGGGAAGGTATTCGCGCAGTCGTCGACGACTTCTACGACCGACTCCTCGCCGACGAGGACCTGGGTCCGTTCTTCGAGGGGTCGGACCTGGAACTGCTCCGGCGGACCCAGACCGACTTCCTCTGTGAGGCGGCGGGCGGGCCCGAGACGTACGACGCCAAACCCGTCCGGGAGGCTCATCTCCACGTCCCCTTCGAACCGGGGCACATCGAGCGTGCGGTCGAACTCCTCTCCGAGAGCCTCGACGAGTTCGACGTTCCCGAGGAAGACGCCGAGGCCGTCGTCGGGGCGGTCGCCCAGTACGAGGCGGACCTCCTGGCGAGTCCGGACGACGAGAGCGACTGAACGACACCTGCTCGGCCTGACCTCCGGGTTCCTTTAAGTCACTCTGGCGATAACGGAACTAGATAAGGCGAACCGTCGCTGGATTCTCCGGCTTGCGACTCACTGCGAGTCGCTGGCTTCGGACTCTCCCCGAGCCGCTGGTTTCTATACGGGGGCCCACGAACGAGGAGGAGATGACCGACGGTTCTACCCACGGGGAGATGGGCCTGGCGACGGCGGCCGAGCCGTTGGACCCGCGGGCCGAGCGCGACGTGAGCACCCGGCCGGGTGACGGCGCGCTCGGTCGCGTCGACGCCGCCAGGGACGAAGTCGTCCGGCGCTGGGACGTGACGACGCCGAGCGCGACGATGATCGGCCGCCCCGAGCACCCGGACGAGGACGTCGACGAGAACCTCCGGCGCCTCCACGACGAGCACCACCCCGCGATGGCGGGCCACAGCGAGCGGATGCACAGGTTAGAGAAGGCACGCATCACTCACGCCTTCTGCAACCAGCTCGGGCTCCGCCCCTGGGAGCGCGACCGGGCACTGGGGATCATGGTCGACCTCGATCTTACCGTGTTCGGCAGCCAGCGCGCCATCCCGAAGGTAGCGCTTGTCGTGGTCAAACACGTCGTCGACGACGAGCGCCAGCGCCTGCTCGGACTCGACGACCAGGAGTGGCTGGCGACGCTCCCGCCGGCGGAGCTCGAATCACTCCACGACCGATACGACTCGCTGACTGACGACTCGGCCTACCGGACGCTGCTGGAGACGTTCGGGCTCGACGTGACGAAGGTCAACCGGCTCGAACGTACCCTTCGCGACCAGCTGGACGAACAGGACCTGCACGATGCCGTCTTCGGGCGCAATCCCTACCGCGACCCCGCGCTCCCGTCGTTCCGGTCGACGGGTCACGACGACGCCGAAGACAGGTCCGCCCCGGGTGCAGTCGACGCCCCGGTAGTCGACGTCGGGAGGGACCGAGGGGGAGAATCGGACGGGGACGGCGAATCTGACTCCGGGTCGGATCCGGGACCGCGCTGAGGGCGAACCAGGCGTCGCTCACGGTCGACGAAATCGGACCCCGTCGCTCGACGGGAACTGCGAGAACCGTCAGTTCCGCGGACAGGTGTTCACACCGAGCACACTGTTGATCGGACACTGCTGGAGGGCACCTGTCACGAGCAGTATGGCACCGACGACGACGAGCCCACCGCCCAGGTAGACGTTCGTCGAAACGACGTCGAAGACGATCGCGAGTCCCACGACCGCCAGCAGCGGGCCGAGTACGAGGCGGGCTGTACGGTCCATGCCACCGACATTGCGTTCCATACTGGGCGTTCGCACGCCAGGGTCAAAACTGTTGTGTATAGTATTGGGATTAAAATACACAATCGAAGCGACCACCGGCTGGAGGGGTTGAGACGCCTCGATCGCGCCGTCAAGCGTGTGGAGTCTGCCCTTCAGCGAGTGGCGTCGGTCCGGCGCCCGAGTGCGCGGGCGAGGACGACCAGGTAGCCCAGGCCCGCCTGAACCTCCTCGTCGCGCGTGGCACGGACGAGTCCCAGCGTGCCGACCCGTGAGACGTCCTCGGACTGTGCGTCGCCGACGGCACCGAAGACGGTCGACAGTCCATCGCGGGTGTCCCCCTGGGCGGCCGAATCGGCGAGTTCGCCCAGCGAGGCGCCGGTCCCGGCCAGGGAGACGGCCATGTCGTCGTCCAGCGCGTCGGTCAGGAGCGACACGACTTCCGCGAGTTCGACGAGGTCGTCGAGCGTACCCTGCTCCTGGAGCACGGCGAGGGTCTCGAGTGCTTCGCCCAGCGACTCGCCGTTCTCACCGACGCTCTCGGCGAGTGTGACCGTCTCCTCGGTGGCGAGGCCGTCGGCGGATTCGCCGAGCGTCGCGGCGGTCCCGGCGAGTGAGACTGCCATGTCGTCGTCCAGCGCGTCGGTGCCCAGTTCGAGCACCTCCAGCAGTTCGTTGACGGCGTCGAGTCGCTCGACGAACGTCGCGACCGCCTCGGGGTTGTCCTCGATGGCGGTCGCCAGTTCGGCCGATGTCTCCGCCGCTTCCGTGGATTCGCTCATCGGGACCACCTCACAGGAGCCCCCTGGCGGTGAGCCAGTAGGACTCGTTGTAGGCGAGTTTCGACCAGTGGAGCGCCCTGCTGGGCGTCCCCGGCTCGGGCGGGTCGTCGTAGTCGAAGGCGACGTAGGTCGCACTGTCCATCCCGGTCTCGATGAAACAGAGCGTCTTGCCGTCGTAGGTCGCCGTCGCGGGGCGGCCCCGGAGTTCGCTGGCGAGGCGCTCCCCGACGACGTTCGCCTGGTAGTGGGCCGCGCTACCGGCTTTCGGGACGCCGACCGCGGCCGCGTCGCCCAGCGCGTAGACGTCCTCGGCGGCCGTGGCTTCGAGGGTGTGTCTGTCGACGTCGACCCAGTCCTCGCCCAGTCCCGCCTCGGTCACGAGTTCGCTACCCGTGTGGGGCGGGATCGCGACGAGCAGGTCGTAGTCGAGTTCGGTCCCCTCCATCGACGCGAGAACGCCGGCCTCGGGGTCGACCTCCTCGGCGTTGAACATCGTCTCGACGGCGATGTCACGCTCGTCGAAGATCGGACGGGCCCACTCGGCGATGTGCTCGTTGCCGTGGACCCGCATGATCGGGTAGGTGTACGTGATGTCGACGTCCTCGCGTAGACCGCGATCGCGCAACCAGTCGTCGAGCATGAACGAGAACTCGAGGGGCGCGGCCGGGCACATGTGCGGGGAGCCGACGACGCTGAGGACGACGTGGCCCGCCGTCAGTTCGAGGAGTTCCTCCCGCAGTCGTTCGGCGCCCTCCTCGCTGTAGAAATCGTGGGCCCCGGCTTCGAGGCCCGGCACTCGCTCCGGTGCGAGCGTCGACCCCGTCGCGAGCACGAGTCTGTCGTAGCTCACCGGCCGCGGGTCGTCGACGAGTTCGAGTTCCTTCGCGTCGGTGTCGACGCCGACCACGTACTCCTGACGGATATCGACCCGGTCGTCGACGAGTTCGCGGAGCGGGCGCCGGCCGTCGGCGGGTTCGCGCTGGCCGAACGCCACGTAGAGCCACACCGGCTTGTAGACGTGGTCCTCGCCCGCGTCGAACAGCGTCACGCGAACGTCCCCGGCGTCAATCTCCGGACCGAGTCGCTCCGCGAGGTCGTTCGCCAGGACCGTCCCGCCGGTGCCGCCACCGACGATCGCGACGTGCCGGGTCATCCTTTCCGCACCTCGATGCGGTAGTACTCGCCCTCGTCGGCGACGCTCGTGACCTCGTTGCCGGTCTCCCCGGCCCACTCGGTCACCTCGTCGGTCGTCTTCTCGTTGTCGCTCAGCAGGGCGACGACTGTGCCCGCCTCGACCTGCCGGATCTCGGCTATGAGGTCCATCAGCGGTCCCGGACAGGTCGATCCTCGCGCGTCGACGGTCGTGTCGGCGGTCTCTGTGGACATTGGCACTCGTTTCGAGGTTCGATACGTGGACCCTTAATAATGCACTATATTCCCAACATTAGAAAATAGTCGAAAGGCGACTGTCGAGGGGTCGGGACGGGGAATTGCCACAAGACGAGTACTCCGGAACTATAATCGAGATCTCACTGGCTCCGAACTGGCTGGATCGCGCCGTCAGTTGCCGTCGTCAGTCGTCGTCGATACCCCGGGCCTCGCGCCACGACGAGGCCTCGAAAAACGACTGGAGCGCGACGAGGACGCCGACGTACGTACCGAACGCGACGACCAGAACGGGCACCACGAGCGCGATGACCAGACTACCGAGTCCGTACGAACCGAACGCCTGAAGCGGGACCATATCCTCGGTACTCGCCCAGTCGTGTAAAGCGATTCGATTTCTGCACACAGCTGATGTGGCTGCTCTCGCCACGACTGATATTGTGCATTTTCCACAATAGTAAAGGTCTCGCCCCACGTAGGCCCCCGTATGCGCGCAGTGTACGCGACAGACCTGTCGGAGGCGATCGAGACGGCGATCGGTTCCCGGACCTGCCTGGAGTGTCTCCAGCGGTACGGAATCGACGAGATCCACCTGGTCACGGTCACGAGTCCGAACGTCACGACCGGGATGCCGGGGAGCGACGTGGGCGGACGGACGCGCCGGGCGCTCGACCGCCAGCGGGACCGCCTCGAAGCGGAGGGGTTCACAGTCGAGGCCCACGCGATGCGCGGGACGCCCCACCGGCGGATCAACGGGCTGGCAGAGCGCGTCGACGCCGACCTGATAATCGTCGGGTCCAGGGGACAGAGCCCGCTGGAGCGCCGGCTGATCGGCGGGACCGCCCGGAACGTCGCCCGGACCGCGGTGCGACCGTTGCTCGTCCAGCGCATCGTCGAGCGGGAGGGAGAGGAGGGCGACGACGACCACGAGGTCGCCAGCGAACACCTCTTCCAGCGAGTGCTCTACGCGACTGACTTCTCCGAGAACGCCGAGCGAGCCTTCCAGCAGTTCCGCAATCTCCGGACTCCGACCCAGGAAGCCACGCTGTTACACGTCGCGCCGCCGGGAAGACGGTCCGGGAGTGAGACGGACCGCGTCGAGGACGCCGAGGCCAGACTGGCCGAACTCGCCGACGAACTCGAAGGGATGGGTATCGACACCCGTACAGTGGTCCGGGAGGGCGAGGCAGTCGAGGAGATCCTCGCGGCGGAAGCGGAGTTCGACCCGACGACCATCCTCGTGGGGTCACGCGGGCAGAGCCGGATGCGCCGTCTCCTGCTCGGGAGCGTCTCGGAGGACGTGACGGCGCAGTCGAACTCGAACGTGTTGCTGGTCCCGCCGTCTGGAACGCGCTGAGTGGCCCCGCAGCATCGCCGGTAGCGGCATTTTTCGACGCGTCGACGGCGACAGCGGACCGCTCGTTCCGGAGCCTGGCGGTTCCCCCGATAGTAGCCGAGAATCGAGTGACGTCGGGACCTCGACCGGAAAAAATGGAGCGCTCGTTCAGACGTCGGCAGCGACGGACCGCCCGTCGGCTTCGGCGCGGAGTTCGCGGATCGCGCTGTAGGTGACAGCCCCGCTGACCAGCAGCGCGGCGCCGAGGATGATCGCCAGGCTCACCGTGTCGAGGACGGGCATCTCGAAGACACCTCCGACCTTGCGAACGGCCACGGCGATGGCCCCCAGCAGGAGCATGACACCGAAGTAGACCTTGATGTCACCTTCGTCGACCAGACTCGTCGCGGCCGCACCCAGGCGGGCTCCCAGAGCACTCCCCGACAGCAGCGGGACGACGATGCTCAGGTCCACGGCACCGGACTGGGCGTAGAGGAAGCTCCCGATCCCGCCCGAGAAGACGATCTCGAACAGGTCGGTCCCGACTGCGACGGGGACAGGCACGCCGATCAGGTAGAACAGCGCGGGCATGCGGATGAACCCGCCGCCGACGCCGAGGAACCCGGACAGCAACCCCGTCGCGAACGCGACCAGCAGTATCATCCACAGCGAAACCCGGAACCCACCGCGTAGTTTCATCATCGGTGGCACCCGGTAGGACTGGATCTTCTGTGCGATCTCGGGGATGTCGGCGTCCTCGACGTCAGCGTCCTCGTCGACGTCGTGTTCGAGGCCGCCCCCACCGCCGTGTTTGAGCGCCTCGCGTGTGACGAAGAGGCCGATCCCGCCGAGCAGGAAGACGTACGCGACGCTGACGACGGTGTCGGCCAGTCCCATGTGCTGGAGTGCCTCCAGGCCAATCTTGCCGACCTCGATCCCCGCCGTCGTTCCGGCGATCATCAACACGCCGAGTTTGTAGTCGACCTGTCCCAGGTCGCGGTGTTTCAGCGTCGCGATGACGCTCGTCCCGAAGACGAACGCGAGCCCGGACGCCACCGCGGTGGTCGACTCGTAGCCCATCACCAGCAGTGCGGGCGTCACGAGGAACGAGCCGCCCATCCCGAAGAAACCGAAGAGGATCCCGATGAGCAACCCGAAGCCGACGAACGTCGCGATCAGCGTCGCGCTCACCCCGAACAGTTCCATCATTGTTTCGTCCCCCCGTTCTCCGAGACCGAACAGCGTCCGAAGAGGGCGTCGACGACTGCACATCGACCCTGAAGGACGCGAGTGACAGTCGCCCCGAACGTCGATTCCAGCCAGCCGTAGACGACGTACAACACGACCGCCTCGACGAGGACGATCCCCACCAGTGCGGCCGCCTGTGCGTTCGGACCGAGTGTCTCAATCCCGAACATACCTGGTCACCTGTGCCAGTGGTCTTGTATTGAGTGTGAACTTCTGCACGGACGTCCCTACTGTACTGGGGTAAATAACGGTTTTGGGTTTAATGCACAATACTATATCGGCATAACGGACCGATACCGATGGATAAGTTATGGATGGCTACGACGGTGTCGACCGGCATCCCTCTCCGTCGTTCCTACGCTCGGCGCCCGGTCACTCCGTCGGTCCGTCGTCCGACCAGCCGATGGGCGAGTGGGTTCGGCGAGTGGCTCCGAGGAGTGGGTTATACGGGCACGACGCGCGGAGCGCGGGACCCGACTACGGTTTCAGCACGTTTATAGAGACCATGATATTGTGCAATATACAAAATTCTTAAGCGCGTCGGACGAGTAGTGTCGGTCATGTCACTCTCGATGGCGGAGATGCTCCGGCAGGACATGCAGTGTGAGGGGCTGCTGTCGTGTCTCCACGGTCTGAAGCCCCTCGACGAGGAGTGTTTCAGAACCCTCGCACACAGCGACGAGCCGCTGACAGTCGACGAGGTCGCCGAACGCGTCGACCGGGAACGCTCGACGGCGTATCGGTCGATCAAGCGACTGCTCGACACCGGACTCGTCAGACAGGCACAGGTCAACTACGACCAGGGCGGCTACTATCACGTCTACCAGCCGGCCGACCCGGACGAGGTGGCCGACGACATGCAACGACTGCTCAACGACTGGTACGCGCAGATCGGCCAGCTGATCGGGGAGTTTCGAACCCGGTACGGCGAGGAGATCGACGCCACGCCCACACCCCAGCAGTAACGCGCGTCACCGTGACGGTTCTCCGGGAGGGAGGGAGGGGTCCTACGTTTCTTCCAGGAACCGTGACCGGTACCGCCCGGCGAGTTCGCGGTCGAACGCGTCCAGTTCGACGACGGCGTCGGTCGTGAGATAGTCGACGGCTTCCACGTAGGCGACGGCATCCGCGCGGTCGGCGAACGGCGCCGGGTTGAGCCGCATCGGGTCGTCGACCCTGTCGGAGTCCGTCTCCAGGGCGTAGTGGGCTGTCGTCCCGTCGACGAGTTCGCGCGTCTCGAAGTCCGTTACCCAGGCACCGCGTATCGGAGCCTCGGTCTCGGCGAATCGGCCGGGCACCGCGTAGTAGGTGACCAGACAGCCGGCCGTGTCGAAGAACGCTCTGGTCCCGTCGTCGTGGACCGCCTGGGCGTTCCAGTCGGGGTACTCGGCCGGTTTCATGTCACACACCGGGCACCGTGACTCGGCAGGAACGTCGACGGACCCGACAGTCGTAGTCGGGGTCGTCACGTCGCCACCACAGCCCGCCAGTCCGGTCGCGACGCCCGCGCCGAGCAGTGCGAGGAGCCGTCGACGGTCGAGATCGGTTGTGATATCTTCCATGTGTGAAGTTAGGTCACGATCGCACAAGAGCGTTGTAGTACGTTCCTCGAAACTGGGAATCAGCAGTACGTCGATGGCTCCCAGAGAATTCGATCGGCCTGCGCCGGTTCACGCCACGTCGCTCGCTACGGCGTCGCGCCCGCCCTCGGTCGATCGACAGGTGCTGAACCCCTGCCGGGCGAGCAGTCCGCGGTCCTGCAGCCCCGCGACGGTGTCGAGGACCCGCTGGAGGTCGGCGTCCAGTTCGAGAGCCAGCCCCGCCGGCGGGAGCGGCTCGTCGGTCACCGCTGTGAGGATTCGCAGTTCGAACGGCGTGGGTGACTCCCTAGAAGTCCGTTCGATTCTTCTCCCATGGTCTCAGGCGTACTGTTCGATCAGTGAGACCAGTTCGGGCTTCTGTTTGAGTCCGACGAGCTGTTCGACCGCTTCGCCGTCGGCGAACAGGTACAGCGTGGGGACGCCCTGGACCTGATACTGTCGGGCGAGGCCCTGCTGGGCGTCGACGTCGACTTTCGCGACGACCGCGTCGGTCTCGGCCGCGATCTCCTCGACGACCGGTTCGATCATCTTGCAGGGACCACACCAGTCGGCGTAGAAGTCAGCGAGGACGACGTCGTGTTCGCCGACGAGTTCCTCCATGTGGTCCGGGCCGGTGACGTGGACCGGTTCGTCGGGCGTCTCGGCCCCTGCCTCGGCCGTACTCTCGCCGTCCGACCCTTCGAGTTGCTCTCTCAGCTGTTCGGCTTTCCGCTCGCGGATCTCCTCTCGTTCGCTCATCACGCCTCTCTACTGGCTGCTTCGTAAAAAGAGTTTTGTGTATATTGTGAACTTCTATAATTACCGATCGACGTCATCGTCCGGTGACCGTGTCAGGTCACGACGCGGCGGCTCCGGGACACCCCGTCGCCGGATAGGGGTGAGCCGGTCAGGTTCCACCCGTCGACCGCGGAGTATACCCAATTATATTGTATCTTCTCCCCAATACTATTAACCTGTGCGGCCGTAGCATCCGCCATGAGAGACGCGAGTGGCCAGTCCGGGGACGGTCGACAGTCGATGACGCCCCGGGAACTCCGCGCGGACGTTCCCACTCTGGGGAAGACGGTGTACATGAACTACGGCGCACACGGGCCGAGCCCGCGGTACGTCGTCTCCGCTGCCAGCGAGTTCCTGGAACGTCACGAGTTCGACGTCCCGGCGACGGGCGACCCCTACGAGTCCGCGTTCGGTGCCTTCGACGAGACCCGGGAGACCGTCGCGTCGTTCGTGAACGCAGACCCCGACGAGATCGCCCTGATGGAGAGTACGACTGCCGGGATCAACGCTGTCGCGGGGGCCATCGACTGGTCGCCGGGAGACGTGGTCGTCCGGACCGACCTCGAACACCCGGCGGGCAGGTTGCCGTGGCAGCGCCTCGAACGGGAGGGCGTGACCGTCCGCGTCGTCGAAACGGAAGACGGGCGGGTCGACGAGGGCGAATTCGCGGAAGCTGTCACGGACGCCGACCTCGTCTGTTTCAGCGCACTCACGTGGACCCACGGCACCGTCCTCCCGGTGAGTGACCTCGTCGACATCGCGAGCGAGGCGGGCGCGTTCACGCTCGTCGACGCCGTGCAGGTGCCGGGCCAGGCGCCGATGGACGTCTCGGCGTGGGGCGCCGATGCAGTCGCCGCCGCGGGCCACAAGTGGCTGCTCGGGCTCTGGGGCGGTGGCTTCCTCTACGTGGACGCCGACGCGGCGGCCGACCTGGCACCCCGGACGGTCGGCTACCGGAGCGTCGAGACGCCGACCGCGGACCCCTTCGAGTTCGCCCCCGGCGCGCGCCGCTTCGAGGTCGGGTCGGCCAGTCCCGCACCCCACGTCGCGCTGTCCGAAGCCATCGACGCGATCTCGGAGGTCGGCGTGGCGACGGTCGCAGACCGGATCGACCGGCTCACCGACCGACTCGCCGAGGGCATCCCCGCAGACCGACTCCTGAGTCCTGGCTCACCGGAGTCCGGACTCGTGACGATCGACGTGCCCGACCCGGAACGGACGGAGGCGCGACTCGCCGAGGACGGTATCGTCGTGCGCGCGCTTCCGTTCCCGGACGCAGTCCGCGCGTCAGTCCACGCCGTCAACACCGCCGAGGAAGTCGACCTGCTGGTCGAGGCGCTCGACGAGGAGTGGTAGGCCGGTCGCGCCGCCGTCCGCCTCCGAGAGACCGATCGCCGTCGCTCCGGGAGACAGCGGTTCCCAAAAGGTGGCGTCTGCGGTGTGCGGTTGGCGATTCAGACGAGGAGCTGGACGTCGGATTCGGCCATGTGCTGGAGCGCGGTGGCCGCGCCCACGCCGACGGTGACGCCCTCGTAGAAGTCGTCCTCGTCGTAGTCCATGAGGTCGACCGTCATCTGACAGGCCTGGAGTTCGACGCCCTGGTCGATGGCCGTGTCGATGAGCTCCTCGACGGTCGCCGTGTTGTTCTCGTCGATGCGCCGTTCCATCATCCGGGTCGCCATCCGGTCCATGCCGGGGAGCGCGGCGACGGCGTTGGGCACGGGCATACTGGGGTTGCCGACCGCCGAGAGCTTCAGCTCGCGCGATTTCTCCTCGTGGAGGATGTCGAGCCCCCAGAACGTGTGGAAGACCACGACCTCCCAGCCGAAGGCCGCGGCCGTGCTGGCGAGGATCAGTGGCGGGTAGGCCATGTCGAAGGTACCCTTCGTCGCGATGATGGTCATCTTCTTGCCGTCGTCGGCAGTCTCGGCTTCGAGGTCCGCGACGGTCTCCTCGAGTTCGGCGAGCCGTGCGACCAGCTCTTCGCGGTCTTCGGGGAGGCCATCCTCGCCGCCCGTATCCTCCTCTGTGACCCCCTCGTCGCCCGACGGTGGTGTGTCAGTACTCATGTGGGACTCAGTTCGTCTTGCGGACGTAGTGGCGGTAGACGTCGCCGCCCTCGCGCTGGTCGACGAGTTCGACGCCGGGCGTTCCCTCGGCCCAGCCGTCGATGTCGCTCACGCTACCGGGGTCGGTCGCGAGTACTTCGAGGACCGCGCCCGCCTCCAGCTCGTCGATCGCCGACTTCGTCTTGACGACCGGCATCGGGCACGATGCGCCTTTCACGTCCAGTGTCTCCGTGATATCGAGTTCTTCGCTCATGTGTATCGTTCACTCCGTGTGCTGTATTGGAGCTAATCCACAATATATTGTCGGTGGCAATAAACCCTCCGGATGAACCTCCACACGACTCTATCCGACTACTTTATCCAACTAGTTCGTCTATCGACCCCGTCACACGGCCATTAGTATTGCAATATTCTCGAAAGACTATCCAAACGTTTTTATGGACATACCCGGTACGGGAAACTGCGCGAAATGAATCCAGAAGACTTCCCGACTCCCGACGCGGAGGTGGAGACAGTCGAACCGGAGACGCTTCGAGACCGCATCGACGCCGGCGAGGACGTCACGCTCCTCGACGCGCGTATGAGTTCCGAGTACGAGAAGTGGCACGTCGACGGCGAGAACGTCGAGTCGATCAACGTCCCCTACTTCCAGTTCCTCGACGAGGAGATAGCGGACGACGTCCTCGAATCCATCCCCGACGACCGCGAGGTCACCGTCCTGTGTGCGAAAGGCGGTGCCAGCGAGTACGTCGCGGGGACGCTCGCCGAGCGCGGCTACGACGTGAACCACCTCGAAGACGGCATGAACGGGTGGGCGCGGATCTACGACGCCGTCGAGGTCACCGGCTACGACGGCGCTGGCACCCTCTACCAGTACCAGCGCCCTTCGTCGGGCTGTCTGGGGTACCTCGTCGTCGACGGTGACGAGGCGGCCGTGATCGACCCGCTACGGGCCTTTACCGACCGCTATCTCGACGACGCCGCGGAATTCGGTGGCGACCTCGAATACGCCATCGACACGCACGTCCACGCGGACCACATCAGTGGCGTTCGCGATCTCGCCGAGCGGGGCGTCGAGGGTGTCATCCCCGAGGCGGCCGTCGACCGCGGCGTCAGCTACGCCGACGACGTGACCCTCGCCGCCGACGGCGATACGTTCACCGTGGGCGACGCGACGATCGAGACGGTCTACACGCCCGGACACACCACCGGGATGACCTCCTACCTGGTCGACGACAGCTTCCTCGCCACCGGCGACGGCCTCTTCGTCGAGAGCGTCGCCCGACCCGACCTCGAAGAGGGCGACGACGGCGCGCCCGACGCGGCGCGGACGCTCCACGAGTCTCTACAGGAGCGCGTACTCACACTGCCCGACGACACGATCGTCGGCGGGGCACACGCCAGCGACGCCGCCGAGGACGAGGCCGCCGCGGACGGCACCTACACCGCGACCCTGGGCGACCTGGTCGAGCGGATGGACGCCCTCTCGATGGACCGGGAGTCGTTCGTCGAGACCGTCCTCGCGGACATGCCGCCCCGCCCGGCCAACTACGAGGAGATAATCGCCACCAACCTCGGCCAGCACGCGGTCGACGACGAGGAGGCGTTCACGCTCGAACTCGGGCCGAACAACTGCGCCGCGAGCCAGGAATCGCTCGCCGGTGACTGACGGCCATGAGTGACCTCGCCGCGCTACAGGCCGGGCTCGAACTCTTCCCGAACGGGATCAGTCGCTACGCCGTCGGCGGGGTACTCGTCGGACTTGGCGTGGTCGTCATCTACGTCGCGACCGGTATCAGCGCGGGCGCCTCGACGTTCCTCGAATCGACGCTGTCGTACGTCTCGGGCCAGTCCCGGTTCCAGCAGTACGTCGCCTCGCGGGACTGGCGGCTCGTGTTCACGTTCGGCATCGTCGCCGGTGCCGCCGCCTACGCGCTGGCCTTCCAGGACGGCGGCTGGGGCGCGTACACCACCGCCGTCAAACCCTGGCGGTTGCTCGTCGGGGGCGTCCTCGTTGGTGTCGGCACCCGCGTCGGCAAGGGGTGTACCTCGGGCCACGGCGTCTGTGGCGTCGGGTCCGCGTCACGAACGTCGCTCGTCGGCGTCGCCACGTTCCTGCTCGTCGCGATCGGTACGGCACAGCTCGTCGCCGCGCTGGGGGTGACGCCATGAGCGGCGACAGTCCCGCGAGCGCCGACAGCCCCGCGAACGACGACCGCCACCCGCTGTTCATCCCGGTGATACTGGTCGGCGGGATCGTCTTCGGCGTCGGACTGGCCCACAGCCGGATGGCTCGCCCCGAGGTCGTCCTGAATTTCCTCCAGTTCGAGGACTTCGGGCTCGTGTTCGTCATGTTCGGCGGGGCCGCGGTGACCGGGCTCGCCTACGCGGTGGTCCCCCGATTGCTGGACAGTGCGCCCCTGACCGGGGACGCCTTCGAGCGCCGACTGAAATCCTTCGACCGGAACGTTGTGGTCGGCGGCGCGATATTCGGCGTCGGCTGGGGCCTCTCGGGCATCTGTCCCGGCGCAGCCTACGCCAGTTTCGGCATCGGCAACGTCACGATCCTCTGGGCGATCGCCGGGATGTTCCTCGGCGCGTACGCCCAGGGCGTCTGGCGGAGTCGCACGTCCGACGCCGAACCCGCGGCCGCCGGCGCCGACTGACTAGCCGTTTCTTCGTACTCCATGGAACTCACACTGATAGCGCTGTTCGTCACCGCCGGGTTCGCGAGTCTGTTCATGGCCTGGGTGATCGGTGCAGGCTCCAGCGGCGCCACACCCTTCGCCCCCGCCGTCGGTGCGAACGCGATCGCGACGATGCGGGCCGCGTTCGTCGTCGGTCTGCTCGGCTTCGCCGGCGCGGTCACCCAGGGCGCGAACGTCTCCGAAGCCGTCGGCCGTGGCCTCGTCGACGGCGTCACCCTGTCGCCCAGTGCCGTCATCCTCGTCCTCGCCATCGGCGCGGGACTGATGGTCGTTGGGATCCGGACTGGCTACCCCATCGCCACGGCGTTTACCGTGACCGGGGCGGTCGTCGGCGTTGGGCTGGCACTCGGTGGCGCCCCCGCCTGGGCAAAGTACGGACAGATCGGTGCGGTCTGGGCGCTCACCCCGTTCGTGGGCGGCGGGATCGCCTACGGCATCGCCAGTCTCCTCCCGCGCGATGACGTCCCCGAACAGGTGAGCGTCCCGCTCCTCGCCGGTGCGGTCGGCGCGGTGCTCGCGAACGTGAACTTCGCGTTTCTCGGGCCGGGTGGCACTGCGGGTTCGCTTACCGGAGCCACACAGCGTGCGCTGGGTACCGACGGCCTGGCCGTACCAGCGGCGGTCTCGCTCGGCGTCGCGGGTTCGGTCGCCGCACTCGTCGCTCTCCAGATCCGCCGCGACGAGGCCGCGGGGCTGCGGCGCGTGTTGCTCGCGCTCGGGTCGCTCGTCGCGTTCTCGGCCGGCGGGAGCCAGGTCGGCCTTGCGGTCGGCCCTCTCCTGCCGCTGCTCGACGACGTCGGCGTCGTCTCCACGCTCGGTGTCCTCGTCGCCGGCGGTCTCGGCATCCTCGTCGGGTCCTGGACCGGCGCGCCCCGCATGATCAAGTCCCTCGCCCAGGACTACTCCTCGCTGGGGCCCCGGCGTTCTATCGCCGCGCTCGTCCCCTCGTTTCTGATCGCCCAGGTGGCCGTGCTGCTCGGCGTCCCGGTCTCGTTCAACGAGGTGGTCGTCAGCGCGATCATCGGCAGCGGCGCGGCCGTCGGTGGACGCGACGCCGTCGACGCCCGGAAGATCCTCGTCACCGTCGGCGCGTGGGTCCTCTCGTTCGGCGTCGCCTTCCTGCTCGCCTACGGCGTCGTCCTCGTGACGCCCGTTGGCTGACGTCGTTCACCTCCCGGGGCTACCCGTCGTGTCTGCCGCGAGTGAACGATTGTGCGAATCTTGCACAATATTAGAAAGAGTATAAGCCGATGGAAGTCGAACTATCGGGTATGACCGTCCGTATCGCGGTACTCGACGCGTCGATCGGTGACACGCCGGCCGAGCGGAATCTCCGACGGGAACTGGACGCCGACATCGACGTCTACAAACTGAGCGAGGGGATGTTCCCGCCTGCGGTCTCCGCGCGGGACTGGCGCTACGATGGCGTCGTGGTGAGCGGGTCACAGACCTCGGTCTACGACGACCACGACTGGATCCACGAGGCGACGGAGTGGCTCCGGCGAGCCCACGCGGCGGACGTGCCGATCCTGGGTATCTGCTGGGGACACCAGTTCCTCGCGCAGGCGCTCGGCGGGCGCGTCGTCGATATGGGCGAGTACGAACTCGGCTACCGCGAGGTCTCCCGCGTCGGCGAGGACCCGCTGCTGGCGGGGCTCCCGGAGACGTTCACGGGTTTCGAGACCCACTCGGACCGCGTGGCCGAACTCCCGGGGGGCGCCGCCACGCTGGCGCGCAACGATGCCGGACTGCAGACGTTCCGCGTCGGCAGTGCGTGGGGGGTCCAGTTCCACCCCGAGTACGACCGCCGGACGGCCGAGTGGGTCATCGAGGGCAAGGACCTGCCAGACGCCCGTACCGAACAGCTCCTCGACAGGGTCACCGAACAGCGGGTCGCCGAGGCAGCAGACGCAAAGCGGATCTTCGACAATTTCGTGGCGTTCGCAACGGACCACCAGCCGGTCACGCGCGAGTGAGCGGCCGACAGCGGGGGTGGGTCCGGATGACGAATCGACGGCGTAGACGGCGAGTCCGACGGGTGAGCAGACAATTGTATCTTTCATGCACAAGCGTTATGCACGCGGGGATCGTACGTTCGGAAGAACACAGATGCCAGATTCGATGTCGGAACAGCTCCAGCGTGACATGCAGTGTGAGAGCCTCCTCGAGTGCTTTCACGGGCTCAAGGAACTCGACAAGGAGTGTTTCCAGGCGCTCGTCGACGCCGAGGAGCCCCTGACCGTCGACGAGATCGCCGAAGCGGTCGACCGGGAGCGCTCGACGGCCTATCGGTCGGTCCAGCGGCTGCTCCAGACGGGGTTCATCCAGAAAGACCAGGTCAACTACGACCAGGGCGGCTACTACCACGTCTACTCGCCCACCGATCCCTCTGCGGTCGCCGACGACATGCAGCGACTCCTCAACGACTGGTACGCGAAGATGGGCCAGCTCATCCAGGAGTTCGAGGACAAGTACGAACAGGAGGCGACCGCCGCGTCGGCCGAGAGCTGAATCCCTACACCGTGACGAGTCGATCGCTTTCGTCTTCGAGTGGCGTGTTTCTCGTTTTTCCGCCCATTCGACGTATCTTAGATACTTTCAGGTGAACGTGTGAAGTTACCGCTCGCTGCGCTCGCGGTAAGGGGGGTGTGCCGGCCACGTTCGGCCCGCGACCGGGGTCGCGGCCCTCGTAGTCGGCTGGTGAAATTTCTACGATACCGAGCGAGTGCGGCGCTGAGACCGCCAG
>Ga0207813_100422_pt1 | contig 24209 bp, 26 predicted proteins | sample A23E3SouthBayCA_2_FD_187730 | JGI IMG/M metagenome (GOLD analysis project Ga0207813, IMG submission 187730) | Aerobic enrichment media microbial communities from Eden Landing Ponds, California, USA - A23 E3 (4) (SPAdes) | ecosystem: Environmental > Aquatic > Marine > Unclassified | place... | reverse complement strand
CCACCGCGGCGTCCACGCCGAACACGTCCGCGAGCAGTTCCTCGGTCACCACGTCCTCGGGCGGCCCCCAGTCGTACACTTTGCCGTCCCGGAGGGCGACGAGGTAGTCCGCGAACCGCGCGGCCTGCTGGAGGTCGTGCAGGACGACGCAGACGGTCGCGCCGCGCTCCTCGTTGAGTTCGTGGATGACGTCCATCACGCGGAGCTGGTGGTGGAGGTCGAGGTACGTGGTGGGTTCGTCCAGCAGGATGGTGTCGGTCTGCTGGGCGAGCGTCATCGCGATCCACACGAGCTGTTTCTGGCCGCCGCTGAGGTTCCCGAGGTCGTCGTCGCGGAGGTGTTCGATGCCCGTGAGCGAGAGCGCGCGTTCGACGGCGTCCTCGTCGTCGCTCGTCCGGCCGTCGAAGAAGCCCTTGTGCGGGTAGCGGCCGTGGTGGACGAGGTCTTCGACGGTGAGGCCGCCGGGCGCGTTGTTCTCCTGGGAGAGCAGGCCGAGTTCGCGCGCGAACTCCTTGTCCCCGAGGTCGGCGATGTCACGGCCGTCGAGGACGATGTCGCCGTCGGCGGGCGCGAGGTGGCGGGCGAGTCCGCGGAGCAGCGTGCTCTTCCCGCTGCCGTTCGGGCCGACCAAGGCGGTTATTTCGCCCTCGGGGATGACGAGGGTGTCGCAGTCGACGACGGGTTCGCCGACGCTCGCGTACCGGAGTTCGAGTTCGTTCGCGCGGAGTTTCGCGTCCGGCGTCTCTTCGGTGGTGCGTTCGTCGGTCGAGTCGGTGGCGTGTGTTTGTGACATGGTTAGAACTCGCTGACGTCGCCGTTGCGGCGCATCAGGTAGAGGAAGTACGGGCCGCCGATGAGGCCGGTGACGATGCCGACGGGGACCTGGACGGGCATCAGCGCGAGACGTGCGACCACGTCGGCGACGACGACCAGGGCGGGCCCGAGGAAGAGGGACCCGAGGACGAGCCGTCGGTAGTCGCTGCCGACGACAGTGCGGACGGCGTGCGGGACGACGAGGCCGACGAACCCGACGAGGCCCGCGACGGACACCGCGGTCGCGGCGGCGAGGATGGCGAGCGTGGACACGCCGAATCGGACGAGTTCGACCGGCATGCCGAGCGAGCGCGCCGTGTCCTCGCCGAGCAGGAGGACGTTCAGGTGGCGGGCGGCGAGGAAGATGGCGGGCACGACGAACAGCGTGGGGAGCGCGGCGAGGCGGAACTGCTCCCAGTCGACGCCGGTGAGCGAGCCGGTCGTCCACGCGATTGCGGTCTTCACGGCGGCGGTACTGTCGAGGAAGTAGAAGAGGCCGGTCTGGAGGGACTGGAAGATGGTCGCGACGATGACGCCGGCGAGGACGAGACGAACGGGGCTCGTGCCGCCCTGCCAGGCGATGGCGTACACGAGGAAGAACGCGAGCGCGCCGCCGACCGCAGCGGCGAACGGGAGCGCGGAGAACTGGATGCCGACGACGGGGAGGACGATGTAGGCACTGGAGAAGAACACGAGCGTGAGGAGGACGGCGAGGCCCGCGCCGCCGCTGACGCCGAGGATGTAGGGGCTCGCGAGTTCGTTGCGCGTGACGGCCTGGAACACCGCGCCGGAGATAGCGAGGTTCATGCCGACGAGGATGCCGATGAACACGCGCGGCATCCGGAGGTTCCAGACGATGACCTGGGGTGTCGTCATCCACTCGGGGAACTCGTTGCCGAGCAGGGCGGCGGACCACACGTCCGGGTTGAAAACGATGCGGGGGTTGGTCACGACCGAGAACGTCTGCGCGACGGTCATGTCGTAGGACCCGAACCAGACCTGGACGAAACCGGAAGCGAGCACGGCGAGGAGGCTGCCGGCGATGAGCGTCAGGAGGCGCTTATCGCGCGGCGCGACCAACGAGCGAATCGACTCCCGCGTACTCGTTTCGTTACTCATCGAGCGACCTCCATGCATAGGATGTCACTCGTCGGCTGGTTCGCGTCATCTATCCCAGAGAAGATTAGGGCTACCTAAATCTGTTGCGGTTAGATGTTCCCGTTCGCGATGTCGGAGACGCGCTGCGGGTCGTAGAGCTGCTCGTCAACGTCGTAGAGCTGTTCCGCCGCGCGCTGCGTCACGACGAGGTTCGAAATCGGGCCCTGGTAGAGCGGGCCGCCGCGGTACACGTCGCCGTTCTGGACGGCCGTGAGCTGGCTCGCCGTGTTGTCGGACTCCATCGGCGCGACGACGGACTCCTGGAACTCGTCGGCGGTCTTGCTCTCGTGACCGCGAATCATGAGCGCGTCCGGGTCCACCTCGAGCAGGGTCTCGTAGTCGATCTCGCCGCGCCCGGAGTGGAAGTCCTGGACGTCCGTCTCCGCGAGCGCGTCCCGAACGTTCAGGTCGCGCCACTGCTTGTAGCTCGTGCCGTCACCCACGAGGTAGGGGTAGAACGATGAGTCGGACGCCGGCCAGAGGATGGCGATGCGCGGGCGTTCCGAGTCCGACGTGGGGACGAAGTCGAGGTTCGACTGGAACTCCTGGTGCAGGCTCGCGAACGCCTCGTAGCGCTCCTGCTGCTGAAAGACCTGCGCGACCTTCTCGAACGCCTCGTACAGCGTGTAGTACCGGTAGTCGTGCCAGGGGTACGTCTGAGAGAAGATGGAGTTCCCGAGGATGGGCGCGACGCCGTTCGCTATCTCGTCCACGTCGGCCTGCTTCCACCCGAAGCGGTTGATGAGGAAGTTCGGGTCGTACACCTGCACGTCGATGCCGTGTTCCTGTTCGAGCGCGTAGAACCGTTCCTTCGAGATGCCGTCCTGGTAGAGCGAGATGGTGTCGCTCTTGTCTACGGACACATCGGGAATTTCGTCGTAGTAGTTCGTGTGCCAGCGGTTCGCGAGCCAGAGCGCCTTCGGCTCCTCGACGCCGAGCGCGAGCCCCATGTCGGCGTAGCTGCCGTTGTTCGCGATCCAGGTTTCGGGAACGGACTCGAACGTCACCTCACCCGTCGGCACCATCGACACCGAGTACGGGGTGCTGGACTGCGTGGTCGTCTCCTTGGTGGTGGTCGAATCGGTAGTCGGTTGTGTCGTCGTGCTGGTGGTCGAGTCGCCGCTACTCTGACAGCCCGCGAGGGCAGCGCCGAGCACAGCACCGGTCGTGCCGAGGAACTTCCGCCGATCCATACTCGTTTAGGTTGGCCTAAATGGTAAGAAACCTCCGGTTTTTCGGCGTGCCTAAACGGTGAGGACGGGAACTTTTAAGCACGCACGTCCGCACGATTCGGGTATGCGCGTCGCTCTCTCGGTAGTACGTGGATAAGCCCCTCGTTTCTGACGCGCGGACCGCCCACGACCGACCAGCGACGACTCTCAAGTCATGACAGACGTTCCAGCGGACTACGACCCCGACGAACTCGAACCGCGCCTCCAAGAGCGATGGCTCGACGAGGAAACCTACGCATACGACGGTGACGCCGACACCGCGTACGTCATCGACACGCCGCCGCCCTACCCCACGGGCAACCTCCACATCGGGCACGCGCTCGGCTGGAGCTACATGGACTTCGCCGCGCGCTACCATCGCCTCCAGGGCCGCGACGTGCTCTTCCCGCAGGGCTGGGACTGCCACGGCCTCCCGACCGAAGTGAAGGTCGAGGAGAACGAGGACATCCACCGGACTGACGTGTCCCGCCAGGAGTTCCGCGACCTCTGCATCGACCACACGAACACCCAAATCGCGTCGATGAAGCAGACGATGCAGGAACTCGGGTTCAGTCAGGACTGGAACCACGAGTTCCGAACGATGAACCCCGAGTACTGGGGGAAGACCCAGCACTCGTTCACCGAGATGGCGGACCAGGGGATGGTCTATCGCGACGAACACCCCGTGAACTGGTGTCCGCGCTGCGAGACCGCTATCGCGGACGCCGAAGTCGAACCCGTCGACCGCGACGGCACCCTCCACTACGTCACGTTCCCCGGTGTGGACAACGACGACCTCGAAATCGCGACCACGCGCCCCGAACTGATGGCGGCGTGTGTCGCGATGGCCGTCCATCCCGACGACGAGCGCTACGACGGCCGGGAGAACGACACGTTCGAGGTGCCGCTGTTCGGCCACGAAGTCGGCATCATCGAGGACGAAGAAGTCGACCCCGACTTCGGGTCGGGCGCGGTGATGATCTGTACGTTCGGGGACAAGCAGGACGTCGACTGGTGGGCCGAGTACGACCTCGACCTGCGCGCCGTCTTCACCGAGGACGGCCACCTGAACGAGGATGCCGGCGACTACGCCGACCTCACCATCGAGGACGCGAAGGAAGCCATCGCCGACGACCTCGACGCCGAGGGCTACCTGAACGACACCGAACCCGTCGAACAGTCGGTGGGCGCGTGCTGGCGGTGTGACACGCCCATCGAGATTCTCTCGAAGGAACAGTGGTTCGTCGAGGTCGACGAGGACCTCGTGCTCGACCTCGCAGAAGATGTCGAGTGGATTCCCGACCACATGCACGACCGCCTCGTGGACTGGGCGGAGGGCATGGAGTGGGACTGGGTCATCAGCCGCCAGCGCGTGTTCGCGACGCCGATTCCCGCGTGGGAGTGCGACGACTGCGGACACTGGCACATCGCGGACGCCGCCGAAACCCCCGTCGACCCCACCGAAGAGGACCCCGCGGTCGGGAGTTGTCCAGAGTGCGATTCCTCGAACTGGACGGGCGAGACCGACGTGATGGACACGTGGATGGACTCCTCCATCACGCCCCTCCACATCTCGGGCTGGCCCGAGGAGGTCGGCCTCGACGAGTTCGAACCCGTGAGCCTGCGGCCGCAGGGCCACGACATCATCCGAACGTGGGCGTTCTACACGCTCCTCCGCACCGGCGCGCTCACCGACGAGAAGCCGTGGGAGGACATCCTCGTCAACGGCATGGTGTTCGGGCCGGACGGGAACAAGATGAGCAAGAGCCGCGGCAACGTCGTCGCGCCCGACGACGCCGTCGACGAGTACTCCGCGGACGCGCTCCGGCAGGCGCTCGCGCTCGGCGGACAGCCCGGGAGCGACGTGCAGTTCCAGTGGAAGGAAGCGAAGTCCGCGAGCCGCTTCCTCACGAAACTCTGGAACATCTTCCAGTTCGCGAGCGGGCACTTCGACGAGGACACGCCCGATATCGACGCGCCCGCGTACCGGGACGCCGACGACTGGATACTCTCCAAACTCACGCGGGTCGCGGACGATATGGAAGCCGAGATGGAGGCGTACCGGTTCGACTCGGCGCTCCGCGAACTCCGCGAGTTCGCGTGGAACGACCTCGCGGACGACTACGTCGAACTCGCGAAGGGCCGCCTCTACAACGGCCGACCCGGCGAACGCGACGCCGCGCGGCACGCGCTCTACACGACCGTCTCCGCGGTCACGCGAATGCTCGCGCCGTTCAGCCCGCACCTCGCCGAAGAGATCTGGACGTACCTCCCCGGCACCGATGGTAGCGTTCACAACGCCGACTGGCCGGACCTCGACCACTACGACGAGAACGCCGAAGCGAAGGGCGGCGTCATCGCCGAAACCGCGAGCGACGTGCGCGCCTGGAAATCCGAGACCGGCCGCCCGCTGAACGCCGAACTCGACCGCATCGAACTCTACCTCGAAACCGAGGTCGAGGGCCCGATAGACACCTACGACCTCTCCGAGACTGTCAACGCACCCGTGAAAGTCGAAACCGGCCGACCGAGCGTCGAACTCGTCCCGGTGGGCGTCGACCCCGACGACTCCCTCATCGGCCCCGAATTCCGGAGTCAAGCCGGCGCGGTCATCCAAGCGCTCCAAGAAGCCGACCCCGCCGTCATCAACGCCCGGAAGACGGAAGGTTCGATTCCGCTCAAACTCGACGACGAAACCGTCGAACTCGACCCCGAAATGGTCGACATCGAAGAGGAGTTCCGCGCCGAATCCGGCGAAGAAGTCGCCGTCCTCGAAGCCGAATTCGGGACGGTGCTCGTCTACCCCTGAACTTTTTTACGGCGCGGGTCGCGCTCCGCGCGACCGCTTGCCGTAAAAACCTTCACTAAAAAGGCCGCGCGCCTCTGGCGCGCGGTCCGGTATCGGAGCGACACCGCATCCGCGACCGCACCGGGGAAAGATAGGAGAGGATGGACGGTGTCAAGCCGGACGTGACGCTCCTGGAGTGGCTGGTCGCCGTGGGTCTCGTCGCGTTCCCCGTGCTGTTCGGGTACGCGTACTGGCGGTACCGGCGGGGCGACCGTGACCGCGAGTCCTTCCTTCGGGGGCTCGCCCTCGGAGGTCCTGGCTGGGCGGTCCTGCTCCTCCAAGCGGCGGACAGATCGCTCTCGAATCCCTGGGATGACGTGGCGGCCGTCGTCGCCCTCGCCTCGCTCGCGGTCGGCTTCTACGCGCTCTACCGCGCGTACTGGCGCGGCCGGGACGGTTCCACCGGGACGTGACGGACCGGAACCCGGCGATTTTTCGGGAAGACACTCGTCAGTCGAGGTATGGACGAGCGAGTGCAGGAGCACGCGGCGACGCTGGTGGACTGGAGCGCGCGAATCAGCGAGGGCGACGACGTGGTGTTGTCCGTCGCGGAGGACGCGCACGAACTGGGCGTGGCGGTCGCGGAAGCGCTAGGGGAGCGCGGCGCGAACGTCCACACGACGTACGGGTCTGCGGAGGTGTCGCGGGCGTACCTGCGCGGGCACGACGGCGACTTCGACGAGAACCCCGAGTTCGAGCGCGCGCTCTACGAGCACGCGGACGCCGTGCTCCGGCTGGGTGGCGGTCGAAACACCGCCGCGAGCGCGGACGTGGACAGCGACACCCGGCAGGCGTACGGGAAGGCTCGCGAGGAGATTCGGGAAGCCCGCATGGACACCGACTGGGTGAGCACAGTGCATCCGACGCGGTCGCTCGCCCAGCAGGCCGGGATGAGCTACGAAGCCTACCAAGACTTCGTGTACGACGCGGTGAACCGGGACTGGCAGGAACTCGCGGACGAGCAGGCGAAACTGAAGGACGTGCTCGACGACGGCGAGGAAGTCCGCATCGTCTCCGCGGAGACGGACCTGACGATGCGCATCGACGACCGAGTCGCGGTGAACTCGTGTGCGAGCGTCGCGTACGACTCACACAACCTCCCGTCGGGAGAGGTGTTCACCGCGCCCTACGCGACCGAGGGCGAGGTCCTGTTCGACGTGCCGATGACCATCAACGGCAAGCGCGTCCGCGACGTCCACCTCACCTTCGAGGACGGCGAAGTCGTGGACTACGCGGCCGCGCAGAACGAGGACGTCATTCGCGAAGTCGTGGAGACAGACGAGGGCGCGCGGCGGCTCGGCGAACTCGGCATCGGGATGAACCGCGGCATCGACCGCGTGACGGACAGCATCCTCTTCGACGAGAAGATGGGCGGCACGGTCCACCTCGCGCTCGGCCGAGCGTACACGTCGAACTTCCCGGAGGACCGAACGGACGAGGCGAACGAGTCCGCGGTTCACGTCGACCTCATCACGGACCTCCGGACGGGCGGCCGCCTCGACGTGGACGGCGAGACCGTGCAGAAGGACGGCGTCTTCCGCTGGGAGGACGGTTTCGACGGCTAGCGCTCGCTGGCTAGGGGCGGACAGGCGGCGCTACGCTTCCGGGCGCGACGCGCCGCGCAACCGCAGGACGCGCCCGGGTGGAGAGTTACGGCACGCCGAGTCTGGTCGCGGTATCGTATTTGAACGTTCGGCGGCTGCTGCTGGGTGGACGCGTCGCTGCGGGCGGTGCGTGTGTGGTGTAAGGTAGAGCTGCGGGGAGTAAGCCCCCTTCTGTTCGGTCCGGCATTCGGCTGAGCGTCCGCGCGGGTGCCCGAGCTACCGTGTCGCGCGGACTTGCACCGGCGGGGGTGGCCGTTCCATCGGTTCTCCCGGGTCGGCCCTCTGTGGGTTCACTTCCCCTTCTTGCGTCGGGGGTCGCGCACGTCCTCGGTCGCCGGGAGGCGTGTCGTGTCTGTTCCAGTGCCAGCGGTCTCCCGCTCCGGACGTGTGTCCGGCCGCCTGCTCGGGCGGTGGGGGGACTTTCCTCATGCGTGTGCACGGGAGCCGGACTCCCGCTGCCCGCTACAGTGTGGGGGCGAGCGTGGGTTAAGGCGTTCGGTACTCGCGGTGTGTTTTTCCCAGCGCAACACAATCAGCAGGTTCGTTGACACCACTGGAAGCGGTGTTTTCGGGCGCGACGAGCGCCGAGCGGAGTTTGTCACGATTGTGGATGTGAAGGGAAGGGTTGAAGTTGGAATCGTACATATATCTGTTCGTAATGTCCGAGGCCCAGTCAGTCCACCTCTCTTTCGAAGACGGCGCTCGGGCGGTCGAACTCGCACGGGATTCCGTGGAGGCGTTCGTCCGCAACGGGCAGCGAGAGCAGCCGGGCAGCATGCGGGACGCGTTCTACAACCGTACGGGCGCGTTCGTCCGGCTCGAATCGACACGCGGCCGCGGCCGGCTCCGGGGGTGTGCGGGGGCACACGAGTCCGCCCGAGAGCTCGGGAACGGCACGAAACAGCTCGGACACGCCATCGTCGACGCCGCCATCAAGGCCGCGAGCGACGATTCGTGTGGCTCCGAGCTCGAACCCGCTGAGCTCGGGTCGACCCGGGTCTCGGTCTGCACTGTCTCCAATCTCCTCCTCACGGACAATCCGGACGAGGACCTCGAACTCGGCACGCACGGCATCGCCGTGGACGGAAGCGGAAAGCACGGCTGGATGTATCCGACGGTGCCCGTTGAGAACAACTGGAGCGTCTACGAGTATCTCGACCGCACGTGCCGGAAGGCCGGCCTCGCACCGGGGGCGTGGGAGGACGACGACGTGATGGTGACGCTGTTCGAGGGGCAGGTGTTCCAGGAGCGCGAACCCGAGGGAAGCGTCGAGCAGTTGACCGACTAGAAGACTCGGTCTACGTCCTCGCGGACGTGTTCTCGCGACTCGTCGAGGTCGAACTCGCGAACGATGTCGCCGTCCCGAAGCAACGGCTGGAGGAGTGAGTCGCCGCGACCGGCCGAATTGTCGGCGAGCGCGACCTCGTGGCCGCCCTCGGCCGTTCGATAGACGTTTTTCTTCCCGGAGAGTTTCCCGCGTTTCGCGCAGGGGTCGCCGTCGCGTTCGACGATGTCGAGCGCGAAGTCCACGGGGTCGGCGTTCGAGACGTAGCCGCCGACGCCGAACCCTTCCACGTGCTCCCGGAGTTCTTCGAGGTCGCTGGGGCCGAGGCCGCCGCTGACGAAGATACCCACGTCGTCGTGGCCGCGCGCGTCGAGTTCCCAGCGGACCTCGCGGATGATGTGTTCGAAGTTTCCGCGCCTGCTGCCGGTGGTGTCGAGGCGGATGCTGTCGAGGGCGTCGCCGAGCGCGTCGGCGGCGCGGATGGCTTCGTCCTTCTCGTCGGAGTACGTGTCGACGAGCGCGACCCGCGGCACCTCGGGCGGAACGGCGTCGTCGAAGGCTTCCCACGCGGCTTCCTGGTGGCCCGCGCCGAACGCGATGAGGAGCGCGTGCGGCATCGTCCCGGATGCGGTCTTCCCGAGCACGTCGCCCGCGGCGACGTGACTGAAGCCGTCGAGGCCCGCGAGCAGCGCGGAGCGCTCCACCATCGCGGCGATGCTCGGGTGGACGTGGCGCGCGCCGAAACTCAACACTTGGGAGTCGGGGGCGGCGCGGCGGGCGTCGAGCGCAGCGGTGGCGACGCCGGAGGCGTGCGAGAGGAATCCGAGGAGGCTGGTCTCGTAGCGCGCGAACTCCCGATACTGGCCTTCGATTCGCATGACGGGCCCGCCGTCGAACAGCGTTCCCTCGGGGAGCGCGTCGACGTCCACGGGGAGGCCGGCGAGGAGGTTTGCGGCGTCCTTCACGCCCGCGAACAGTTCGAACTCGCCGGTGGGGAACTGGTCCGCGGTGACTTCCGCGACGACTCGCGGGTTCTTCCCCGCGTGCTCGAGGGTTTCGAGCGTTCGGTCGAAGTACGCGTCCGTCGCACGGCCGTCGGCGATGGCGTCCGTGGGCACGATGTCGAAGCCGTGGGACTCACTCATACGCAGACGTGTCGCGCCGCGTCGAAAAAGACTACGACGTGGGGGTGCCGGCGCGCACGTCGTTGAGTTCGCTCGGGCGCGGTGCGTTCACGATGGTGACCGTGTCGCCGGACACCGAGACGTGGAAGGCGTCCGCGAACGCGCTCGCGCCGTCCGGAATCGTGTACACGCCGTTCCCCTGGGACTGCGCGCCCCAGTACGCGAGGAGGTCGCGGTAGGTCGCCGCGAACTCGCGGGCGTCCGCGTTCGAATCCCAGACCGACTTCCAGACGTAGGCGGCCTCGCCGTCCGACTCGTACGCGTAGAGTTTGTCGCCGTCCCAGCCGTCCACGGGCGTCGTCGTGTAGTTGATGGGGTCTGTGGTGTCGACGTTCCCCTGGGCGTTCCGGTTCAGGAACTCGTTCGGGCTGAGGACGTACGGCTGGGGCGCGGTGTCGTCCATCGAGGACTCGTAGGCGGGATACGCGAACATCCCGGTGAGTCCGGCGACGCCGAACTCGGCGTACGGCGCGCCGCTCGACCGCGTGAGTCGCGTCCAGTCGCTATCGGAGCGGTCCCGAACGCTGACGGCGGTGGGTTCGTCCACGCCGTACGTCTCGGGCTGGGCGACCTGCTCCGAACTCGCCGGCGGGTCGGCGTAGAGGTCGCTTACCGCGTCCCAGCCGCCCGAGTCCTGCACGGACTCGACGAACCCGGGACCGTCGCTGTACGGGAAGTACTGCGTGAAGTAGATACCGTAGTGGATGCCGTTCCCGCCGTCACCGCTCCCGCTCTCGCTTTCGCCGCTGCCCCCGGACGCCGGCTGGCTGACGCACTGCCAGTCGTCGGCACAGTACGAGTCGTAGCGCTGCGCGACGAGTTCGGCGTCACCCTCGATGAGGCCGAGCGCGGTACTCCGGGCTTCGAGCGTCGACCCCGAGAACCCGAGGTCGAAGTTCCGGTACTGGAGCGCGTGCACGAGTTCGTGGCCGAGCGTCGTCTCCGAAATCACTGGCGTCGCGGTGTCGCTGATGATGACGATGCGGTCGGCGCTCGGACTGTAGTAGCCCGCGACGCTGGACGACGTGGTCTCCGAGGACTCCTCGCTCCCGCTCGCCGTTTCGCCGACGAGGAACAGCGCCTCGTAACGCACGTCGTCGAACGTAATTCCGGTACTCGACCCCGACCCGCTGCCGCCGCTGCCGGTCTGCTCGCGGTAGGTCTCGCGGCTGATGACGGACACCGGTACGTCGTTCGTGAACTCGATCCGTCGGAGGTGTTCGACGCGCGCCATCGCGCGGTGGACGACCGCGTCCTGCTCGGTCGAGTTCAGGCCGTCAGCCGTGGTGACGGGGAGCGATTCGTTGTACCAGTACCCCTGCTCCCAGCCCAGGCGGTCGGACGCGGGGTCCGGGGGCGCGTCCGCCGCGCCGGCGAGCGTGTCGTCCGTCGGCGCGTTCGCACAGCCCGCGAGCGCGAGCAGCGCGGCGAGGCCGACGAGAACAGCGAGCCGAGTGTTCACACGCCTAGTCGGGTCACGAGAAAGAAAAGGCTACCGTCGACGGCGAGTCAGGCGGTTTCGTGGACGTCGTCGAGGGCGTCCACGGTCGGCGCGTTCACGATGGTGACCGTATCGCCGGACACCGAGACGTGGAAGGCGTCCGCGTACTTCCCGTCCGGAATCCGGTACGTGTCCGCGGAGACCTCGGTGCCGCCGAGGTGTTCGACGACCGCGCGATAGCCGTCAGCGAACTGCTGGGCGTCTTCGGGGGAGTCCCAGGCGGACTTCCAGACGTATCCGGTCTCGTTCGTCTCAGCGGAGTCGTCGCGGACGTACGGCACGAGTTTGTCGCCGTCCCAGCCAGCGGTCATCTCGTGGTCGTAGTTGTACGCGTCGAGTTCACCGGACGCGGAGAAGAAGTCCTGGTAGGGGATGGCGACGTTCCGCACGGCACCGGCCTCGCTCGACGCGAGGTAGCTCTGGTACCAGAGCGCGACGTACATCCCTGCCTCGCCGAACTCCGCGTAGTCGACGCTGTTCGGGCCGAGGTCGGGGACGGACCACTCCGGCGTGCTCGTGTCCGCGACGGTGACGTCGGTCGGCGCGTCCTCGCCGTACGCCGCGGGGTGGATGGTCTGTTCCGTGCTCGCCGGCGGGTTCTCGTACACGGCGTTCACGGCCTCCCAGCCGCCCGCTTCTCGAATCTGCTGGACGAACGGCGGGCCGTCGCTGTACGGCTGGAACGTGATGGCGTACATGCCGATGTGGAGGTCGGGCGGGGAGCTACCACCGCCGGAGGACTCCGGCATCAGGCAGTCCCAGTCCTCGTTACAGCGTTGTTCGTATAGGTAGTCCACGTAATTCCCGTCGCCCTCGATGATGCCGTCGATGGCGTTGTGGGATTCGGTCGTGGACTGGTCGTACTGCGTGATGTTGAACCGCTGGTCTTGGAGCGCGTGGAAGAGCTCCTGAGAGAGCGTCACCTCGTTCATCTGGGGGTTCTCGCTGTCCGAGACGATGACGATGCGGTCCTCGCTCGGACTGTAGTAGCCGCCGACGCTCCCGGCGGTGTTCGAGCGCTGCGCGGCGAGCGCGCTCTCGTTCTCGCCCGTCATGAACACGGCCTCCCACTTCACGTTCTGGTGGAGGGTCGCGTTCCGCGGCGGCTCACCGCCCGACTGCGTCTGGTTCCGGAACTCGGCGCGCGTGATGATGGAGACGGGGACCGTGCGCTCGAACTCGAGTTGGCGGACCTGTTCGACGCGCGCCATCGACCGATTGACGACCGCGGCGAGTTCGCTGTCGTTCAGGCCGTCGGAGCGGTCGACCTGAATGGGTTCGTCGTACCAGAGGCCGCCCTCCCATCCGAGGCGGTCGGAGGCGGGGTCCTCGTAGGACTGGTCGGTCGTGGTGTCAGTGCCCGTTGGAGGTGTCGTCGTCGCGTCCGTGCTGGTCGGCGCTGGCGTCGTCGTCCCGGAGGCGAAGGGACTCTGACAGCCCGCGAGGGCGACCATCGCGACCAGCGCGACGGCGAGTAGTCGGCGATCCATATCCGAAACCCGACCTCGAAGAACTAAAACCCCGTACACGTCGGGCGCGTAACCGTTTTGCCGGCCGCGGGAGACACCCCGCACATGGAGTTCGACCCCGACCGAACCGCGCTGGTCGTCGTGGACATGCAGAACGGGTTCTGTCACCCCGAGGGAAGCCTGTACGCGCCCGCGAGCGGTGACGCCGTCGCCCCCGTCGCCGGTCTCGCGGAGCGCGCTCGCGACGCCGGCGTCCGCGTCGTCTACACCCGGGACGTCCATCCGCCCGGCCAGTTCGACGACACCCACTACTACGACGAGTTCGAGCGCTGGGGCGAGCACGTCGTCGAGGGCTCCTGGGACGCCGAACTCGTCGACGACCTCCCGGACCCCGACCACGTCGTCGAGAAACACACCTACGACGCCTTCCACGAGACCGAACTCGACGGCTGGCTGAGCGCGCGCGGCATCGACGACCTCCTCGTCTGCGGCACGCTCGCGAACGTCTGCGTCCTCCACACCGCGTCCTCGGCCGGCCTCCGCGACTACCGGCCCGTCGTCGTCACCGACGCCCTCGGCTACATCGAGGACGACCACAAGGAGTACGCGGTCGAACACGCCGACTGGCTGTTCGGCGAACTCGCGGAACGCGACGACATCGACTTCGAATAGCCCCGCGAACCGACCCGCGCTCCCGCAGTCGAGACAGGGCGCACCGGCCCCCGCGTTAGTCGAGGCGGACTGGGTCGTCGGTCGCGTGCAACGTGACGGTCACGTCGTCGCCGACCGCGAAGTCGTGGCCGTCGGCGAACACGAGTTTCGCGCTGAGGGCGTCGCGGCCGCAGAAGAGGGAGAGGCCGGTGGCGGGATGGTCGTTCGCGCGCACGGCGACGCCCGCCCAAGTCACGTCGCGGCCGTCCGGCGTCCCGAGCGGCGTGTCGAGGAGCGTTAGCGGTTCGGCGGCCTGTGGTCCGTACACGCCGCCGTGGCGGTAGTGGGGGATGCCGCCGTCGAGCGGGCGGCCGTCGTCGCTCCCGAGCGCGGCGAACGTTCCTGGACTCGGGTGCGCAGGAGTATCGAGCGCGACGTACGTCTCGCCGGTGTCGGCGACGGTGCCGGTGCCGTCCCAGGGGACGCCGCGCACGTCGACGCCGAGTTCGAGCGGGCGGTTGCCGGACGCGCGCACGGGGTCGGCGTCGCGGTCGCGGAAGCCGAGGTGGACGTGGTTGTCGACCCAGGGCGCGAAGAACCCCGAGCGCACCATCTCGCCGAGCGAATCACCGACCGCGACCTCGTCGCCGACCGCGACACCGGGGTCGACGTGGAGGATGCGCGCGAGGGCGTCGTCGGTGTCGACGACGATGAGGTGGTCGTGGTCGCTCGCGTACGGTTTCGGCGGGCAGCGAACGGTGCGAACGTGCGTGACCGTGCCGGCGACGGGGCTGGGCGCGTCGTTCGTCTCCGGATAGAGGTCGATAGCGCGGCCGGCGTCGTGCGCGGGGTAGGGCGAGTTGTAGAGGGAGAACCGCGGGTAGCGTTCGAGAACGTCGGCCGGCAGGCGGACCATACCCGTGGGTTACACCGAGCGCATTTACCCGTGTCGCGCGAAGGGCGGGTATGCGCGTGGTTCGTGGCGTGGCTGACACGCGGACGAAGGACGGCGAGGTGACGCGACGACTCACGGAACAGGTGGGTGAGTCGGGCGAACCCGCCGTGCGGGTGTGGCGGCCGGAGCGTCAGGTGGCGTTCGGGCGACGGGACGCTCGCACGGAGGGCTACGAGGCGGCGCGGGAGGCGGCGCGCGAACGCGGCTTTGCGTCCGTGGAGCGCAGCGTCGGCGGGCGCGCGGTGGCGTACACGGGGACGACGGTCGCGTTCGCGCGCGTCGAACCCATCGCGGACATCCGAACAGGGCTGGAGGAGCGCTACGAGGCGATGGTGTCGGACGTGCAGCGGGCGTGCTGGCGACTGGGTGCACCCGCGCAGCGCGGCGAGCCCCCGGAGTCGTTCTGTCCGGGCGCGTACAGCCTCCAGTACCGGGGGAAGATTGCGGGCGTCGCGCAGCGCGTCACGTCGAACACCGCGCTCGTCTCCGGCGTGCTCGTGGTCGAGGACCACCGCGAAATCGGGCGCGTGCTGGACGACGTGTACGGCGCGCTCGGCGTGCCGTTCGACCCGCAGTCGGTCGGGAGTCTGGAGCGCGCCGGCGCGACCACCGACCCCGTCGAGGTGCTCTCCGAACTCGAAACGGCGCTCGCGGGCGAGACGTATCGAACCGAGAGCGTCCGTCAGACTTAGGCCCGTACTCGCCGCACTCGACGTATGCGCGTGATTCGGGACGCGGCGCTCGCGGACGGCCGACGGGTCGACGTTCGACTCGACGGCGACCGCATCGACGCCGTGGGCGACGACCTGGACGGCGAACTGCTCGTGGACGCCGACGGAAACCTCCTCCTGCCGGGGATGATAGACGTGCACGTCCACTTCCGCCAGCCGGGCGCGAGCCACAAGGAGACCTGGACGACGGGAAGCCGTTCGGCGGCCGCGGGCGGCGTCACCACGGTCGTGGACCAGCCGAACACGAATCCACCGACGGTGACGGGCGCGGCGTTCGACGAGAAGGACGAACTCGCGAGCGCGTCGCTCGTGGACTACGGCATCAACGGCGGCGTCACCGAGAACTGGGACCCCGACTCGCTGTTCGGGAAGCCGCTGTTCGCGCTGGGCGAGGTGTTCCTCGCGGACTCCACCGGAAACATGGGTATCGACGCTGAGCTGTTCGCGGCGGCGGTGGAGCGCGCGGCCGACGAGAACGTACCCGTTACGGTGCACGCGGAGGACGCCGACCTGTTCGACGAGTCGGTGCTGCCCCGCAACACCGGAGACGCGAGCGCTAGCGAGGCGGGAGGAGGCGGACGAACCGGCGCGGACGCGTGGAGCGCGTACCGAACCGCCGAGGCCGAGGAGGCGGCGGTGGAGCGCGCGGTCGAGGTCGCGGACGGGTCGGGCGCGCAGGTGCACATCGCGCACACGAGTACGCCGGAGGGCGTGGACGCGGCGCGCGCGGGCGGCGCGACCTGCGAGGTGACGCCCCACCACCTCTTTCTCTCCCGGGACGACCTCCCCGACCTCGGTACGTTCGGGCGGATGAACCCGCCGCTTCGCTCCGAGGAGAGGAGGAAAGCCGTGTTCGAGCGGCTTCGGGAGGGCGCGGTGGACGTGGTGGCGACCGACCACGCGCCCCACACGCGCGAGGAGAAGGACGCGAGCATCTGGGACGTGCCCTCCGGCGTGCCGGGCGTCGAGACCGCGCTCCCGCTCCTCCTGAACGCGGCGCGCGAGGGCGAGTTGTCCTACGAGCGCGTCCGGGACGTGACCGCCGCGAACCCCGCAGAAATCTTCGACCTCCCGCGGAAGGGACGCATCGAAGCGGGACGGGACGCCGACCTCGTGCTCGTCGACCCCGAGAACGTCCGGGAGATTCGGGGAGATGAGTTGCACTCGAAGTGCGGGTGGACGCCGTTCGAGGGCTTCGCGGGCGTGTTCCCGGAGTGGACGATGGTTCGCGGCGAGTTCGCCTACCGCGACGGAGAGTTCGGGAGTGCGCGCGGCGAGAACGTGCGGCGTCAGACCTCGTAGCCACCGTCGGAGCGCGTCGAAACGTCGTACCACGCGAACGCGCCGGTGTCCTCGACGACCAGCGACACCCAAGAGTCGTCCTTCCCGTAGGGTTCGAACGCCATCGTCCGCGTTCCTTCGCGTTCCGGCGGACCGCCGTCGACGGTGAACGAGAGCGTGTACGTCGTCTCCTCGGTGAAGACGCTTGGAACGAACACCGCTTCGCCGGGCCGGAGGGACACCGTCGACTCGACGGTCTGCTGTTCCGGGTCTGCGGTGTTCGTGCGTTCGACGCCGAGCGTGTGCGGGAGCCGGTGGCGGTTCTTGAACCCGAGACTGCCCACCGGAATCGACTCATCTCGCTCCGGGGTAGCGCAGCCAGTGAGTAACGCGGTCGCTGTCGCGCCGAGTCCGAACAACACGGTTCGACGGTGATAGGGACTCATTGGAACACGACCAAACCCTATATTCCACGATAGTTCATTTTGTGCAATAAATATTTGGACGGTTATGGTTGCTGTGAGGAGCGGCAGTTCGTTCCGTCCCCCGATAGATGGACCAGCGTACGAGGAGGCTCATGGTGTGACGGTAACGTTTTTCGGCGCGGCACGCGCCCATTCTAGTATGAGCGAGGACACGACGGACCCGCGGGCGGGTGCGTGGGCGGCGACGGTCGAGGACATGGCGGCGACCGCTGACGCCTACGTTGACGCCGGCTGGGAGACGTACGAGATAGAGCCGGGTGACACGACCCTGCTGGCGACCGAGCCCGAGGAGCGCGCCGACCTCGACGTGGTCGTCACCGGCCCGGACTGCGAGACGATTACGGACCTCATCGAGGACGGCGTCTCCTTCACCGAGTACGAGGTGCTCACCGCGACAGAGGCGGGGACGGTGTACGTCGTGGTCGTGATGGAGGACCCCGAGCGCGAGGTCGCGTTGTTGTTCGCGGGAATGTACGCCAAGGACGACGCCGAGGACGCCGTGGATGCCGCACAGGACCGCGGCGAGTTCGTCGTTCACCTCCGTGGACTGGAGGAAGAGCCGGTGGAGTTCGTGTACGAGGACCCCGGGTTGTTCGCGGGCCGCGACGAGTAGGACGGGTTCTGTTTTGCGGCGCGGTAGTAGTGGAGGTAGACGACGTGCATGAACGCGGACGCGAGCACCGCGGACGCGCCGGCGGCGAGCGCGCCCGGCGTCACCGCGAAGGCTGCGTCACGGGGGAAGGCGTCGGAGAGTAGGAGGAACGCGACCGCTGGCGGGAGCGTGACGGCGACGCGCGCGACACCGAACGCGAACGCGTCGCCGGTGTGTTCGTCGACGAACTCCCAACTGGTGCGGAGGGCGGTCGCACCGCCGACATCATCCACGACGACCGCGGCGGAGACGAACTGCAGGAAGAACGCTGCGACGAGTACGGCGAAGACGAACACGATGAGCGCGATGACGTTGAGAAGTGGGACGAACAGGAGGAAGACGAGCGCGACGACCGCGGCGACGCCGAACGCGACGATGACGAGGTTCGCGCCGAGCAACTGGGCGACGCGCGCGCCGTACTCCTCGAACGCGGCCGCCAACGGAACTCGACTATCGCGTTCGGCGTCCGCGTACACGAGCGAGAGCGCGGGAATCGTGAGGAAGGGCGCGACGAACAGCGAGAGGGCTGACCCGACGAGGTTCGCGGCCTGTCCGGACAGCGCGAACCGCGGGACGTTGAGCGCCTGCACGACGGCGAGGAGGGCGACGACGAGCGCGAACGCGTCGGGTCTGCGCTTCACGAACGCTGCGGCGCGACGGAACGCCGTTCCGAGCGACATACGCGGAGAACACTCCCGAACCCCGAAAAACGGTTGGGTGCTCAGTCGGCGGTGGTGAGGTCGCCGCCGCAGTGCGGGCACTCCTCGCCGTGGCGGAGTTCGTCGCTCGCCTCCCTGACCTCGCGCATGACGCTGGAGATGCGTTCCTCGGCGTCGAGTTCGTCCTCCACGCCGAGGTCCACGCCTTCGACTTCGAGCAGGAACTTCGCGACCTCGGTGGCTTCGTACATCACGTCGTCCAGTTCGTCCGCGGTGAAGAAGTCGCTCATCGCGCCGTAGAGGAAGGTCGCTCCCGCGGTCCGGACCTTGTCCTCGAACGCCGAACGCGCCTGATTCACCGCCTGCGGCGTGTACGTGTCCGTCATGAACGGCACGAGTTCGGGGAGGTTCTCGCCGATCTTCGTCATCTCCACGCCCGTCTCCGTCCGGAAGTCAGCGCAGAGGCGGGCTATCGCCCACTCGCGGGCCGTGATGTACGTGCGGTCCCGCAGGAACTCGTTCACGCGCTCGTACTGCGCGCCGTCCATCTTCGTGAACCGGTCGTAGGAGACCACGTCCTCGGGCACGTCCCCGGTGGCGTCGGTGTTCGTGTCCTCGGGGACGCCGGGCGTGGCGTCCGACTCCGACTCGTCGTCGCGCGCGTTGGCCGGAGCGGCGCGCTCCCCGGCGGGTTCGGCGTCCTCAGTCATACTCTCGGATAGCGAGTACGGCCGCAAAAGGGTGTCGGGGAGGACGCAACGCTTTACTCGAGAGAGGGCGACGGCCCTGATATGAAGGTCCTGCTCGGAATCGGCGGTAGCGAGGACTCCCTGGACGCGCTCTCCAAGACCGCGGAGCGCGCCCGGGAGGCCGGTGACGACCTCACGGTCGCCATCGTGGAGAACCCGGAGAGCGACCGCACCCCGGACGAAATCGAGGACGCCGTCGAGCGCGTGCTCGACGAGTACGACATCGACGCGTCGGTGCGCCACGTCTCCGGCGACCCCGGAAGTCAGCTCGTCACCATCGCGGAGTCGGAGGACTTCGACCAGATAGCGCTCGGCGGCGGCGAGCGCAGTCCGATGGGGAAGCTCCGACTCGGCCACATCGCCGAGTTCGTACTCCTGAACGCTCACGTCTCCGTCACGCTCGTCCGATGACCGTAGACGACTACCCCGACACGGCGTCCGGGCCGTTCCCGTCCCCGCCGTCGTCGTTCACGGACGGCGACGACCGCGATATCGAGGTGCGGGCGTTCGACGGCGACACGGACGCGCTCGTCGAGATGTACGTGGACTTCTCGCAGGAGGACCGCGCGCAGGGCGTGCCGCCCGTCGGCGAGGATCGTGTACGTAGCTGGCTCGACACGCTCACCGGCGAGGGCCACAACGTCGTCGCGTGGCACGACGACCGCGCGGTCGGCCACGCCACGCTCGTGCCGGACGGCAGCGGCGGATACGAACTCGCCATCTTCGTCCATCAGGACTACCAGGGCGCGGGCATCGGCACTCGCCTCCTTCGGAACCTCCTCGGGCACGGCGCGGACCAAGGCGTCGAGCGCGTGTGGCTCACCGTCGAGCGCTGGAACCGCGCGGCGGTCGCGCTCTACGAGAAAGTCGGGTTCGAGACCGTGGACACGGAGAGCTTCGAGCTCGAAATGGCCATCCGGGTCTAAACGGAGAGGACGGGCTGGCTCGCGTAGAGAAGAACGTACTCGGCGGCTTTTTCGAGGACGGCGGAACTGTCCTCGCCGGCTTCGCGGGGAACGACGAGGAAGTCCGCGTCCAGGTCGTCGGCGGCGTCGAGAATGACGCTCCCGGGATGCGTCATCTTCCGCGTCGTGGAGAACCCGAGCGCGATAGACACGTCGAGCGGAACGCGGTCGTCGGCGACAGCGCGGAGGTCTTCCGCGAACGCTTCCGAGCGGTCGGCGACGGCGTCCTCCGACACCTCGCCGGACTCCACGCGGCGCGACACCTGTTCACCGGCGACGAACAGCGCGTGGAGGGTGGCGTCGTACTTCTCGGCGACGGCGACCGCGTACTCTGTGGCGTTGACGGACTCCTGGCCGCCGTCCACGGGAACGAGCACGGTGTCCACGTCGAGAGACATACGCGGACGTGCGTCCCGGGGCGGTAAAAAGACTCCGCGCTCCGCAAGCGCTAAGCCACCGGCCGTGAACAATCGGAGTCCATGCGCTCGCTCGACCTCGGATTCACCCTCGGCCTGGAGATGTCGTTCGAACCCACGGTTCGCTGGGCCGCCAGTGAGGGATTCGACTTCGTGGAACTCCTCCTCGACGGCCCCTACGCCCGCCAGCGCGTCGAACCGCGAGTCGCGGAGATGGCGAACGCGCTCGACGAACACGGCGTCGGCATCGTGGTTCACCTGCCGTTCAACCCCGACCCGGGGTCGCCGTTCGCGCCCGTCCGCGAAGGCGTCGTCACGGAACTAGTGGCTGGCATGGACCTCGCCGTCGAACTCGGCACGACGACCGTCGTCTTCCACCCGTCCTCGGACGCGTGGCGTCTCGGCTGGGATGACGCGGAGACCAAGGAGTTCGTCCACGACAGCCTCGACGCGCTCGTGCCCGCGGCGCGCGAACGCGGCCTCGACCCCTGCCTCGAAAACATCGTTTCGTCGTACTACGACGCCACGACCTTCCCGGAACTCCTCGAACGCTACCCGGAAGCGTCGATGACGTTCGACACGAGCCACGCCCACCTCGCCGGCATGACGGCCGACGAGATGGGGGAGTTCCTGCGCGAACACGCCGACCGAGTCCACCACCTCCACCTCGTGGACACGCGCGGGGACACGGACGAACACCTGCCGGTCGGGATGGGACGCCTCGACTTCGACCCCGTGTTCGACGCGCTTCGAGCGGTGGAGTGGGACGGGACGGCGACGCTCGAAATCGGGACGAGCGACCACGACATCATCGCCGTCGGGAAACGCCGCGTGGAGGCGTACGAGTGACGGGGACGCGCCATCATTTATGTCGCAGGCGGGCGAAGCGCCGAATATGATAGGGACGGTCGTCATCGCGACGGACGGCTCGGAGAGCGTCGAGCGCGCCGTCGCGGTCGCCTTGGACCTCGCGGAGCGCTTCGACGCGGACGTGCACGCGCTCTCCGTCGTGGACGCCGGGGAGGTGGAGAACGCACCCGAAGACCTCCGGGCGGAACTCCGAACCGCACTCACCGAGCGCGGTGAGGAAGCCACCGGACGCGTCGTCGAGCGCGCCGACCACGGCGTCACCACGGCGGTCCGGGAGGGCCGGCCGGCGAACGAGATTCGAGCGTACGCCCGCGAGGTGGACGCGGACGTGGTCGCGACGGGGACGCGGGGTCGGCACGGCGAGAACCGCTTCCTCGTCGGGTCGGTCGCGGAACGGGTCGTTCGGACGTGTCCAGTGCCCGTGTTGACGGTGCGGCAGATGGCGAGCGACGAGGTAGCGTCGGGGTAGCGACGCGGTAGCGGCGTCCTTTTCACGCGAGGCGTTCTGGTCGAGGTATGAAGGACTGGGTTATCGACGACGACAACCTCTCCCTGGAGCGCAAATCCCTCCTCCCGGGGACGGGGTTCTTCGTTCCGGACAGCATCGAGGACGAGCGAGAGGACCGCGAAATCGAGGACCGCGCCGAGGGCGCGAACGTCATCGTGGTGACCGACCCGGACGCGGACGGGCTCGCGTGTGCCGCAATCATCCGGGAAGTGTACGGCGAGGGTGCGCTCATCCCGACGGGCCCGCACGAACTCGCGGACGGCATCCGGCGCGCCGCGGAGTACGGCGAAGCGGGTGCGCGCGTGTTCATCTGCGACCTCTGCCCGGACGACTACGCGGACGTGGAGGTCGAACTCGGTCTGCTCACCGAGCACGCGGACCCCGTGCGGTGGTTCGACCACCATCAGTGGACCGACAGCGCGAAGCGCGGCGTGCGTGACGCGGGCGTCGACCTCGTCGTCGGCGGGTCGGACGAGGAGTGCACGGCCGACGTGGCCGTTCGCAGCATCGACGAGGACGTTCCCCGTCACCTCATCGAACTCGCGGCGGTGACGCGCGACCACGACCTCTGGCTGAAGGAGGACCCGCGGAGCGACGACCTCGCGGACTACTCGCACTGGGTGGACGACGAGGAGTACGCGGATACCGTGCAGGAACACGGCCCGGACCTCCCGGAGTCCGTCCAGGAGTTCCTCGCGGAGCGCCGCGTCGAGAAGGACGACCTCATCGAGCGCGCCGTCCACCGCGCCGAGATGAAGACCGTCAACGGCGTGACCGTGGGCGTGACGTACGGTCGGTGTTCGCAGAACGAGGTCGCGGACGAACTCCGCGAGCAGGGCGCGGACGCCGCCGTCGTCGTGAAACCCTCGGGGAGCGCCAGCATCCGCGGGAGCGAGGACTTCGAGCGCTGTCACGAGGTCGCGCGCCAAGTGCAGGGCGGCGGCCACCCGCGTGCGGCGGGCTGTAAACCCCACATCTACGACGACATGATGGACTACGCCCACCACTGGACGACGCAGGGCGCGGTCGCGAAACAGAAGATACTGGACGCGTTCGCCTCGCTCCCCGACGACGAGGAGGGCGTGGACACCGAGCGCTAGACGACCCAGCGGTCCGAGTACGCGGTGCCGCACTCGCAGTAGGCGTACGCGTGCATCACGTCGCCCTCCGCGTAGAGGCCGCCGACCTCCTCGTTCTCTTCCTCGAAGAACGCGAACACGAACTCGGTGTCGTGGTCGCTCTCCGATTCGTCGGGATGCCTCGACGGGCAGTCGCCGCCCGCGAGGTCCGCTCGAACAGTTCCGTCCGTCCCCATCGCCTGCTGGCTGAACTGCATCGCCTCCATGCCCGTGACCTGTTTGAAGACGCTACGGCCCTGGTCGCCGGGAACGACGAGGACGATGCCGTCGTCGGTGCGTTCGCCGTACTGTTCGAGCGGTCCGAGGTCGCCCACCATCTCCTCGGTGAGGTAGACGGCGACGTGTTCGGGGTGCTCGCCGTCGAGGAACTCCTCGTAGGTACTCATCGCTGGTCGTTCGTGGCGAACGCGAAAAAGCGCGACGACTCTACTCGCTCTCGTCGTCCTCGCCGAGCAGGGAGGCGACGGATTCCTCGCCGTACTCAGTGATTTTGACGTTGAGCTGTGCGGTCTCGTCGGAGACCTCGCGGCCGCGAACGCTCACGCGCTTGCGTTCGCCGTCACGGCTGGGGTTGAAGCCGGGGCCGCCGCGGAGCAGGAGGTCGGCGAGCCCGCTCCCGCGGACGTCGGACCGCATCGGACGGCCGGCGGCGTCGCTGCCGCCAGTCAGTTCGACCGTGTAGCCGGTCAGTCCCACGGCGTCGCCGTCCACTTCGTCGCCGAGTTCCCGACCGAGGAATCGATTTGCGTCCTGTCCGTCGACTTCGAACTGGTGGCTTTCACCCGCCTCGGGGTCGGCCACCACGACATCGAACGTAGCCATACCCGATAGGAGAGGAAGAACGCCCTAAAACCCGTCGAATACGCGTCCCGAGCGTTGAAGGCGGTTCGAGTCGAACGTCGTGGTGTGAATCGGGACCGCGTTCGAGGCGCTCTCTCCGAGTTTTCGGGGAGCGACGCGGAGCGCCGGGCGGTCGCGCGCGCCGCCGGCGACCTCGCGGACAGCGGGCGGTACGAGGCCGCGACCGGCCGCGAACTCAGCGCGGCGGAACTCCTCGAACACCTCCGGGACGCGC
>Ga0207813_100420_pt1 | contig 24386 bp, 31 predicted proteins | sample A23E3SouthBayCA_2_FD_187730 | JGI IMG/M metagenome (GOLD analysis project Ga0207813, IMG submission 187730) | Aerobic enrichment media microbial communities from Eden Landing Ponds, California, USA - A23 E3 (4) (SPAdes) | ecosystem: Environmental > Aquatic > Marine > Unclassified | place... | reverse complement strand
TGCCGCCACTGAAATAACACCTGAAGCTGAAGACTAACCATGACTAGTGACCTCGACATTATCATCGCTGGCGGTGGACGCGTCGGTTTCCAAACAGCCGAGATACTCGCTGACCGCGGCCACGATGTGACGATTATCGAACGCGATGACCGGATTGTCTCGGATATCGCCGATCAATGGATAGCGACTGTTATCCAGGGTGACGCGACGAATCCGGAGATCATCGAACAGGCAGGCCTTGAGCGAGCGGACGTAATTGCCGCGCTCACGGGCGAAACAGGGCTAAATCTCGCGGTCTGTTTAGCTGCTGCAGAGTTGACACCCGACATCCGAACGGTCGCCCGCATCGACCGCACAGCCGGTGAGGCCTACACCCGCTTCGTCGACGCGGTGGTCTTTCCCGAACGGGCCGGCTCGAGAGTGGCGGCCAACGAGATCCTGGGTAGCGATGTCCAAACGCTTGCCGACGTGACGGGCACCCTCGATATCATGCTTATTCGCGTTGCTGACGGCGCTCCGGCCGCCGGGAAGGCACTCTCGGACGTACGCTTTCCCGAGGGGACCCTCGTCGTGTCCGACGAGAACGGTGAGCGAATCGCTCGTGCTGACACGACCCTGACACCGGGGAGCAGCTACGTCGTCGCTGTCGAACCTGATGTGGTCGATGAGGTACTGAATTTGATGCGTGGCTAGTGACCCGTGGTCGGGTCTGTCCAGTTGCACGAATATCCACATGATGTACCCACTGAACTCACTGAGGTGACAGGGAAAAAACAAATATGCGCTGGGGGGCGTATCTTCGTACGTTATGCCGGAAGCGCTTACCAGGATCTTGATTCCGATTGATGTGTCCGATTCGACATCCCGGTCTGATATAGACACTCAGATCGTTCAGTCATCAGAGGTTGTCCTTCTCGGATACTGGCCAATTCCGGATCAATCAGCCCCCAGCCAAATCCGTAATCAGTTCGAGGAGGAAGCTCAACAGCGACTTGAGGCAGTGGCAAGCCGCCTTACCGATGAGGGCGTTACAGTACAGACCCGATTGGTGTTTACAAATGATACGAACCAATCAATCGATGGGGCCGCGAACAAGTACGAGTGTGAATCAATTCTCCTGCCGGGGACAACGTCGCCCCCATCTGAGACGAGACGTGGACTTGTTCTGGTGAAACCGAATGCAGATCTCGATCGGATTGTCACCACTCTCGGGGCCCTGTTTGCCGATAGTGATATCGAACTCCTTCTCTTTCACGCCGCAACGAACGACAATGAACGTCTGTATGATGCAACAGCGTATATGCTCCGCGGCCTCGCAGATCGACTTACGGAACTCGGTATCGATCCCGACCGAATCGAGTGGGAACAATCGTTTAAACGTGAGCGGCTTGATGTAGTCCTCTCGCGGGTTTCCGACTTCGACTTTGTTGTTCTCGGCGAGACCGAACCGTCAGTGCGAGAGCGGGTCTTTGGCTCTGTTCAAAAAACGCTTGCCGAAGAGACGGCCAAACCTCAGCTCACAATCCGATCGGGTGTCTGAACTACTCTTCATGGCTCATCTCCAGGGTTGCCCGTTCTTCGCTGATGCCTTCCGGGTCGATCTGGCTCGGGTCAATTGGGTGCGCCATTCGTGTATCATCTTGGGTCTTTAGGACAAATTCAATCCGGGCCTTTTCCAGCGAGAGTACAGTATATGGGAATAAAATCGCTCTAGTGCCTCTCGGCCAGCGTAGTATTGTGCTATTCGGGAATAGCTTTAATCTTCTCTGCATCTTATTTCCCGACATGGTGGCCACTTCAGTGCGTGAGGACCTCGAGCGCGACCTGGGGTGTCTCGACCTCCTGGGTTGCATTCACGGCTTCAACAAGCGGGATCAGATGGTCTTTCAGCTGCTACAACAGGCAGAGGGGGGACTCACCGTCGACGACGTCGCAGACCGACTGGATTGTGAGCGATCGACCGCGTATCGCTCGATTTCTCGGCTTCTCGAGGCCGACGTTGTTGCACAGGAACAAGTGAACTACGAGCACGGCGGGTACTACTATGTGTATCGTCCGCGGACACCGACGGAAGTTGCTCACGACATGCAGCGATTGCTCAACGACTGGTATGCGGCCATCGGACAGCTTATTCAGGAGTTCGAAGATCGATATAGCCAGGACTCGGACGACCGAGAGAAGCAGTCGCTGCAGTCCTGTTCCTGAACCCTATTCGCTCAGATCTCTCCCGGACGGTATTGTGAGAGCTGTGAAATTTACATCAGGCGGCGCGGTTCAAACGGACACCTAATGGCTGAAGATAGCGAGGAGTTCCGACGACAGACGTCGTCGGAGCTTCGAATCAGGCTGAATCGGGCGGTGCTGAGGAGCGCGCCTCGAAGAGTCTATCCGAGCCGATCCATATCAACGGCGGCGCCGAGCTATCCAAAACCGCCACTGAGTACGACCTCGTGATGGCCGACTTCTACGCCGATTGGTGTGGCCCGTGCCAGATGCTCGAACCAATCGTCGAAACGACCGCGGTCGAGACCGGCGCAACCGTGCGAAAATCGATACCGACGCGAGCCAGCAACTGGCCGCCGAGTACATTGTTCGGGGCGTTCCGACGCCCGTCCTGTTCGCTGACGGACAGCCGGTGGAACGACTTGTCGACCTGCAGGACGAAGCGCCGCTTCGCTCCGTGATCGAAACGCACGCGTGAATTAAGTGAGGCTGCTAACGCGGATGGACGCCACTCGAACGACAGCCCACTGCGCGAGGGCTGCTCTGACTATGCCCGAGGAACAGGTATCCGGCCCGACCTCGAGTCTGCAATCGAACAGAACCCCGAGGCGGTTGCCGAGTTCATGGACCACTTCGACGCCGTCAACGAACCACTGGATGTGCTCTCGCTGGGCGAGAGCGTGCTCGACGACGAGATATCACGTCACTAGCTGGTACCGGCGCCGCGCTCGGTGAAATCGCGCAGACGGCGTCCGACGATGACATTCCTGATGGCACCGAAACACTGCTAGAGAGTGTCGGTGGGACGGGGCAGAAGTCGCCAGAGCAGGTCGGGGCCGTTGGCCTGCTTCGTGGATTACGGAATTCGGATATCCAGTACGGGCTGGGCCACCTCCTGGGGCTTGCAGGCGTAATCGGCCGTGAGCATACTACCGGGGAGTCACACTAGCGGGCGATGTCCGATTCGCTTCGCTCTCTCGCTCGATGTCGACGGGGGATTGACCGCGCTAGATTGTATTGTGCAATTGTCCCAAGACTATTAAACATCCGGTGCGTAGAGACCGGTAATGGCAACACAGATCGCGGAGACGGACAGCGTAGTTTCGCTCGGTGACGACGACATCACAACTGTCGTCGAAGGCAATCACGTCGCGCTCGTTGAATTCTACACGGAGTGGTGTGGCACCTGCAAACGAATGAAGCCGGTTCTCGAAGAACTCGCACGAGATACAGACGCGACGATCCTGACGATCGACATCGAATCGAACCTCGAAACTGCCATCGAGTTCGGTGCCCAGAGCACGCCCACGTTCGTCCTGTTCGTCGACGGGCAACCGGTGAAACAGCTCCGAGGCGGCCAGAACGAACAGACACTCCGCGACCTGATCGCCCAGTATCGTGACTAACTCACCGAGAACGAGATGAATCCCAGAGAACTTCGCGCCGACACGCCCGCACTGCACGAAGACGTCTACCTGAATTTCGGTGCTCACGGCCCGAGCCCGCGGTACGTCGTCGAAGCTGCTGACGAGTTCCTGCGGTCACACGAGTACGAGACGAGCACTCGAAACGACCCCTACGAGGTGGCGTTCGACGCATACGACCGAGTGCGGAAGCGCGTCGCCACCTTCGTCGGCGCGGACGACGACGAGATAGCGCTCACCGAGAGCACGACCGCGGGCATCAACGCCGTCGCGAACGCCATCGACTGGGGGCCCGGCGATACCGTCGTAAGAACCGACCTCGAGCACCCAGCCGGGACGCTCCCGTGGCAGCGCTTGGAACAGAAGGGCGTCGACGTTCGCGTCGTCGAGACCGAGGACGGCCGTGTCGATCTCGATGCTTTCGCCGAGGCCGTCGCCGACGCACAGTTGGCGTGTTTCAGTGCGGTGACGTGGACCCACGGCACCCGGTTACCTGTCGGCGACCTCGTCGACATCGCCCACGAAGCCGGCGCGTTCGCACTCGTCGATGCTGTGCAGGTGCCGGGACAGCTCCCCATGGACGTCGGCGAGTGGGATGCGGACGCTGTCGCGGCGGCCGGTCACAAATGGCTGCTGGGGCTGTGGGGCGGCGGCTTCCTCTACGTCGACGGCCAGGCTGCTGACTCTCTTCTGCCCACTACAGTGGGCTACCGAAGCGTCGAAACGCCGACTGCAGACCCCTACGAGTTCGCGGCCGGCGCCCGCCGATTCGAGGTCGGATCGGCAAACCCGGCTCCACACGTCGCCCTGGCTGAGGCCATCGAGGCAATCGGTGAGGTCGGAGTCGACCATATCGCTGACCGGATCCAGGAATTGGCTGGTAGGCTGACCACTGGCATCCCCGACGGTCGGCTTCTCAGTCCTGTGGATCCCGAGTCGGGACTCGTGACGATCGACGTGGACGACCCCGAAGCAACGGTCGACCGACTCGCGTCAGAGGGAATCGTCGTTCGGGCCTTGCCGAACCCGGACGCCGTTCGAGCGTCGCTCCATGCGGTCAACACTCACACCGAGGTTGAGCGGCTGCTTGACGCCCTCGAATCGGAGTGGACATGACGTGACCAACGTTCGCTTCCGTACCACGCTACGACCGCTGCTCGGACTCTATCTGTAGAAACCGAACGGCGCTGGAGTGCCCGCTGGTGGGATGCTGCGTACCGGAGAGAAATACCTGTCTGCTTTAGTCGACCTGTACGCAACCGCTCTCGTCGATGACGATGTCGTGGCTACGATACACGAACCGAATCTCGAGGTCAGACGTCGCCGAATCCTCGATCAACGTTTCGAGTACATCCGGCTCGAATAATTCGGCTAGTGGTGGGTCGAGTGTAACTGGCTCGACGTACTCTACCTCTGCAACGGCATGGCGATTTGGGGGACAGGGTCTTCGCGTTTGTTCATCGAAGGTTAGACCAGGAGCTGGATGTCGGCGTCGGCCATGTCCTGGAGGGCGGTCGCCGCGCCGACGCCGGTGGTGACGCCGTCGTAGAAGTCTGCTTCGTCGTAGTCCATCAGGTCGATGGTCATCTGGCAGGCCTGGAACTCCACGCCCATGTCGAGGCTCGTTTCCAGCAGCTCCTCGATGGTGGCGGTGTCGTTGTCCGCGATTTTCTTTTCCATCATCTTCGTCGTCATGCGATCCATGCCCGGGAGCGCCGCGATGGCGTTCGGTACGGGCATGTTCGGGTTGCCGACGGAGCTCAGTTTGAGGTTCTTCGAGCGCTCCTCGTGGAGAATATCCAGCCCCCAGAACGTGTGGAAGACGGTCACCTCGTACCCGAACGCAGCGGCGGTGCTAGCGAGGATGAGCGGGGGGTACGCCATGTCCAACGTCCCCTTCGTCGCGATGATGCTCATCTTCTTCGTGTCGTCCTCGCTCGTGGCCTCAGCGAGTGCGTCTTCCAGTTCGTCGACGCGGGCGGCCAGCTCCGCACGCGAGGGCGCGTCGTCGGATGGGGCGTCGGGAGTGTCCGTGCTCATCGTTACTCCGTCTTGCGGACGTAGTGCGTGTACACGTCGTCGCCCTCCTCCTGCTCGACGAGCTCGACACCCTCAGTGCCGGCAGCCCAGCCGTCGATGTCGCTCATGCTTCCCGGATCAGTCGCCAGTACTTCGAGGACCTCACCTACAGCGAGGTCGTCGATCGCGCCTTTCGTCTTTACCACTGGCATGGGACACGATGCACCTTTCACGTCGAGCGTCTCCGCGATGTCAAATTCAGCGTTCATTGGTTATCTGCTCCGTAAGTCTGTATTGGAGCTATCGCACAATATCACCTAGCCAAGTAAAAGATTGTTGGTTCTTGGATGTTCAGCAAACAACTGCTATCTCGGACGTACGGCGCTAAATGGATTTCTGTGGCTTCTTAGGCGATCTCGGGTACATGTATAGATCCATCTGATCAATAGTATTGTTCAGAATGTGGGTTACTATGCAAATGCTTTTGTGCATCCGACCGATAGAAACGAGTGCATAACATGAACGCTGACGACTTTCCGACGCCGGACGTCGACGTGGACTCCGTCGACCCGGAATCGCTGAAAGACCGTATCGACGCCGGTGAGGACGTGACGCTCCTCGACGCGCGCATGCAGTCGGACTACGAGGAGTGGCGCATCGACGGCGGCAATGTCACGTCGATCAACGTCCCGTACTTCGAGTTCCTCGAGGACGACATCGACGAAGGCGTCCTCGAGCGGATCCCCGATGACCGCGAAGTGACTGTCCTGTGTGCGAAAGGCGGTGCCAGCGAGTACGTCGCGGGCACGCTCGTGGAGCGCGGCTACGATGTCAACCACCTCGAGGACGGCATGAACGGCTGGGCGAGCATCTACGGGGCCGTCGAAGTCGAGCGCTACGACGGCGCCGGCACGCTCCTGCAGTACCAGCGCCCGTCCTCGGGCTGTCTCGGCTATCTCCTCTATCATGACGGCGAAGCCGCTATCATCGACCCGCTGCGGGCGTTCACCGACCGCTACCTCGATGACGCCGCGGACCTCGGCGTCGACCTGCAGTACGCGCTGGATACGCACATCCACGCCGACCACATCTCGGGCGTGCGCGCCCTCGACGCGGAGGGTGTCGAGGGAATCATCCCAGAGGCGGCTGTCGACCGGGGCGTCACCTACGCGGACGAGTTGACCACGGCCGAAGACGGCGACACGTTTGCTGTCGGCGACGCGACTATCGAGACCGTCTCTACGCCCGGCCACACAACCGGGATGACCTCCTATCTCGTCGACGGTAGCCTGCTCGCGACCGGCGACGGGCTGTTCATCGAGAGCGTCGCCCGCCCCGACCTCGAAGAGGGCGACGAGGGGGCGCCGGATGCCGCACGGATGCTCTACGAATCCCTGCAGGAGCGCGTGCTGACCCTGCCCGAGGACACGCTGGTCGGTGGCGCGCACTTCAGCGACGCAGCTGAACCTGCCGAGGACGGGACGTTTACGGCACCAATCGGCGAGCTCGTCGAGGAGATGGACGCGCTCACGATGGCGGAGGACGATTTCGTCGAGCTGATCCTCTCGGACATGCCGCCGCGGCCGGCCAACTACGAGGAGATCATCGCGACGAACCTCGGGCAGAGCGCGGTTGACGACGAGGAGGCGTTCACGCTGGAACTCGGGCCGAACAACTGTGCCGCCAGCCAGGACTCGCTCGCGGGTGACTAACCACGCCAATGGTCACTGACCCAGTACTGCTCCAGACGGTTGCCGAGCTGTTCCCGAACGGGATCAGCAGGTACGCCGTCGGCGGACTGCTAGTCGGGCTCGGGACTGTCGTCATCTACCTCGGAACGGGGATCCCAGCCGGCGCGAGCACGTTTCTGGAGTCGACGCTGTCGTACGTCTCCGACCAGTCGCGGTTCCAGCAGTACGTCGGCTCGCGCGACTGGCGCGTCGTGTTCACGGCCGGCATCATCCTGGGCGGACTGGCCTTCGCGGCGACGTTCCAGTCCGGTCTGGTCACGAGCCCGCTGTACGAACCTGGAACGACCGGCCAGCTGTACGAGGTCGCCGGTGTGACGCTCTGGATGACCGATGTCCAGCCGTGGCGGTTGTTCCTCGGTGGCATCTTGGTCGGCATCGGGACCCGGATCGGCAAGGGCTGTACGTCAGGCCACGGCGTCTGTGGCGTCGGCTCGGCGTCGAAAACGTCGCTGGTCGGCGTGCTGACGTTCCTGACCGTGGCCATCGGGACCGCGCAGGTCGTCGCCGCGCTAGGGGTGAGCCCGTAATGGCGGACAGACATCCGCTGTTCAAGCCGCTGATCTTCGTCGGCGGCCTGATCTTCGGGTTCGGGCTCGGGTTCAGCCACATGGCGCGACCGGAGGTCGTGCTGAACTTCCTCCAGTTCGACGACCTCGGCCTCCCGTTCGTGATGTTCGGGGCCGCAATCGTCTCCGGGATCGCATTCGCCCTGTTGCCGCGGATTCGGGACACCGCACCCCTCACGGGCAACCCCTACGAGCGCCGGCTGAAGCCGTTCGACCGGAACGTCCTCGTCGGCGGCGCCGTCTTCGGCGTCGGTTGGGGACTCTCCGGCATCTGCCCGGGCGCGGCGTACGCGAGTCTCGGCGTCGGCAACGTCACCATCCTCTGGGCGCTCGCCGGAATGTTCGTCGGCGCGTACGCTCAGGGCTACTGGCGGAGCCACAACCAGGCGCGTGACACCGCCGCGACAGGCGCAGACTAACTCACACATGGACCCCGCTCTCATCGCCCTCTTCGCCGGTGCAGCGCTCGCCAGCCTGTTCATGGCATGGGTCATCGGTGCCGGGTCAAGCGGCGCGACGCCGTACGCCCCTGCGGTCGGTGCGAACGCCATCGGGACAATGCGGGCCGCGTTCCTCGTCGGCATTTTCGGCTACGCCGGTGCCGTTACCCAGGGCGGCAACGTCTCGGAAGCCATCGGCAGCGGCCTCGTCGGCGGCATCAATCTCCCGGTCGCCGGGGTCATCCTCGTGCTCGTGTTGGGCGCGGGGCTGATGGCGGTCGGCATCACGACCGGTTATCCGATTGCGACTGCGTTCACCGTGACCGGTGCTGTAATCGGCGTCGGCCTCGCCCTCGGCGGGATTCCGGTCTGGTCGAAGTACCAGCAGATCGCCGCCGTCTGGGTACTGACGCCGTTCGTCGGCGGTGGTATTGCATTCGGAATCGCGAGCCTCCTCCCGCGTCCCGACGTCCCCGAGCGGTACAGTATACCCATCCTTGCCGGGCTCGTTGGGGCCGTCCTCGTGAACGTTCAGTTCAGCTTCCTGGGTGAGGGGAGTGCGGCAGGAACCGTTCGCGGTCTCGGACAGCGGGTGCTGGCAGTCGACGGACTCGCGTCGGCGGTCGGGATTACCGGCATCGCGGCGCTGGCCGTCGCGGCCGTTGTCTGGTGGGACGTCAGCCGTGACGAACGCGGCGGCTTGCGTCGGATGCTACTGGCGCTCGGATCGCTCGTGGCGTTCTCCGCGGGCGGGAGTCAGGTCGGGCTCGCCGTCGGGCCGTTGCTGCCGCTGCTCGACGAGATAGGGATGGTTTCGACGTTCGCCGTGCTCGTCGGAGGCGGTTTGGGGATGCTCGTTGGCTCGTGGACGGGCGCACCGCGGATGATCAAGTCGCTCGCACAGGATTACTCGTCGCTCGGGCCGCGGCGCTCCATCTCGGCGCTCGTGCCGTCGTTCCTGATTGCACAGCTGGCGGTGTTGCTAGGCGTCCCGGTCTCGTTCAACGAGATCGTCGTCAGCGCCATCATCGGGAGCGGCGCCGCGGTCGGCGGCCGGGAAGCGATCGACGCACAGAAGATTCTTCTGACGGTGGGAGCGTGGGTCGGGTCGTTTGTCCTCTCGTTCGCGCTCGCGTACGGCGTTGCGTTCCTCCTCTTGTAGGCGGCGACGAGGGAACGCTGTACTGTTTGCTGTCTGCTTTTTGACGCTTCACATCAGTGTGGCGGCCGTGGTGCTGATCGTCGATTCCCTCAGACTGCCCGGGGCGGCGGAACGAGGAAGACGTTCCCCGTCGCCTGTGCGACGACTTCCTCGGAGACACTCCCTAACAGGAGCCGCCGGATACGGCTTCGTCCCTTCGACCCGACGAGGATCGTCGACGGCGTTACCTCCGCTTCGACGGCGAGGATTTCGTCGGCGGGATCGCCGTGCCGGACCTCGATCCGTGTCTCGATACCCCAGTTTTCCAGCGTGCTCGCGTGCTCAGCCAGCTTCTCCTGTGGGCTGATGTCGCCGTCGACGCCTTCGTCTTTCGGCGACCGAACGTGAACGAGAGTTGCCTCTTCGGTCGCGTGACGGAGGTACGAGAAGGCGTCGAATGCTCGGTCGGCGTTCTCAGAAAAGTCCGTCGCGAAGAGAATACGCTGAAAGAGGTGCTCCCGGAGAACGTCGGGGTCGTCGGTCGCCCGCTCGACGCGGTTGACCAATAGCGGAACGACAGTAGTCCGCGCGAGGTTGCGTGCGGTTGAGCCGATGATGCGATTCTCCAGCGGGCTCTGACCCCGTGAGCCGACAACCGATACATCGGCGTGGACGGTCTCAGCGATACCGTTGATACGTCGATAGGGGGTTCCCCGGACGACGTGCGTCTCGACATCGAACCCTGCAGCTTCTATTACCGTCTGATACTGGTCTAGCCCCTGTTGGCGTCGCTCCTCAAAATTCACGCCGGGCATTCCGGAGTGGACGTTCGCCGGAACGACTGTCACGAGATGGATCGTATCGATGCCGATACGGCCTAGGCACTTGAGACAGGTTTCGTTCTCTATTGCAGCCTCACTTGCAGCCGACAGGTCGGTCGCGCAGAGGGCCCTCATATCGACACGTTTGTCGAGCGTTGACAACAGAGTTTTGTCTGATTTTGTAGGGACAGTCGGTAATCGGACGTACACTGACTGGTTTCTGAAGCTGCCAGCGTCGATATGTTTCCTGTAAGTTATCGATACCCTGGTCGAGGTTACCGGAATATAGTATTGTGTGGTAATCCCAAAACCGTTATACGCACGAAGCAGGTAGGGGGTATTGAGCAGAAATGTACAAGAAGCGAATTTCCGCATTCGAACGTCAGAGGGTGAACCGATGGCAGGACTAGAGATTCCCACGTGGGACCCGGAGACAGCCTTGCTTATCGGCACGATTCTACTGGAAGCGATCGTGCTGTACGTGGGCTATGGTGGCCTCGAACGGCTTTTCGGGCCCTATCTCATGAAGCTCTTGGTCGGAGGTGAAGCAAATGCTCGATAGTCTCCTTGACGGGCTCGGGATCTTGGGGACCAGTCCTGAGATGCTGGCGCTGTTCGTTGGGTTCGGCCTCGTCGTCGGGGTCCTGTTCGGGTTCTTCGGCATGGGCGGGTCGTTCCTCGTTACCCCTGCCCTGCTAATGCTGGACTACCCGGCACCCGTCGCGGTCGGGAGCGGGATGGCATTCGTCTTCGGAACGGCTGTCATCGCGACCCTGAAGCACCATGACCTCGGGCAGGTCGACTACAAGCTCGGCGCCATCATGATCACCGGGACGACGATCGGAATCGAAGCTGGGCGTGCCAGCGTCTACTACCTCGAGTCGCTGGGACTTGCTGGCGGCATCATCAGTGTCGCCTACGTGCTCCTGCTCGGCGGTGTCGGAGCGATGGTGACCCGTGACGCTTTGAACAGTGACGGCGGCGGTGGAATCGATCACGAGGCAACTGACAAGGACCTCGACGAATACGAGATCCCCGAAATCGCCAAGACGATTCAGCAGACCGTTCGGATCCCGCCGATGGTGACGCTCCGCGGCGACGTTCGTGTCTCCGTGTGGGTCATCACGGCTGTCGCCTTCGCGACCGGTCTTCTGTCCGGCTTCCTCGGCGTCGGTGGCGGCTTCATCCGGATGCCGGCGATGATCTACGCGATCGGTGTCCCTGTGCCCGTCGCCGTTGGCACCGACCTGTTCGAGATCGTCTTCTCCGGCGGTCTGGGAAGTTACCTCTACGGACAGGGCGGCGGTGTGAACCTCGGTATCGTCGTTCCGCTTCTGTTCGGGAGCGCACTCGGTGCGCGTATCGGCTCTGCCGCGACTGCCGTCGTCGACGCTGACGGCATCAAGATCTACTTCGGCGGGATGCTCTTGATCGGTGCCATCGCAGTTGGTGTCGGCGAGATAGGTTCCTACATCGGAAGCCCGACTCTCGAACTGCTCGGGTTAGTGCTCGTCATCGGCGCGGCTGTCGTCGTCGCCTTCGCGATCCTCTACACGTCGATTTCGTCGCTTCGTGAGACGCGTCGGCAGCGGACTACAGTTACAGACTAATCTGCTTTTGCGCCAACCCGCTGCCCATTCGGGCTGATTTGGGCGTCTACGCTGTTGAGGTTTCTAGAGTGACGAGTAGCTGTTCACGGGATATTCCTCTCTCTTTGGCTCATCCCGAAATTGTGCGAAATGCGCAAAAGTCTTTTAATCGCCTGAGACCTACATAGCGTTGATACCGATGCCAGATTCGATGTCTGAACAACTCCGCCGGGACATGGAATGCGAGGGGCTGCTGGAGTGCTTCCACGGGCTCAAAGAACTCGACAGGGAGTGCTTCCAGGCGCTCGTCGAGGCCGAAGAACCACTGACTGTCGACGAGATCGCCGACGCAGTCGACCGTGAGCGCTCGACCGCCTACCGTGCCATCCAGCGGTTGCTGCAGACCGGTTTCATCGAGAAAGACCAGATCAACTACGACCAGGGTGGCTACTACCACGTCTACTCACCAACGGATCCCTCCAAGATAGCCGATGACATGCAGCGCCTGCTCAACGACTGGTACGCGAAGATGGGGCAGCTCATCCAGGAGTTCGAGACCAAGTACGAACAATCCGAAACTGCGGCCCCTGCCGCCGAAAGCTAACTTACTCTCTTCTCTAAACGTCGGCTTCAGCTACTCTCCTCGAGGAGCTAAATTTCGCGCGGTATAGAGTTCTAACCGATATTTCCATCGACAGCCGTTCTTGGGTAGTATTGTACATATTATCCAAAACCCTTAATTAGCGCTGGTGCATACATACTGGTGATGGCAACTGATACTGCATCCGACGCTGGTACCGCGACCACGAACGAACCGCTCCACGTTGACGGGCAGTCCCAGCTCAACGACGTCGTCGCAGAATACGACGTCGTCCTCACGGACTTCTACGCCGACTGGTGTGGTCCCTGCCAGATGCTCGAACCAATCGTCGAGACGCTGGCTGCCGAGACCAGCGCGACTGTGGCGAAAGTCGACGTCGATGCCAACCAGCAGCTCGCTGCTGCCTACGGCGTTCAGGGTGTTCCCACGCTGATCCTGTTCGCCGACGGCGAACAGGTCGAGGAAATCGTCGGTCTCCAGGGGGAAGACCAACTCCGCGCGCTCATCGAGACCTACACCGAATAAATGACTGAGGAAATCCACTATCTCGTCATCGCTGGTTCAGGTGTTGCCGGTCTCTCGGCGGCGGTCTACGCTGCTCGGGCCGATCTCGACCCCTTCGTCCTCGAGGGCGACGAGCCGGGCGGCCAGCTCACGCTGACGACCGATGTCGAGAACTACCTCGGCTTCCCCGATGGTGTCGGCGGCATGGACCTCGTCCAGCGCGGGAAGGAGCAGGCCAAGCAGTTCGGCGCGCAGTTCCAACACGGTCGCATCGAGGACGCGGTTCTGGATGAGCAGCCGCTAGAGCTATCGCTGTCCACTGGCGACACGATCTACACACGGTCGATGATCATCGCGACCGGTGCGAGCGCACGCTGGGTCGGCGCCGAGAACGAGGAGGAACTGATGGGTCACGGGCTGTCGACGTGTGCGACCTGTGACGGCGCGTTCCACCGCGGCGACGACATCTTGGTCGTCGGTGGCGGCGACAGCGCGATGGAGGAATCGCTGTTCCTCGCGAAGTTCGCCGACTCAGTGACCGTCGTCCACCGCCGCGAGGAGCTGCGTGCGTCCGAGATCATGGCTGACCGTGCTCGCGAACACGAGGACATCCAGTTCCGCTGGAACACGGAACTCGAAGCCATCCACGGCTCGCAGACGGAGGGCGTTACCGGTGCCACGCTCGTCTCTCATCCTGAAGGGTATCCCAGAGAGAAGGGCGAGTCCGGGATCGACGTCGACCGGGAGACCGTCGAGGTCGGGGGTGTGTTCTACGCTGTCGGCCACGCGCCGAACACGCAGTTCCTCGATGGCACTGGCGTGGAACGGGACGAGAGTGGCTATATCTTCACGCAGACCGATGCTGCTGGTCGGCCCACAGCCCAGACGGCTGTCGATGGAGTGTTCGCTGCTGGCGACGTCGCCGACCCCCGCTACCGGCAAGCGATCACGTCCGCCGGTACCGGAAGCATGGCCGCGCTCGACGCTGAAGCGTTCCTCGAGACGCTCCAGGACGAAGACGAACCGACGGCAACCGCGACAGCTTGACATCCTCCCCGCCCTGAAGGGCGAGGATTCCCGACTGCCGTTGGGATATTGTGGTCTACGGGACAACCTGTTCTTGTGGGGCTACTCTCCCCGTCGATTTATCGAACAAGCGCACCGATGGCTGTGCCAAACAGCCGTTACTCCTATCCCGAGCGGGATTCGGAGTTACCGTGGCTCGCATATTCTCCGCCGCGTTCAGGTCGCTGTTAGCGACTAATTCACAGTTCTCACACACGTACAACCCGCGCTCAACGCGGTTAGAATCTGCTTCTGTGCCACACTCACAGCACGTTTTCGAGGTCTTCAATGCGCCCTCGGGAACCCGCTCTACGTCGATGCCGCGTTCCTCTGCTTTATACTCAATGTGGCTCAGGAGAGTTTCAAACGCCCAACCGTGTAGCCGTTTGTTACCGTGGCGGCCCCAATCAGAACCATCACGGACTTTCTTTGGGTGACCAATAGCTATCGTTCCGACATCGTGAATTGCACACTGCTCTACGATGTCCTTCGACAGTGCGTGCAGGAAATGTTCTTGTCGTCGTGCCTTCTTTTGCCGAAGTCGCTGTGCCTCGTTGCTCGGGCCGTTCTCACCTTCCGTAGCGTATTCTTCGTGACGGAAGTAGTGAGCATCTTCATTCAGCGCGTTGCCCGGATACAGCAGCGTTTTGTCACCGACAGAGACAGCCGCAGTATTGCAAATACCAAGGTCAACACCAGCAGTTTTCTCACCTGGGGTTTCGGGCGTGTCAATCTGCATCTCACAGACGAAATGCAGTTCCCATTTCTCACCAGTCCAGACAGCACGCACCGTCTGGACGCTCTCAACACCGTCGAGCGTCTGGTTATCTGCCTGAACCGTGAAATCGCAAAGGATGTAGTCTGCGGCGTACCGAGACTTCTTCATATTCGTTCCCTTTGAGAGACGAACACGGTTGTATTCGGTATCCAGTTTGAAGCCCTGATTCTTCCAAGTCACGGTTGAGCGCGGGTGTTCGTCACCGCTCTTGCGGTAGCCGGGCGGATTTGCGCCGGAATCGTCCTGCTTGTACCACGAGACGAACGCTTCACCGAGTTCTTGGAGAACTCGTTGACTGGACTGAGAATGCAAGTCCGCATAGCGTTCGTGATTCTTGAGATACGAACAGAGTTCGTCGGCGTCTGGAATGTGGCCGATAGCATCCCACACACGAGAAATTGTCCACCGCCCGATGTTCCATAGCTTGCTGGCGGCGAAGCCATGCGAATCGAGGTCATCGTGGACTTGCGAGTGATTGGTGATACTCGCTTTCAGTGTCCGGGTGACAACCTGATTCGACACACGTAAGCATAATATTTTGAATTACATAATTGCTCGGATTGCATTTTCGCGTGGAATATCCAGTCGTAGCTACGAGCGAGGTTTAACTCCGAGATGTCGGATTCATCCCCGCCCTGAAGCGCGGGGCTTTCTCCTTGCTTCTCCGTAATCCCGACCTGGCACACCGTTTTGATTTCCTTGAGATAACCAGTGTGTCGTTGGACTGTTCACCCTCCCGTGGCGGTTCTCGATGAATGATCGATGTAGCCTGCTCACGGAGCAGATATTCTGTATAAGTAGATGGTACAGAGTGCGAGGATAGCCTCAGCTACCTTCGCTGCGACGGCCAGCGGGTTCAGGTTCCCCCGCATATAGAACGCGTCAAAGCTGAAACCTTGGAACACAAACAGCGCGAGAATAGTGACAATGGCGTATCCCGCAGCGACAAGAAACAGCTCAGGTCGCCAGTATCGGCTACTGTACAGGAGGATCCCGCCAAGAAACCCAAGGCCATTCAGAATAAACAGGATCCCTAGTGTCTGACTGAAGCCCATGACACGTGGACCGAGCAGTAAGTGGATGCCAGCAGTGGTAAGAGTGGCCACGATTGCGAGGTACCCGACTGGATGCGATGGGAGCATAAAAAACGAGTCCTGGCGTTGTGTCGATTGAGCGACCATAATGCGGAATCATCCCCGAGGTGTATTAAATCCATATGAGTCTCCCAACACTTCGGGAATCAGACAGAATGATGACTCACAAACGCAAACGTACGGGACAACGCCTGAGCCAGAGTTCGGGGCTTGGTCACTAGTTACAGTCCCACCATCGACCGAACCCGTTCTATCAACCCGCCCTGCTGATCGAATATCCGTGTCATCTCCTCGTCGGTCAATTCGAAATCGAAGATCGAGAGGTTGGCTTGTAGATGGGGGCGGCTCGACGCTTTCGGAATTGCGGCGACCTGTTGCTGCTGGATGAGCCAGCGGAGCGTCACCTGTGCTGGCGATTTCCCGTACCGGTCACCAATCGTCGCCAATGTGTCGTCGTCATTGACGCGCCCTTTCGCCAGCGGACTGTAGGCCGTCAGCATGATATCGTGATCGATGCAGTACTCCAGAAGATCTGCCTGGTCAGTGTAGGGGTTGTACTCGACCTGATTCGTACAGATCGGTGTCTCAGAGGCTTCACGTGCGTTTGCAAGCTGGTCTACCGAGAAGTTGCTTACTCCGATATGTCGAACTTCTCCAGCAGCCTGGAGTTCGTTCATTGCCTCGATGGTTTCCTCAATCGGGACGGATCGACTCGGCCAGTGGATTAGCAACAAATCGATCGCCTCGAGGCCAAGCTTTTGGCGACTCTCTCTGGCGACCCGCTTGGTCTCCTCGTAGTCGAGGTTTGTCCGCCAGACCTTGGTCGTAATGAACAGGTCGTCTCTACTGACAGCCGTGTCTGCGAGTGCCTGCCCGATCGCAGTCTGGTTCTCGTAGTACTCGGCCGTATCGATGTGGCGATAGCCAATCTCCAGACCCTGAGAAACCGTCTCAGTACAGGTCCGGCCACGCAGGCGATAGGTTCCCAGCCCGAGTGCCGGGACCTGTGCCCGATTTGTGTTGACGTATTCCACAACGGGGCTTGGATCGACTGCGAAAAAGCTCCTGTGCCGACGGTCGTGACTGGTCTGTAGCTCCAACTGGAGGCCGTACCCCAACTTGCTTTTTGCTGGTGGCCGTACCCGATGACAGATGCGTGTTGGCTTGAAGCAGTTCAAACAGCCGTTGTGCTACGTGATGGCGCTCCTATACGTCGTTGCGGGGAGCTTGCATTTCGTCGTGCCGGACCTGTACGTCCAGATCGTGCCGCCGACCTTGCCCGCACCGCTCGCGCTGGTGTATCTGTCTGGCGTCGCCGAAATCGTCGTCGGGCTCGGCCTGTTGGTGCCACGAACGCGCTCATACGCCGCATGGGCGACAATCGCGTTGCTCGTTGCGATCTTTCCCGCGAACATCTATATGGCTGTGTCGATGGTCACCATCGAGGGTGCGCCCGGTGGCGGCGATCCCTCATCGCTGGCCCGCTGGACCCGGTTGCCGATTCAGGGCGTGTTGATCCTCTGGGCCTACTGGTACACCGACTGAGCGCGGAAATTACCCGGAGTGACTGACTATTGGTAGGTGTCTGAAATCGGTACGAATTATCGACGAAATTCGATCTAGTCATCCAGTCGCCATCGATAAAGTTTCCAGACACAGCCACAGGTGGTGTCTATCTGCCATCATCCTCGTCGAGCGTGCCGACAGCGTCGTCAAGATCCTCGATGTCTTGCGATCCCTGTTCCTCATCGATGCACTGAAAGATGCCCTCGAAGACCCCGCAAACGACGAGGAGTTTCGTCGTCGGCTCACCGATACCTACTACGACGACCGCATTGACTACGACACCATCGAAGCGATCCTCGGCCGCGAGGAGGCGATGCGATTGAAACTTCTCCGGGAATCAACTTATTCGACGCCCCACATACCCGAACTCGAGGACGACCTCCCGGGTGATGATGCCTTCTATGACCGTGAGGTCTCCGAATGGACGGGCACTCCTTCGTCTGATTCGGACGTATCGCGAACGTGACGATGCCGGAGCACGCCGATACCGTTGTTGACACGAATGTATTGCTGAATCTCACAACACCGGTCGTTGACGGGCAGTCTCACAGGCACCCTCTGGCAGGGACCCGCTCAAAGTCCTACTCGCGGCATTCTTGTTTCATTGCCTGCTGCTCTCGCCCGGGAATTTGGAGCGCTCCATACACGTCCTTGCCAATATCAATAGTAGCCATGTGGTTATTTATCCGTCGTGTGAATTAGGGGCAACGCGGATTGTAACGGAGCGGAGAACCTGCGTCAGAAGATAACCCCAGGAGGAGAGGAGTAGCCGCTGTGTGGCACAGCTATCGACGCACTTGCTCACTCAGAGAGTAGGGTATTCGCCCCACGAGAACAGGTCATGTTGTAAACCGGCAAGATACCGCCTCTGAGATATGGGTCGCCCCAGCGCGAACGCTAAGGTGGATATCACCCTTCGAAACAGGCCACTGGACTCCCGTCTGCCCAGGGATTGGGGTCCAACGCGTCGGCTCCATCGAAATCGTGCCGCGTCGTTCTTGCCCGGACGACCCGTGTCGAATCAACGTAGTACGTGACGTACTGAGTGCTGTAATCGAATTCCATACCAGGGTGAATCGTCCCGGAACCGATGTACTGCAGTCGGACGACGGCCGAATTAGCCGGGCCCGCGGTGACCCACGAATCTTGGACAGAGATGTCGAACCGGGTCAGATAGCTGTCGCGTTCGCCGTCAGTCGTTATGTCGGTGTTTGCTATCATCTCAGCGTTCTGCCTGTAGGCCAGTTCAAACGTGGTGACGTACTCCAACGCAGCCTCGCCAGCGGGTTCCGATGGCGGTCGCCCGGGATACTCACGGGGTGCAAGCGCTCCGTCACGATCAACCGGCTCGGCCATCGGTCGGGAAACGGCCGAACAGGACACGTTCGGGGGCGTCTCCGGAATCTCGGTGGCCCAGCCAGCGGTCGCAGTCGGCGTCTCCGTGCCGGTCGTCGTCTCGTTTGAACCAGCCCCCTCGGGAGCGAGACACCCGGCTGACGCAAGTCCAACACTACTGCTGCCGAATATCTTCACGAGATGCCGGCGTGTTATGATCATTGCACGTGTGGCGGTACCATCCTCGGCGATAAATGGTTTCAGAACGGTCAAACACGTATTTGAGCCAGCCTGCTGATTGGTGTGAAGAGACACGCTCGCCAATTCACGTGGGTCAGCCCGGGAACGATCAGCCCAAAAGACGCATCTCCGGGAGAGCGACGCCAGACGCTCTTCGACGAGTCCGTCACCGGTGAAGGAATCAGAGCGCTGTCGCCACGTCCTGTGGACATACGTCTGACAGGTTCGATATATTATTCGAGGGCTATGCAAGATGGAGCGCGCGAGTCTTGCATCCGAACAAGCGCCGGGAGAGTTGTCGTGGGGCCCTCCACCTATCGTCGATCAGGAGTTCGAGGCTCTGTCACGGGGGGTCATCATTCCCTCCTTCACACCCTGCCTAATCAGGAGTACATTGATCGGATTGGCGGCGATAAGACCTAACGATAGAACGAGGTGATGGCCCCGAGGCTTCCGTACCACGTGAATCCCGCAGTGATGCCACCGAGCAACAGGACCGTCTGTTGGGGGATGCCGTCACCGTCCGCGTTCCCGGTCTGACCGGGAGCAGATCGTCACTGAGCAGTCCCTCGGCGAAATGCCCCGACGAGAACAACGTCGCATTGATCGCACTCCCGGCCAGGGGACTACCCGTGATTACAAAACACCTGTCGTACTTGAGTGCTGAAAATACAACCCAAATTATACTTTCTCCTGCCATACCGTTGCTTCTGTTTTATCAGGCATTCCAACGGAGCAGAATAGACGAGTATATATCGAACATATAAAACGCCTATACGACGACCGCCGATAGCCCAACCGAACATCCCGTGTCTGACACCGAAACAAGCCAGCCGCGCATCGAGCAAGCACTCGCTGTCGTTCAGAAAGAAATAGACTGCATCGAGGCAGAATTGATGGCCTTCAGACGCTTTCGGACCCGTCTCGTGTCTATTGAACCGACGGGACAATCCGCAGCTACCGTCGATACGTCAGCGGGCGGGATGTCAGCGCTCGGTACCCGGCAGTCGAAACCAGATACCAGCCTGCGTGCCGTCCGGGAGGCCTATCAGGAGACAATAATGGCTGTGCCCCACTTCGAAGCTGAGTACGACGACTCGCTGGAAGCGAATATGTCGATGGAGTTCGGGGCGGAACTCGGCACCCAGATCGCCACGGGAACGCGGTTGACACCGCGGTTGCACGAGGCGCTGCTGACCGCGAGCGAGGGGGCACGCGACGAACGCGAGACGCTGCTCCCGGCACTCGAACGCGAGCGCGAGTCGTTACAGTCGGTACGAAACACACTCGACGACTGCGAACGCCGCGGGAGCGCACTTGGTGCGAACGCACGTCGAACAACCGACTCGGTTCGTCTCGACAGCATCGATAACCAACTTGCCGAAATCGAAATAGACTGCGAGTCGGCAGCTGCGACCCGCCAACAGCTGCTCCACGGGCGGTCGGCTGCTGCCCTCTCCGGCATCGGCGGAACCAGTCTCGTCCGGTACCTGTACGGCGATTGTTTGGTGATGTGTCCAGCGCTTGCTGATATCGTTGCATGTCTCGACACGATCAGACGGCACCGCCGTTACTGTCTGGTATCGACGTGCTGAGGGTGGGAAGGCGGCTGTTTAGCGGCCCCTGAGGCGGTCTGGCCAGACCGCTTTGAAATATTAGAACGTATTCACCGCCCCCGAATTATTATCTTGCTCTTTCACGAACTGAGATGTATGAGCGTTGATACCGATCCACCACACCTATCAGCCCCCGTTCCAGGCCTGCGGCGTCTTACACATGCGCAGTTCAGCGGTGTGATTGCTTTGCTTATCGGATTCAGCCAAATGATCGTGGGAACCGTCGCTTTGGATGGGCTGTTGACAGTCATTGTTGCATGGGGAGGGGGGCTGCTTTTCGCTTTCGGGTACAATCTCATTCAGAACAGGCCTGTGTTCTACAGCGGATGGACCGAAGACGGTGAACCTGGATGGGTCAGTTTGTTGATCTCAGTGGTATTAACCGCGACAGTACTCGTTGCCGCTGGACTAGTGCTTCTCGGGTAAACGTGATTGGTAGGCCCGAAGTGTATCCACCTATCGCATGTTTACCGTGGTTCCGAATTTTGTCCTATTTCGTCGCACGCTGCTGGCTGATATTACTCCAACCCAGGTCCTCATTGGGGTCGAATACGTCCCCTAGTCGGGCCCCTTCTCAGGGGCAACTCCATGTCCGTTAGCAACAGTGGACCCGATACAGAGGCTGTGTACAGCATGGAATGACAACTCGAATCAATCAATACTTCTTCTATCCAGTCTGCCACCCAATGAACCGCTCGAACCCATAAGTAAACCCGAGAAAAACGACAGCGAATACGAACCAACGGAATACATCGAATGCACCAGTGAACGCGAGAACGTTGAAAATGTATGATAACGATGCACCAACGAACGCAGCGATGTAGAGATTCCGTCGGATGTCCATGTGGGTCCTTCCAATGACTGTGAATTAACTCTTTTTCAGTAGGTTACACGAACAGGTCTCACAAGTTCTTCCGACGCTGGATAAGGGCTCTATCCGTTACCTCATGTTCCTGTGCTCGTTCCCGCTGACTGAGGTCCATTCCTGCTGTTTCGGCCCGATATCCGACTCTCCGCCTGACGCCTCGGGTGGTTGTGACACCTCGTCGTCGAGTCCGAGTATGCTGGTGTCGAGAGTCAGTACTGGCGAGTCGCTCAGCCCCGAAGACCGGCACAAAGAGGACGGCGATACCGACTAGCACGACGGCCGAGGTAATTTCGGCGAGGAAGTACAGCCACGGGCCTGGAATCCCGCCCTGGATGAGCGCTGCTTTGTCGGCGGGATGGAAGCGCCAATGCTGTTCATGCCGGCGTGACAGTCGGCGGCAGCGAGAACGCTCCCTGTGTTGTTGTACATCCGCGTCAACAGGACCGACCCCTCGAGTCGACCAGAATCGATAACGTCCACGCCGCTCCCATTCCCGACGCCGCGAGCAGTCCATGTATCGTCCACGTGAACCCTCAGTGACCGCCAGAAAACTCGCGACTCGGTGGCGGTCGACCCGCCCCACGAACGGAAACGGTCATACGCTACTGATCCTGTATGCAGCGGCTACTATCCGTCGCTGGCTCTAACCGCAAACCTGAGGCGGGGCCATGCGAACAGTGAATCCAAATTTCTTTTTTACCCGTATTTCGCCAGCGAATCGCTACTCCAACGGGTCTGAGCACAACAGAACTGATGATGTGGGGAGTTCCCCCCACTCAGAACAGTCGCTCAATCAGGCCTCGGTCACGGTGTTTCTCCGCCAGCAGTACCGAACACTCCACGTCGTCAACAACGTCTAGCACGAGCGACTTGGAGACGAGACGGCGAAGTAACCCTTCCTCAGTCGCGCCAAGGAGCAGGAGCGTGGCGTCATCAGCGGCATTCACAATGGCCGTCTCGACATCACCGGATTTGACGAGGAGTTCGGCGTCCTCTAGCCCTTGTTCGACCGCCCATTCTTCGAGGAACTGCTCGCCCGCCTCGCGGTCGTCGTCGACGTTGAGCAGCGTCACCTCGGAGTCGTATTCGGACTGAAGCAGCTTTGCAATGTTGGCTGACAGCTCAGAGTCCGGGCCACCCGCGGTCGGGAGCAGAATGCGCGAGGGGTCGAACCCGCGGTCACGGAGGACCAGGAAGTCACAGGGGACTGCTTCGGTCAGTTCGTCTATGGCCGATTCTGCACGCCCGGGTGAGCCGTGTGCGTCCGGTCCCCACCCCATCACGACGAGGTCGGCGCTGTGTGTGCGGGCGGCATCGAAGATGGCCTCGTATGATTTGTGCGACAGGATAGTGTGTGTCTCAACGTCGACGCCGAACGTTTCAGCGTCCGCTCGAGCGTTGTCAAGCAGTTTCTGTGAGCTCTTGTCTATTTCGTCGCTTCGGCCGGCCGCAGCTGAGAGCGCCGTCTGGTCTGGGACCGTGACGATGTGGGTGGCAATTACTCGCCCGCCTCGCTGTTTAGCGATTGCGCTGGCGAGCGTGATGAGTTCCTGTTCGTGTGCGGGATTGGCCAGTGGCACCATCACGCGATACTGACCGCCATCAGGCTTGACGCCGGCGGCCGCGCTGACGGCCGCGTCGGGCATCTCGTCGGACCGTGAAATGATGTGTTTCGATAGAATACCCTGTTTCTCCGTGCGGGAGCGGGCGTAGAGTCCGTACCATAGTACCGCTGCGGCGGCGATGCCAAAGGAAAGCAACAGTGCGTCTCCGGCGACAAACACCAGCAACGCAAAGGAGAGCACGACACCGAGAATCGGCATCAAAGGATACAATGGGACGATGAAGTCGGGCGTATACTCCTCGGGGTTTACGTAGCGCATGACAATGAGTGCGAGGTTCAGCAGCCCGTAGATGATGAGATGGAGGCCCGATGCAGCACCCGAAAGCAGCGTCAGATCCCCGATGACGATAAATAGGAGAATAAGTCCGCCGGTGATGCCGATCGCTCTGTACGGCGTCCCGTAGCGGGGGTGTATTTCGTTGAGGGCCGGTGTAACGATCCGGTCACGTCCCATAGCAAAGTTGATACGCGAAGACGCGAGGATAGAGGCGTTCGCACTGGAAGCAGTAGCGAGCAAGCCACCAAATAGGAGTGCACCCCCCATCGCGGCCCCCTGGATGTAGCTCCCGACCTCGACGACAGCGATGGGGTTCTCGGCGTTAGAGCTGATGATGTCTGCGATGAATCCGGGAGGAACGGCCGCGCTCATGATCACCAAGACGAGAGCGTAGATGACTGTCACGATGACGACGCTGCCGATGACCGCCCGCGGGAGATTCTTGCCGGGGTCTTTGATTTCCTCGGCGACGCTCGTGATCTGGACGAATCCGAGATAGGAGACGAAGATGAGGCCCGTCGTCTCCAAGGTGGTGACCACGTCCGTCGCGGCCGGGAGGTTCGACGGTTCGGCCCGCAGTGTTCCTAACAGTGTGAACACAGTGAGGATCCCGATAAGCAAGACGACGATGATGTTCTGTAACCGGCCCGTTTCTTTCGCGCCGACGTAGTTGATGAGGACAAAGAAGGCTCCCCCGACGAGCGCGATGATCTTCACCACGGTGATCGATATCGGGCCGACACCGACACTACCGGCGAGGCCGAAGATGCGGGCAATATACCGGCCGAACCCGACCATGTAGAAGGCACTGGCGAAGGCCAGTCCGAGCCAGTTGGCCCAGCCA
>Ga0207813_100419_pt1 | contig 24460 bp, 20 predicted proteins | sample A23E3SouthBayCA_2_FD_187730 | JGI IMG/M metagenome (GOLD analysis project Ga0207813, IMG submission 187730) | Aerobic enrichment media microbial communities from Eden Landing Ponds, California, USA - A23 E3 (4) (SPAdes) | ecosystem: Environmental > Aquatic > Marine > Unclassified | place... | reverse complement strand
CCCCGCCGCTCGCGAGCGCCCCGCGGACGAAACGGGCAAGAGGCGCCGTCGGCTACGCTCGCTCATGAAAGAGGGTACGTTCGTCGTGACCGAGGCCGACGAAGCGTCGGCGGTCCTGCGCGACGCCGAGGACCGCCAGATCCACACGCTCGCCGAGAATCCCGGACTGGAAGCCGGCGACGTTCTCGAAGGAACCATCGAGGCCGAACCCCCGATGGAGGTCGTCTGGTCGGTCGTCGAGATCGACCGCCAGTACGCGGTTTCCGTCTCGGAGAGCCCCGAACCGCCGACCCAGCGCGCCCGCGAGACCGCCGCCGGCCAGGACGTCGGCGAGGTGACGCGCCACGAACGGGCCGGGACCGGCGAGGTCCACGTCCTCACGGTCCCCGAGGACGGGACCGACGCGGCCGTCGCGGACGTGCTCGACGACGAGGGGACCGTCGAGCGCGCGGCGCGACTCGGCGTCGGACGCGTCGAGGTCCGCGCCGAGGACGGCGTCGTCAGCGTGCGATACCTGCCCTGACGCGGCGCGACTCTTCTCTCTCCTGCGCCGCGGGGCAATCCCTACTGTCCCGGCGACCGAAGAGGGACGTATGATAGTCGCCGAGTCGGACGGGGGTCTCCGCTTTGTCACTCAGACCGACCACGCGCGGTTGGCGGGCCAATTCGCCGACCACTGGGGCGGGGCTGTCGAGCGGGCGCGGCCCGACGCGGCCGTGCGCATCGCCGCCCACGAGCACGACGCCGGCTGGCAGTCCTACGACATGGCGCCCCGCCTCGAGGGCGACGGTCGCCCCGTCGACTTCCGCGAGATGGACCCGGAGACGTGGATCGGTCTCTACGAAGATGGCATCGACGCCGTCGCCGATCTGGACGCCTACGCGGGCCTGCTGGTGTCGCTGCACGGCGCCGGTCTCCGGCGCCAGCGCTACGGTCTCTCGCCGTCGTGGCCGGAGACCCCCGCCGCGTTCGAGTCGTTCGTCGACCGCGAAGAACGGCGCCAGTCGCGCTTGCTGGCCGACCTGCTGGCGGCCGGCCGACCGGAGGTATCACCCGCCGACGAGCGCCTGCTCGCGGGCCTCCACGAGTCGATGTCGGTCCCGGACGGGTACGACGGGCGGCTCTGGCCCGACTACCGGCGGCTGCAGGCGTGGGACACGCTGTCGCTCGCGTTCTGTGTCACCGACGCGCCGCCGGGCTACTCGGAGGTTTCGGGCGTGCCGACGACCGGCCGCGACGACCCCGAAACCGGGACGGAGGCGGACGCGACGCTGTCCCTCGCGGCCGTCGGACCCAGCGAGTTCACCGTCGACCCGTACCCGTTCGATACCGACCCGTTGACCGCGTGGCTCCCCGTCCGCACCGTCGGTCGACAGGCGTTCGACGACGAGCGCGAGCTCCGCGAGGCGTACTACGGGGCGCCCGTCGAGACGCGGACGCTCACGCTCCGGTCGTCGGAGTAGCCGGCAGACCGTGATTGAGGGGGAGCAGCGGCGGCCTACGGTCCGCTCTCGCTCTGGACCCGCCAGCCGCCGGCGACGCCACAGGCCTCGCGGTCCGTGTACTCGACAGTCGTGTCCGCCGTGACGGTGTCGCCGCCGGTGACCGACTCGATCCGGAGGGGTACGTCAAGCGTGTCACCGCAGCAGCCGACGCCGACGAACTCCTCGGTGACATCGTCGGCCGCGACCGTCCCGAGCGTCTTGCGGAGATAGGCGCGGAACGACCGGCGTTCGAGGATCGACCGCCCCCAGGTGCTCAGGTCCGCGGGATACGAGACGACGACCCGGTCGGCGGGTGTGGCCGTAGCGTCGGCCCGAGCGCTGTTCATACGGCCGATAGGCGACGCGAGCGCAAAGGGCTTCTGCCGAGGTCGAAACGGGCGGGTGCGACGCCGGCCAGCGGCGGCACGACGCCGGCGCCCCCTCAGACCAGGTCCTCGAACTCGCCGAGGAAGCGGTCGTAGGTGTCGATGGCCGACTCGATGGGGTCGGCGGTGGTCATGTCGACGCCGGCGGTCTCGAGGAGTTCGAGCGGGTACTCGCGCGACCCGCTGGCGAGGAAGTCGCGGTAGCGCTCGGCGGCCGGTTCGCCCTCCTCGCGGATGCCCTCGGCGAGCGCGACGGCCGCGGAGATGCCGGTCGCGTACTGGTAGACGTAGAAGGCCCGGTAGAAGTGGGGGATGCGCATCCACTCGCGGGCGATGCGGTCGTCCACGTCGGCCTCGGCGTAGTAGGTCCCCTTGAGCCCACCGTAGAGCTCGTCGAGCCGGTCGGCCGTCAGGGGCTCGCCCGACTCCTCGAGTTCGTGAGCGCGGTGTTCGAACTCCGCGAACATCGTCTGGCGGAAGAGGGTCGACCTGAATCGCTCGAGGTACTGGTTGAGGACGTGCCGGCGGAGCTTCTCGTCCTCGACCACGTCGAGCAGGTGGTGGGTGAGCAGGGTCTCGTTGACCGTCGAGGCCACCTCGGCGACGAATATCTCGTAGCCGCTGTAGATGTAGGGCTGGTGTTCGCTCGTGTACTCCGAGTGCAGCGAGTGGCCGAGTTCGTGGGCCAGCGTGTACATCGAAGAGACGTCGTCCTGGTAGTTCATCAGGATGAACGGCTGGGAGTCGTAGGTGCCGCCCGAATACGCGCCCGACTGCTTGTTGTCGGTCTCGTAGACGTCGACCCACCGCGAGTCGAGCCCGTCGGCGAGCCAGCTCTGGTACTCCTCGCCAAGCGGCGCGACGGCCTCGGTGACCCACTCTCTGGCCTGTTCGTACTCGACGTCGGGGCTCTCGCCGTCGACCATCGGGACGTACAGGTCCCACATCTGCAGCTCGTCCGCGCCGACGTGGCGCCGTTTCAGGTCGGCGTGGCGGCCCAGCACGTCGAGGCGCTCGTTGACGGTGTCGACGAGCGTGTCGTACACCTCGACGGGGACGTTCGGGCCGTCGAGGGCGGCCTCGCGGGCGGTGTCGTAGTCCCGGGCGCGGGCGAGTTTCACGTCGGTCTTGACGCTGTTTCGGTAGGCCGCGGCCACGGAGTTGCGGTAGTCGCCCCACTCGTCGTAGAAGGTCTCGTAGACCTCGCGGCGGAAGTCGCGGTCGGGGTTCTCCTGCAGCGTCGTGAAGTTGTTGAGCGTGATCCGGCGGTCCTCGCCGTCGGGGTCCTCGACCGCGGGGAACTCGATGTCGGCGTTGGCGAGCATGTTGTACACCTCGCCGGTCGAACCCAGCACCTCGCCCAGGTCCGCCAGCAGGTTCTCGACCTCGGCCGAGCGGGTGTGGGGTTTGGCGCGGAGGACGTCGTCGAAGTAGTGCTCGTACGTCTCGAGCGCGGGGTTCTCGTCGATGTACTCGTCGACGGTGTCCTCGTCGAGCGACTGGATCTCGGGTTCGAGGAAGCTCGCGGCGCTCTGGGCCTCGGCGTGGAGCGACTGGGCGCGCGAGGCCAGCCCCTGATAGTGGCTGTCGGAGGTGTCCTCGTCGCTGCGCATCCGGGCGTAGGCCGAGACGTTCGCCACTTCGCGCATGATCGACTCGTAGGTCTCCAGGGTCTCCTGGAGGGTGTCGGGGTCGTCGGTCGCGCGCCCCTCGAAGGCGCGCAGGTCGTCGAGCCGTTCCTCGACGGACTCGAAGGCCGCTTCCCACTCGTCGTCGTCGGCGTAGAGGGATTCGAGGTCCCACTTGTACTCCTCGTCGACCTCGCTTCGCTCCGGGACTGAACTCATATCCCGGCGTTCGGACCGAACCGCCGTAAGCGTTTCAGCCCCGGAAGCCGCGCTCCGAGTGACAGCGGCCCAACCGTACTCTATCTGGTCTCTCTCGCACCCGATCCTGCGGTGTCGTCCGCGGTCGCAGTAACGGGAACCTCGCCGCGATTGCTTCCTCCGCCACTCACCGCGCGGACCGTCACTCCTCGACGGCGTCGGGGGGATTCCAGAACAGCGCGTAGCCGATGGTTCCGCTCGCGGGGAGGGTACCGAGCGCGAGCGCGGTCCTGATCGACAGCGACACCGCCACGCCGGCGAGCAAGACGACGAGCAGCGTCGTCGGGATCGCCGCCAGCACCGCGTCCGCCGCTGTCAGGCTCGCCGCGTCGCGACGCTCCGAGCGGAACATGTGTGTCTCCACGGACGGGCTCGCGCTAATTAAATATTATTACTAGGTGTATCGCGTCGGGGTCGAGCGCCGCGGCGGCGCGCTCGACCCCGGCGACGGCGCCTTCGTCACTTCCCCCAGAACGGGTCCCTGTTGCGCCGCTTGTCGAGGTACATGTTGAGCGTCTCCAGTTCCGTCGCGGGGATGTCCTCGCTGAGCTCCTGCTCCAGAATTTTCGCGTGCTTTTCGGGGATTTCGGCCCAGAGCTCGTCGCCCTCGTTGATCTGGCGGCCGACGGTCGGGCCGTCGATGGAGACGGCGGCGCGCTCGCCGCGCGCGAGTTCGTCGACGTCCTCGCCCTCGTCCTGGATGGATTTGAGCAGGCCGACGCGCTCGGGTTCGGCCCCCTCGAACAGCGCGACGTGGGAGTTGCGCTTGAGGGTTCCGCCGAGCACCTCGACGCCGACGACGGCGGGGTCGGACTGGCGGAACGTGTGGTCGTCGAGGATCCGGAAGCGCGCGGGCCGCGTGATGTTATCCAGCACCTGTGACTGCTGGGCGCGCTCGAGTTCCTCGACGTACTCCTCGTAGGACTCGACGAGTCGGTAGATGACGTCGTTCTCGAAGAGACGGACGTCCTGCTGGTCGGCGAGGTCCTCGGCGTCGTCGAGCACGTCGACGCCGAACGCGAGGATCGTCTTGTGTTTGGGCTCGTTGGCGGTCTCGGCGACGCGGACGTCGCGCGGGGCCACGTCGCCCACCTCGGCGCGGACGATCGGGATCTCCTCTTCGTCGAGCGTGGAGGCGATGGCCTCCAGACTGCCGAGCGTGTCGGCCTTGACGACGACGCCTTCCTCCTGTGTGCCGACGGCGATGTCGGCGAGTTCGGACTCGACCTCGGCGACGACCTCGCTCTCGTCGCGGTCGCCGACCACGCGGATGGGCGCGCCGGCCATCGCATCGTCCAGGTCGGGGGCGGCGATCTTGATGCCGTCGGCCGCGCGCACCGAGTCGACCTGTTCGAACTGGCCCTCGGTGCGGATCTCCGCGAGGGGGCGCGGGCGCAGCAGCGCGCGGACCTCGGTGACGATGGGGCCGTCGACGCCGCCGACGACGATGCGGTCGTCGGCGGTGATCGTCCCGTCGTAGATGATCGCGTCGACGGTCGTGCCGAAGCCCTGCGTGTCGGTCACCTCGAGAACGGTGCCGGCGGCGGGCCCGTCGACGTTGACGGACATCTCGTCTTTCATGTAGCGCTGGGAGAGGCCCATCATCACGGTGAGCAGGTCGGGGACGCCCTCGCCGGTCTCGGCGGAGACGGGGACGACGCCGATGTTGTTCTGGAAGTCCTGGACCCGCCAGTAGAAGTCGGCGGAGAAGCCGTTGTCCGAGAGGTCGCCGATGAGCTCGTACAGTTGCTCGTTGAGCATGGACTCGACGCGGTCGGTCTGGGCGTCGATGGTCACCTTGCTCGGCGCGTCGGGGTTGGGGTTCCAGCCCGGCGTGGTGTCGATCTTGTTCGCGGCGACGATGAACGGCGTCTGGGTGCGCGTGAGGATGTCGATCGCCTCGAGCGTCTGGGGCTGGAAGCCGTCGTTGACGTCGACGACGAGGATGGCGATGTCGGCCAGCGCGCCGCCGCGCGAGCGCAGCGTCGAAAAGGAGTGGTGGCCGGGCGTGTCGATGAACAGCAGGCCCGGCAGGTCGAAGTCGTCGGGGTCGACGAGGTCGCCCGCGATCTCCGATATCACGTCGAGCGGGACGGCGGTCGCGCCGATGTGCTGGGTTATCGCGCCCGATTCCCCCTCGGTGACGGCGGAACCGCGGATCTTGTCGAGGAGACTGGTCTTGCCGTGGTCGACGTGGCCGAGCACGGCGACGATCGGCGTCCGCAGCGTCTCCGCCGGTGGGTCGTCAGTGTCTGTGTGAGTGTCTGCCATCGTATCACCTGCAAAAGGTCAGTTAGTCGTGATCAGTCCGGCGCGGCAGTTAAGTACGTTCATTTCCGGGCGGCGGGCGTTCGGAGCCGGATCACCCGGGCGGCACGGTCACTCCGTCTGCACGTCGCCCTGCATCGATCCGTGGACCGTACAGGTGTACTGCGTGACCTCGGCGGCGAGGTCGCTCGTCATCGTGAACGCGAACGAACCGCCGTCGTCGACCCAGTCGACGGCCGGGTCGTCCTCGTAGCTCCCCGCGATCGTCGGCTGCTGGCTGAGGAGGTCGCTGTCGTCGCTCGTCCGCAGGGCGAACGGATGGGTGTCCCACCCGCCGTTCTCGATCGCGTAGCGCGTCCCGACTGTGAAGACCAGCGTCGGGTTCTCGCCGCCCCCGGGAGCGATCGCGTCCGCGCCCTCAGTGACCTCCCACGCGCTGAAGCCGACGTTGGTGATCCGCGCGTTCGTCGTCGGGACGGGCGTCGGCGTGGCGGTGGCCGTCCGCGTGGGCGTCGGCGTGTCGGTGGCCGTCTGTGTCGGCGTGTCGGTCGCGGTCTGAGTCGCGGTAGCGGTGGACGTCTCGCCCGGCGTGGCCGTCGGCGTCTCGGCCTCGGTCGGGGTTGGAGTCCCGTCGCCCGCGGTCCGCGTGGGCGTCCCGGTGGACGTCGAGCGGTCCGCGGTCGGGGTCCCCGTGTCGGGCGTGCCGGAACCGACCGGCGTGACTGTCGGCGTCGCGGCGGGCGACCCGGTCGGGGTCGCCGTCGCGGTGGGCGATTCTGTTCCCGGCGGCGTGGCGGTCGGCGTGTCACCGTCGGTGTCGGTATCGGCCCCGTCGCCGTCGCCCGTGCAACCGGCGACGCCGGCGGCGAGCGCGAGGGCTGTCGTCCGCAGGAGGGTTCGGCGGCGCATACGGACTGTTCGGACCGCTGATGGATAAATCCCGGTTCGCCGCCCTCGCGCGGCTCGACGACCGCTATCGCACGGCGAGCGGCGCCGCTCGGGCGAGTGCGAAACGGGCGCGAGAAGGGCTCAGACCTCGTCGGCCTCGTCGGGGCTGTCCTCGACGGAGCGTTTCATCGAGTCGCGGCGGCTCTTGGCGTCGCGACCGGTGGCCTCGAGCAGGAAGTCGTTTTTCGCGTCGACCGCGTCGGCCGCGGCGTCGGCGTTGCCCTCGGCGATGACGTCCTCCGCGGGCCGTTCCTCGAAATCGACCGCGAGCTTGTCTTTCTTGCCGCTGTACTCGACCGCTCCGGCGACGATGCGCTCGAACACCGGGTTCTCCGGGTCTTCGACCACGTAGAGGTCGCTGTCCTTGTAGGACTCGGTCGCGGTGATCGGTCCGAAGTAGTCCTCGATCGTCCACTCCATGTCTTCGATACGCTCCTCGAGGTGTTCGCCCCGGCGCATCTTGTACTCCCGCATGGTCGGGCATTTGCGACCACCGTTCATACCTTTTTCGAGCGCGGTCAGCCGCGCGACTCGCCCGACCGCGCGGCGGTACCGACGCTTCGGACCCCGCTACCGCGGGAATACCGGCGCCGCTCGTCCACGAATACCGGCGTTGCTCCGCCGCGAGCGCCGGTCACTCCTCCTCGGCGTCGGCCCGCTGGAGGAGCGTCCCGCGGCGACACTCCGGACAGAAGTCGCCCGCGCGCAGCGACGAGGACTCGACCTCGGTCGTGTAGCCACACTCCGAGCACTTGAACATCCCCTCGGGGACGGTGACCGACGGGCCGGCCTCGCCGTCCAGCGACGGGCCGCTCACGCCCGAATCCGCCGGCTCGTCGCGCTTGGTCTCTTCGGGCCAGTCGCCCATGTCGCCGGGCGTCCCCTGCACGCTCCCGTCCTCGTCGGGCCACTCGGCGGTGTCCTCGTCCGCGCCGACCGCCGCGCTCGCCGCGTCCACCGCGTCGCCGGGCGTTCCGGGCTCGGTCGCCGAGTCGGTCGCCCCGCCCGCGGTCGAGGCCGCGACTTCGGCGGCGTCGCCGGCCTCGTCGCGCCCGTTGCCATCGTCGCCGTCGGTTTCGTCGCCGCCGCCCAGGATCTCGACCTCGGCGGTCTCGCCCGCCCGCTCGGCCGGGTCGACCCCCTCCGGCTCCTCGGGCCACTCGCCGCGCTCGCGGTCGTCGTCCCCGTCAGCGTCGGCGGCCCCGGCGTCCGCGTCGGTGCCGGCGACTCCCTCGTCGACGGACGCCGCGTCCCCGGGAGTCTCGTCATCGTCGGCCGCGTCGTCCTCGTCGGGCCACTCGCCGGGTTCGCGGTCGTCGCCGTCGATGATGACCGCGTCGTCCTCGCCCGCGTCGGCCTCCGCGGCGGCGGTGCCCGACTCGGCGTCCGGGATCGTCGTCTCGGTCCGCGCGTCGGCCTGTCCGGCCACGTCGCCACCGGTGCCCTCGATGATCTCGGCGTCGTGGCCGCCCGCGTGGTCGGGATCCGCGTCCGATCCGTCGCCCCCGTCTCCGCCGGCGCCCGCGTCCGCTCCGGCGCTCGCCGGTGCGGCCTCGCTCCCCCCGGCGCCCCGGCTCGCGCCGCCGTTCCCGGCGTCGGCGGGTGTCTCGAGCGTGGTCACCTCCTTGTTCTCGGAGACGACGCGCGTCTCGCCACACCGCGTGCAGGTCTCGAGCTCGGTGATCGTGATGACGACCTCGGTCCCCTCCTCCTCGCGCTCGCGTTCGACGGTGGTCTCGCCGAACCGATGGCCGAGGAGCGAACACTTGATACTCATTGTCGTAAGCTGTCGCCGTGTCATTTTAAGGGTACTGTTTGTCCACCCCTCGACAGGTGTCAGACGCCGCGAGGCGCCCGCTCGCGGCCGCGCGGCCGGTCGGGCGAACCTGTCCGGTATCCGAGGGACAAGCGTAAGACCCGCCCCTCCGAATGGAGCGGTATGCAGGCGTTGCCGGAGTATCGCGACCGGGACGACACAGAGGTCGCGGTCCTCGACGCGCTGGCCGACCGACGCGAGGAAGGGATGACCGTCTTCGAACTCCGGTCGCGGGTGGACGTGGACATCGACACGCTGGAAGCGGCGCTGGCCGACCTGAAAGACGACGGCCTCATCGAGGCCACCGAAGAGCGAGATCGAACCGTCATCCGGCCCGAGGAGGGCGTCGTCGGGTCGGTCGAGAACGACGAGGGCAACATTTTCGACGAGCTCCGCGACCGGCTCCCGTTCTGAGCGCCGGCGGCGCGGGCAGTGTCGGGCCCGCTGCGGACTCAGGGTTCGGCGGGCGTCGCCGCGCAGTTGTTCGGACCGAGTTCGAGTTCGAACGCCTCGTCGTCGCTCGCGGACTCGCGCCCGAGATTGATGTCGATCACCCGCTCGAAGTTCGCCGGGCGCGGCGGCATGTCGCCGGTGACGTAGTCGCCGAACTCCGCGGCGTTCATCGCGAACGGGCGGAGCTGTCGGCAGTCGCCGAGCGTGGCCGTGACGCTCCCGTCGGCACCGGGGCGAGCGCCCTCCGCGTGGTGGCCGGGCGCGACGACCGTCTCGTCGGGGAAGCGCGCGAAGCGCTCGGTGAGGGTGCGATACAGCTCGCGGGCCAGGTCGGCGGCGCCGTCGGCCCCTCGCTCCAGGTCCGGGCGGGCGACGCTGTCGACGAACAGGCTGTCGCCGGTCACCAGCGCGTCGCCGACGGCGAGCGCGACCATCCCGGTCGTGTGGCCGGGCGCGTCGACCACCTCCACGACGAGGTCGTCGACCGCGAGCTCGTCGCCGCCGGTGACGGTCGTGACCTCGTCGGCGAATGTCACGCCGCGCTCTGTGGCTCGCTCGGACATCACGGGGGTCGCGCCGGTCGCTTCGGCGAGATCGCGCAGGCCGCTGACGTGGTCGGCGTGGACGTGCGTGTCGAGGACGTACTCGACGGTCGCGCCGCGCTCGCGGGCGTCGGCGACGTAGCGGTCGGTCGCGGCCGCCAGGGAGTCGACCACCAGCGCCGCGCGCTCGTTGTGTCCGCTCCCGTTCGGCGTCCCGGCGACGAGCATGTACCCGAGACAGCCGCTGGCGGGGCGGCGGTACTGCACGAGCACGGCGTCGCCGGGGAGGCCGGCGTCGAGTTCCGCGGTCCGGACGAGCCGCGCCCACGCCTCCATCCCACCGGCGAGGTTGTGGGCGTCGTAGCCGGCCTCGCGCAGGCCCTCGGCGACGACGTCGCTGGCCTGGCCGCGGGCGCAGACGACGGTGATCGGGCCGTCGCCGTCGATATCGGCGACGAACTCGTCGACCTCGCCGGTCACGCGCGCCTGCACGAACCGGTTGTTGGCCTTCTGCGTGAGCGTCACCGACGGCCCCGCGAGGCGCCACTGGTCGACCTCGTCGCGGTCGCGCAGGTCCAGTACGCGGACGGGTTCGCCGGCGTCGATGCGGTCCTGAAGCGCCGCCGGACTCACGTCCGTCGCCCCTTCGGTCGCGTCGTCGGTCATAGGCGTGCTAGCACGCCGGCGGAGATAAGCCCGTGGGCCGGTCTATCGAGGGTCTGCTGACCAGTCTGTCAGGGGTCGCGGGCGGGCCGTTCGGCGTCCCCCGCGCATGGTGTACGAGACGAAACTAACAGGGTGACTGACACCGACGATGGGACAATGACCGACTGGGACGTCTATCTCGTCACGCAGGAGAGTCTCTCGCGAGAGCGCTCCACGCGCGAGATCGTCGAGGCAGCCATCGCCGGCGGGGTCGACGTGGTACAGTTGCGCGAGAAAGACCGGAGCGCCCGCGAGCGCTACCACCTCGGTCGAAAGCTCCGTGCGCTGACTCGCGAGGCCGGCGTCCCGCTGATCGTCAACGACCGCGTGGATATCGCGGCGGCCGTCGCCGCCGACGGCGTCCACCTCGGTGACTCGGACCTGCCGATCCCGGTCGCTCGCGAGCGACTGGGTCCCGACGCCGTCGTCGGTCGCTCGGTTTCGTTCGTCGAGGACGCCCGCGCGGCCGAGCGGGCCGGCGCGGACTACCTCGGCGTCGGCGCCGTCTACTCCACGGGTTCGAAAGACGACATCGACGACGACGAGTACGAGATCGGCCCCGAGCGCGTCGCGGCTATCGTCGACGCCGTCGACATCCCCGTGGTCGGCATCGGCGGGATCACGGCCGAGAACGCCGCTCCGGTCGTCGAGGCGGGCGCCGACGGCGTCGCCGTCATCACCGCGATCACCGGCGCCGACGACCCCGCAACCGCCACGCGCGAACTCGGCGCCGTGGTCGAACGAGCGCGCTCGGACTGACCGCTATTCGTCCCCGCCGCCCGCTCCGCTTTCTTCGCCCGTTTCCTCGTCCTCCCCCGCGGACAGCCCGTCGTCGTCGGCCCGGTCGAGCGCCCGTTCGGCGTCGTGGTACTCCGAGTAGCCGTCGAACCAGCGGGCGATCCGCTCGATCCGGTCGACGACGTGGCCGGGCTCGCCCGACCGCGAGAGTTCGTGGCCCTCGCGCGGGTAGCGGACCAGACGGGTGTCGACGCCCGCTTTCCGGAGCCCGCGGTGGAACAGTTCGGCGGTGTTGGCGGGCGTGCGGTAGTCGTCGTCGCTGTGGATCAAGAGTGTCGGCGTCGTCACGTCCGTCGCGGCCGCGGCGGGCGAGCGCTCCCAGAGGAAGTCGGGCTCGTCCCACGGCGTCGCGTCGAAGTCGCCCTCGACGAGTTTGTAGGCTGCGTCGGTCGAGCCGTAGAAGCCGGTGAGGTCGTAGACGCCGCGCTGGGCGACCGCGCCGGCGAAGCGGTCGGTGTGCCCGACCAGCCACGCGGTCTGGAACCCGCCGAAGGAGCCGCCGGTGACGAACTGCTGGTCGGCGTCGACGTAGTCGCGCTCGGCCACCCTGTCCGCGCCGGCGAGCACGTCCGCCGCCGTCACCCCGCCCCAGTCGCGCTCGATGGCCGCCGCGTAGTCCTCGCCGTAGCCCGTCGACCCGCGCGGGTTGCACCAGAAGACGACGTACCCCCGCGCCGCCAGCGTCTGGAACTCGTGCCACATCGTCCCCGCGGTCGACCACATCGCGTGTGGCCCCCCGTGGATCTCGACGACCAGCGGGAACCGCTCGCCGTCGCCGTCCTGGTCCGGGCCGCCGAATTCGGGCGGCGTGAGCACCCAGCCCTGCACGTCGCCCGCGCCGGTCCCGTCACCGTCCTCGGCCGCATTCGCGGGTTCGCCGTCGGGCGTCGTGGGTGGCGTCTCGTTGTCGCTGTCGACGGAGACGGGCTCGGGTTGCGCGACCGCGCGCTCGTCGAGATACTCGCTGTTGAGTCGGGTGAGACGGCTGGTCTCGCCGCCGCCCTTCGTCGCGACGAAGACGTCGCCGGGGTGGTCCCACTCGCTCTGGGTGTAGGCGAGGAGGTCCTCCCCGACGTGCATTCCGTCGACGTGCCCGTCCGCGACGATCTGTTGGGGGGCGGAACCGTCGCCGTCCCAGTGCACGCGCCACACCGGGACGCGCCCGCGGTCCGGCGCCGCGAAGTAGAGATACTCGTCGTCGGGACCCCACTGCGGCATCGCGTCGAGTCCGAGCGTCCGGTCGAAGCCCGCGGTGGGGTGTGTCACTGTCGGGTCGTCCGCGTCGGTCGTCCGGTCGTAGACTTTCAGTTCGGTCGGCCTGAGCGTCGCGCGGTCGTCGTCCTGGTAGCAGAAGGCGACCCGGCCGTCGGCCGTCGCGGCCAGCCCGCTCGCCCACCCCGTGGTCCGGTGGAGCACCTCGACGGCGTCGGCGTCGGTGTCGTCCGGGTCCGAGTCGTCCGCGGCCAGGTCGTGCGCGAGGATCTCGTAGTCGATCGAGTCGTCGGGGTCCGCGCCGACGCGTTCGGCGTAGTAGAGCGTCTCGGCGTCGCCCCACGTCGGCGACTCGAAGTCCGCGTCGCCGTCGGTGAGCCGTCGGACCTCGTCGTCGCTCCCCGCGGTGTCGTCGCCGAGGTCGACGAGGTAGATATGCGAGCGCCGGCCGTCGAAGTAGCGCTCGGCCGACCGGTACACCGTCCGGTCGACGACTCGCGGGTCCGGCTCCTCGGGCTCGAAACCGGCGGGCACCTCACGGTCGCGGCCTTCCTCGCGGTCCTCGGCGCTCGCTCGCTGACAGAAGGCGATCCGGGACCCGTCCGGGCTCCAGGCGATCTGAGAGACGCCGCCGGCGACGCTGGTGGCCTGGCGCGCCTCGCCGCCGTCGGCGGGGAGGACCCACAGCTGCGGGCGGTCGTCGTCGGCCCCGCGCGTCGAGACGAAGGCGAGGCGGTCGCCCGAGGGGCTCCAGCGGGGCTCGCTGTCCGCGCCCTCGGCGACGCTGAACCGTCGCGGCTGGTCGCCGCCGGTCGGGGCGACGTAGACCGTGGCCTCGGTGTCTTCGTCGTCTCGGGGCTGACGGCGGACGAAGGCGACGCGCTCGCCGCCCGGCGCCACGCGCGGGTCGGACGGCGTCGCGATGTCGTGATAGTCTGCGGCTGCGACCGTCTGCATGGCCACGTGTTGGGCTCCTCCCGGTTAGGTTCTGGGGCGAGGTGTGGGTGGCTGCTGGCGGATTCCGCTCGGTTGCTTGATGGCCGTCAACGACTCCGGTCGGTCGAGACTCCCGGTAGCTATTCCACTCGCGGAGGCGAACCGACCTGACAGACACGTGCAGGACCCTCGGACCGTCGCCGACAGCGACGCTGGGCGCCGCCGCGCGCTGGTCGCGGTGCTGGCCATCGTCTTCATCGACCTGCTGGGCTTCGGCGTCGTCATCCCCATCCTCCCGTTCTACGTCCGCGACTTCGGCGCGAGCGACGTGGTCTACGGCCTGCTCGCGGCGTCGTACTCGCTGATGCAGTTCGCCTTCGCCCCGCTTCTGGGCGGGCTCTCGGACAGCCGCGGCCGCCGTCCCGTTCTGATGCTCACCCTCGCGGGCAACGCGGTCGCGTGGACGGTCTTCGGTCTCGGCGGCGAGGTGGAGACGGTCGCGGGGACGGCCGCGGCGCTGGCGACGCTCTTCCTCGCGCGGATGCTCGCCGGCGCGATGGGCGGCAACATCGCCACCGCGCAGGCGTACATCGCCGACGTGACGCCGCCGGAGCGTCGCGCGAGCGCGCTCGGACTCGTCGGTGCCGCCTTCGGGCTGGGTTTCGTCTTCGGGCCGGCGCTGGGGTCCGTGCTGGCGAGCGACGCCGTCGTCGACGCCGCCGCGGGCGTCTTCCCGTCTTTCGTCCCGGCGACCCGGTTCTCCCTGCCGAGTTTCGGCGCGGCGGTGTTGAGCGTGGTGGCGTTTCTGGCGGCGTGGGCCTTCCTGCCCGAACCTGACCGACAGGTCGCGCCCGCCCGCAGGCTGCGGATCGTCGGCCAGTTCGTCGCCGCCGCGCGCGACGCCGCGCTCCGCCCGCTCGTGCTCGCTTTCTTCGTCGCCTCCCTCGCTTTCTCGGGCATCCAGATCGCCTTCGTCCCGTTCGTGGCGGACATCTACGGCTTCGACGCCTCGCAGGCGGGCCTGCTGTTGACCTACGTCGGCGCGCTGGGCGTGATCAACCAGGGCGTGGTCGTCGGGCGGCTCTCCCGGCGAGTCGCCGCCGAACGCCTCGCCGTCGCCGGCGCGGCGCTGCTCGTCGTCGCGCTCGCGACCTTCCCGTTCACGCCGGAGATCGGGAGGGCGGTGCTGGGCGGGGGCGACGTGGTCGGCCTCGGTCCCGGTGTCGTGGCGATGCTCGCGGTGCTGACGGTGCTGTCGGTGGGCAACAGTCTGCTGAACGTCGCGCTCTCGGCGCTGGTGTCGCTGGCGGCGGGCGCCGAGAGCCAGGGCAGCGCCTTCGGCGTCACGCAGGGCGCGGGTAGCCTCGGCCGGACCGTCGGCCCGCCGGTGATGACCGCCCTCTACGCGCTCGTGGTCTACTGGTCGCCGTTCGTCCTCGGCGCGGTCCTGACTGTCGGCGTCGTCGCCCTCCTCTCGACGCTGCGGGTGACGGGCGCGGTTCCGACGACCGACGAGCGGTGACCGCACACCCTCACTGGTTTGGCGGTGCGTTTGATTGTCCTCCGTTCCCAGAAGCGGGTATGAGCACGTGGACTGCCGACGACGTCCCCGACCTCTCGGGGAAGACGGTCGTGGTGACCGGCGCCAACAGCGGCCTCGGTTTCGAGGCGACGAGGGTCTTCGCCCGGAAGGGCGCCCGCGTCGTGATGGCCTGCCGGAGCACCGAGCGCGGCGCCGACGCCGCCGCCGACATCCGCGAGACCGTCCCCGACGCCGACCTCGATGTTCGAGCGTGTGACCTCGCCGACCTCGCGGCGGTCGAGTCGTTCGCTTCGGGCGTCCGGGGGACCTACGACGAACTGCACGTCCTCTGTAACAACGCGGGCGTGATGGCCATCCCCCGCAGCGAGACCGCGGACGGCTTCGAGATGCAACTCGGCGTCAACCACCTCGGCCACTTCGCGCTGACCGGCCACCTCATAGACCGGGTCGTCGCGACGCCGGGCGAGACGCGGGTCGTCACCCACTCCAGCGGCGCGCACACGCAGGGCGACGTGGACTTCGACGACCTCCACCGCGAGGAGAGCTACGGCCGCTGGGAGGCCTACGGCCAGTCCAAACTCGCCAACCTGCTCTTCGCCTACGAACTCCAGCGCCGCCTCGGCGACGCGGGGATCGACGAGACCATCTCGGTGGCCTGTCACCCCGGCTACGCCGACACCAACCTCCAGGCTCGCGGCCCCGAGATGGAGGGGTCGACGCTGAAACTCTATCTCATGAAGGCCGCCAACGCCGTGCTGGCGCAGTCCGCCGAGCGCGGGGCGTTGCCGATGTGCTACGCGGCGACCGCGCCCGGCGTGGAGGGCGGCGACTACATCGGCCCCGGTGGGCTGTTCGACATGCGCGGCGCGCCCGAGAAACAGCGCTCCAACGACAGGTCCTACGACGAGAGTCGTGCCGACCGGCTGTGGGACGTGTCGGAGGATTTGACCGGTGTCAGCTTCGACTTCGCGTCCCTGCGGGGGGCGCCCGTCGAGGCCTGACCCGCCGCCGATCAGGAGGAGTTGGTCTCGGCCGTCCGCGCGGCGGCGCGCTCGACGAACTCGGCGGGGAGGTCGTCGAGGAGGCCCGCCTGGACCTGCCAGAGGTGGGCGTAGAGGCCGTCGGCTGCGAGCAGGTCATCGTGGGTTCCCCGTTCGGCGATCTCGCCGTCCTCGAACGCGAGGATCCGGTCGGCGTCGCGGATCGTCGAGAGGCGGTGGGCGATGGCGAAGGTCGTCCGGCCCTCGGTGACCCGTTCCAGGGCCCGCTGGATGAGCAGCTCCGTCTCGGTGTCGACCGCGGAGGTGGCCTCGTCCAGAATGAGGATGTCGGGGTCGCGGAGGACCGCGCGGGCGATGGAGAGGCGCTGGCGCTGCCCGCCCGAGAGTTTCCCGCCGCGCTGACCGACCTGCGTGTCGTAGCCGTCCGCGAGGTTCTCGATGAACCGGTGGGCGTTGGCCGCCTTCGCCGCCGCGACGACGTCGGCCTCGCTCGGGTCGTCGACGCCGTAGGCGATGTTGTCCCGCACGGTGCCGAAGAACATGAACGGCTCCTGACTCACGTAGCCTATCGACCGGCGGAGGCTGTCGCGGGTCAGCGCGGAGACGGGGCGGTCGTCGAGGGTGATCGTCCCCGAGTCGGGGTCGTAGAGCCGCGGAAGGAGTTTCAGGACGGTCGATTTCCCCGACCCGCTGGGGCCGACGAGCGCGACCGTCTCGCCCGCCTCGGCGGTGAAGGAGACGTCGTCGAGGACGGTCACGTCGCCGTAGCCGAAGGTGACGCCGTCGTACGCGACGCGGCCGTCGGGGTCGGTGAGTGTCTCGGCGTCGGGGGCGTCGGTCTCGGCGGCGTCGACCTCGTCGATCAGGCCGAACACCCGCTCGGCGGAGGCGTGGGTGCGCTGGTAGCTGTCGAGGACGTTCCCGAACTGACTCATCGGGCCGACGATCCGCTGGGCGAGGAGCATGAACGTGACGAACTCCCCGACGGTGAGCGTCCCCGAGAAGAACGGCGGCGGGCCGGAGAACACCCAGAGCCCGCCGATGACGAAGGTGAACACGAAGGTGATCCCGGTGGCGGCCTGCTGGGCGGGGCCGAATATCGTCGAGAGCCGCAGGGCGTCCCAGTTGCGCTCGCGGTAGTCCGCCGACGCCGCCGCGACCCGCTCGCGCTCGAAGTCCTCGGTGTTCGAGGTCTTGATGACCTGGATGCCGGTCAGGTTGTTCTCCAGCCGCGAGAACAGGTCGGCGAGGCTCTCGCGCACCCGCTGGTAGCGGGGCTTTATCGTCCGCACGTAGGCGATGGTGAGGACGGCGACCAGCGGGATGGTCGAGAGCGTCACGAGCGCCAGCTGGGCGTTGATCGAGAACAGGATGACCCCGACGCCGCCGACGGTGACGACGATCTGGAGGATCTGGTCGAGGCTGTCCTTGAGGAACGCGTTGAGGTCGTTGACGTTCGAGGAGAGGACGCTCATCAGCTCGCCGGTCTGTTTCTCGTCGAAGAAGGGGAGCTTGAGCCGCTGGATCCGGTCGTAGGTGTCGGTCCGGAGGTCGTGCTGGACGTGCTGGGCGAAGGCGTTGAGCCCGCGTGCGCGGATCCAGTTACAGACCGCGGTCGTGAGGAAGGCGCCGCCGATGAGCGCGGCCGAGAGCCAGAACTGGCCCTCCCGGGTCGGCGGGATCCAGGCGTCGGGCACCAGCGGGAGCGCGAACGCCGTCCGCTCCAGCAGGACGGCGTCGATGGCGAGGCCGAGCACGAGCGGCGGCAGCAGGTCGACGAAGCGGGCGACGATGCCGGCCCCGAGGCCGAACCCGAACGTGCGCCAGTATCGTCGGCCGAAGGTCGTGAACAGCCGCCGGACCGGCGCCCGGACGGTCGCGCGCTGGTCGGCGAACGGGTCCGCGTCGGCCGCGTAGAGGTCGTGGCCCGCGAACAGTCGACGGAGCGATCGCCGGAAGGCGTGCTCGTCTGCGTCGGCGTCGACGTCGGTCGCCCCGGTCCGGTCGGGACGTGGGTCGGACATACGCCGGAGAGTGTAGCCGGTGGTTTGAACCCTCGGATCCGGGCGCAACTCTCCGCGGAGCGGTCCCAGCCCCGGGGAGCGGGACTCGGCTCGCGGTTCCGGACGCGCTCACTCCAGCTTCCCGTTCAACACCTTCGCGGCGACGAGGATCGGGTCCCAGACAGGCGAAAAAGGCGGGGCGTAGGCGAGGTCGAGGTTCTCCACGTCGCCGACGGTCATGCCGGCTTCGAGCGCGGTGGCGACGGTGTCGATCCGGACGGCGGCGCGGTCGGCGCCGGCGATGGTCCCGCCGAGCAGGCACCCGGATTTCCGGTCGGCGGTGAGGGTCACGACCGTCTCGGCGGCGCCGGGGTAGTAGCCGGACCGCGACCGCGTCGTGATCGTCTCGCTGACGGGGTCGAACCCCGCTTCGCGAGCCCGGTCGTGGTCGACGATTCCGGACCGACCGCACTCCTGGTCGAAGGCCTTGACTGCGGCGGTGCCCGCGATCGCTCCCGTCTCGGTCAGGTCGCCGGCCACGGACTGGCCGATAGCGCGACCGGCCCGGTTGGCAGTGAGCCCCAGCGGGACCCACTCGTTCTCGCCGGTGACGACGTGGGGCGATTCCGCGCAGTCGCCGGCGGCGTAGACGTTCTCGACGCTCGTCCGCCCGTACTCGTCGACCGCGATAGCGCCCGACTCGCCGAGTTCGACCGGCGTCCCCTCGATGAGTTCGACGTTCGGCCGGATCCCGACGCCGACGAGCGCCAGATCGATGTCGAGCGCCGTCCCGTCCGTGCATTCGAGACGCGCGACGCGACTCTCTTCGGACGTGTCTCCGTCGCCGGCGAGGCGTGCGACCTCCTCGCCGAGGTGGAGCGTGACGCCCTCCGCTTCGAGTTCGGACTCGACGCGCTCGGCGACGGCGTCGCCGAAAGCGGGCACGAGGTGCTCGCCGCGCTGGAAGAGATGCACGTCGAGGTCGTGGGCGCGGAAGGCTTCGGCCATCTCGACGCCGACGTAGCCGCCGCCGACGATGGCGACCGTTTCGGGCGGGTCCCACGCGGCGTAGCGCGCGACGCGCTCGCGGTCGAGGTTGCCGCCCCCGTCGAGTTCGTCCGGGCCGGTTTCCTCGGGTGGTTCGACCGCCGCGCGGATGGCCGCGGCGTCGTCGAGGCCGTGGAGCGTGAAGACGCCCGCGAGGTCCGATCCCTCGATCGGGGCCGTCGTCGCGCGGGCGCCGGTCGCGACCAGCAGGTCGCCGTAGGGCTGGTCGAAACGCTCGCCGTCGCGCGGCTGGACGGTCACCGTCTCGGCGTCCGTGTCGACGGCGACGACTTCGTGTTCGCGCCGGAGGTCGATCCCCCGCTCGGCGGCCTCCTCTGGCGACAGCGACAGCAGGTCAGTGAGGGACGCGACCTCGCCCTTGACGAAGTACGGGGTCCCGCAGTGGGCGTAGGAGACCCAGCGCCCTTTCTCGAAGACGACCACGTCGCGTTCGGGTCGCTCGCGTTTCAGTTTGCTCGCGGCGCTCAGGCCGGCGGCGTCCCCGCCGACGACGACGAACGGGTCCATGCTACCGATTCGACGCCCGCTCACGTAGTCGTTCGGTGAGGGTGGGGTAACCCGCGAGAAGCGGTACCCCCGACAGGGGTCGACCGCGCCCGACCGCGCGGGGCTGCGAGAGCGCTCAGTCAGCGATCGTCGACCGGGGCGGCACGTAGACGTTGAGCGTCTCCAGAGGACCGTCGCCGTCCGCCCCGATCTCGTGTGTCTCGCCCGCTTCGATGACGACGAGGTCGCCCTCGTCGAGGCGGACTTCCTCGCCGTCGACCGTGGCCCAGCCCGACCCGGAAACGACGTAACACCACTGGTCGCTCTCGGCGTGGCGATTGTCGGGACCGCCGGTCGACTGTCCGGGCGAGAGCGTCATCTGGGCGCCCTGTGCGTCGTCGGTCGTCAGTCGCACGTCGAAAAAGCCCTCGAAGTCGAGCGTGTCGCGTTTCATGGCCGTGTCGGGCGAGAGGTGCGGGGACAGCAAGTGCGTTGCGCAAGGGGTCGAAGCCGCCGTCGGATCGGGGGTCGACGCGGCCGTCGCGTCAGGAACCGAAGCCGCCGCCGGCGTAGTCGGCGGGGTCGCGGTCGTCGACCAAGAGATCCGAGACGACGAACTCGGCGATGGCGTCGCGCATCCGCAGACTCGCGCCCTCGGCGCCGAGAGTGACCTGGTAGGTCCGCGCGCCCTGGAAGGAAGTGTAGATGCCCTCGCCGACGCGGTGGGGGTCGACCTCGCGGAAGACGCCCTCTTCGACCCCGTCGGCGACGATGCCGGCGATGGTCTCGACGTTCTGCTCGTAGTGGGCGGCGAGTCGCTCGCGGAACTTCTCGTTGTGGACCGCCTGCACGCGGAGTTCGACGAGCGCGAGCGCGAACGTCTCGCGCTCCTCCTCGCCCGGTTCGACGACGAATCCGTCGATGGCTTCCGAGAGCCGCGCGAGCGGGTCCTCGGTGTCGGACTCGGCGAGCCGATCCCCGATCCACCCGACCATGTTGTCGACGAACGCGAGCATCAACTCCTCTTTCGTGTCGTAGTGGTAGTGTAACAGCGACCGGCTCTTGTCGAACTCGTCGGCGATGTCCTGCATCGTCAGGTTCGCGTATCCGTGCTTGCACAACGCGTGGTACGTCGCCCCCATGATCGCGTCGTGCGTGTCCCCGCTGGTCGCCTCAGGGCCCATACCGGCTACTCGGCAGGGGCCGGGAAAAACCTTTCCGAGAAATTGACTGACTGGACAGTCAGCCTTATGCGGGGCGAGCGGGTACGTGGTGCCATGCCACCGGGTGGTCCGGACGACGACGAGTTCGAGGACCTGCGCGCCGACGAGGGCAACGCGATGGTGCGGCTGTTCGACGAGTACGGCCGTGGCCAGCGGCTGCGGTTCGCCGTCGGCGGCCTCGCGAGCGTCTTCTCGACGCTGATGGAGCTGGTCCCCGCCTTCCTGCTCGGGGTCGCCATCGACTCGTTTTTCACGCAGGGGCGACCCTTCCGGCTACCGTTCGTCCCCGGGTCGTGGCTCCCCGCCGAACCCGTCGAACAGTTCCTCCTGCTCATCGGGTTGCTCGCGGGTTCGCACGTCCTCGGCGCGACGCTGGGGTGGGTCAACTCCTGGGCGTGGAACGGCTTCTCGCAGCACTTCCAGCACGAGGTCCGCGTCGACGCCTACGACGCCATGCAGCGCCGGGAGCTGTCTTTCTTCGACGACCGTCAGACCGGCGAGGTCATGTCCATCCTCAACAACGACGTCAACCAGCTCGAGGGCTTTCTCACGAACAGCTTCAACCAGGGCATCGGTATCGTCTTCCGCGTCGGCGGGATGGGGCTGGCGATGCTCCTGATCAACTGGCGGCTGGGTATCGTCCCGACGCTCATCATCCCCGCGCTCGGGCTCGCGAGCTACGTGTTCGTCAAGCGCATCCACCCCAAGTACCAGGAGGTGCGCTCCTCCGTGGGGAAGCTCAACTCCCAGCTGGAGAACAACCTCGGCGGCATCGAGGTCGTCAAGTCCTACACCACGGAGAGCATCGAGACCGACCGCGTCGCGGACTCCTCCGAGGAGTACCTCGACGCCCAGTGGGACGCCATCACGACGCGGATCAAGTTCTGGCCGACGCTGCGACTCGTGACGGCCGCGGGCTACACCGCGACCTTCCTCGTCGGCGGCTACTGGGTGATGGCCAACCGCGGCGTCGTCGCCGACCCGCTCCCCTTTTTCAACGGCCCGTTGACCGCCGGGACGCTCGTGATATTCCTCTCCTACTCGCGCCGCTTCGTCTACCCGATGCGCCAGTTCGGCCAGATCGTCAACGACTACCAGTACGCCGAGGCCGCCGGCGAGCGCATCGTCGGCCTCCTCGACACCGAACCCGGCGTCACCGACGCCGACGGAGCGACGACGCTCGACGACGTCGAGGGCCGCGTCGCGTACGACGATGTGAGCTTCAGCTACGAGACGGAAGACGGCGGCGACGAGCAGGTCCTCGAAAACGTCTCCTTCGACGTCGAGCCCGGCGAGATGGTCGGCCTCGTCGGCCCGACCGGCGCCGGCAAGACCACGCTGATGAAGCTGCTGATGCGGATGTACGACGTGGATTCTGGCGAAGTGCGCGTCGACGGGACGGACGTGCGCGAGGTGACCCTCCGGAGCCTCCGCGAGCACGTCGGCTACGTCAGCCAGGAGCCGTACCTCTTCTACGGCACTGTCCGGGAGAACATCGGCTACGGTCACCCCGACGTGACCGACGCAGAGATAGAGTCGGCCGCGAAGGCCGCCGGCGCCCACGAGTTCATCGTCGACCTGAAAGACGGCTACGACACGAAGGTCGGCGAGCGCGGCGTGAAGCTCTCCGGCGGCCAGCGCCAGCGCGTCTCCATCGCCCGCGCGGTCCTCAAGGACCCCGCCATCCTGGTCCTCGACGAGGCGACCAGCCACGTCGACAACGAGACCGAGGCCGTCATCCAGAACAGCCTCGAGGACCTCATCGCCGAGCGCACCGCCTTCGCCATCGCCCACCGCCTCTCGACGGTGCGCCACGCCGACACCATCCTCGTGCTCGACGACGGCGAACTCGTCGAGCAGGGCGGCCACGACGACCTGCTCGCCGCCGACGGCCTCTACGCGACGCTGTGGCGCGTCCAGGTCGGCGAGGTCGACGCCCTCCCGCAGGAGTTCCTCGACCGCGCCGCCGGCGGATCGGCGCGCGCGGGCGACGACGACTGACCGGGTTCCGCCGCGGCGACGCCATGCCAGCCTCAGACGGGCTCCACGCGCGGAGTCTCGCCGACGAAACGCTCCTCCTCGATGCAGTCGAGGATGAACGCGGCCACGTCGGCGCGGTCGATGCGGCCCCAGCCGGGGTCGACGTCGCCGGCCTCGTAGTCGCCGGTCCCGCCGCCCGACCCCAGTCGCGGCGTCCGCACGACCGTCCAGTCCAGATCGGTCTCGCGGAGGACGTGGACGTGCCCCCTCGCGTCCGCGAGCATGTCCGCCGCGACGAACTTCAGGAGAAAGGTTCGCACCCACTCCGGGAGCGTAGCCGGCGGGTGATCCGGGTGAACGCCCGCGCCCACGAGCGTCACGAAGCGGTCGACGCCCGCTTCGGCCATCGCGTCGACGATGTGCTCGCCGCTCTGTTGCCGCAGGTCCTCGGGACTGTCCTCGTCCTGCCCGATGACGGAGACGACCGCGTCGGCCCCCTCGACGGCGCTGTAGACCTCGTCGCCGGTGTAGGCGTCACCCTCGACGACCGTCACTGACCCGCCGGCGAACGGCAGGTCCTCGGCGTCGCGCACGAACGCGACCACCTCGTGACCGCGGTCGAGCGCCTCCGCGACGACGCGCTCGCCGGTCCGACCCGTGGCCCCGAAGACGGCGATCCGCATACCCGATGGGTGGCGGCCGGCGATATTTACCTCCGTCGGCCGCCGGTCGTTCTGGTCCGTCTGTCGTCTACGCCGCCTGCGCACCCTGACTAACACGACAGTTAGTTTTTAGTGTCGGGGAGCGTTACCACGGTCCATGTCCTGGGGATTCTCGGGCGGTAACGACGACGCGGACGCGTTCGAACACCTCCGGGAGGGGGTCGACCGGCCGATGTGGCGCATCTTCAGCCAGTACGGGCGAGGGTACAAAGGCGAGTTCGCGATCGGTGCCGTCGCCAGCGTCGTCGCGCGATTCCTCGAACTCGTCCCCGCACTGGTACTCGGCGTCGCCATCGACGCGCTGTTCGTCGGCGAGCGTCCCTTCACCCTCCCGCTGGTCCCGAACTCGGTCATCCCCGACAACCAGGCGGACCAGTTCTGGTTCGCGGTCGGACTCGTCGCCGCGGTCTATCTGCTCGTCGCGGTGCTGGGGTGGGTCAACTCCTGGGCGTGGAACCGCTTCGCCCAGCACCTCCAGCACGAGGTCCGCGTCGACACCTACGACGTCGTCCAGCGCATGGGCATGGGATTCTTCGACGACAAGCAGACCGGGGAGATCATGTCCATCCTCAACAACGACGTCAACCAGCTCGAGAGCTTCCTCACGAACGACCTCAACACCGGTATCCGAATTTCGGTGCTCGTCGTCGGCGTCGCCGGCGTGATGATGTGGCTCAACTGGCAACTCGCCCTCGTCGCGCTCGTCTCCATTCCGGTCCTCGCGCTCGCGAGTTACGTCTTCGTCCAGCGGATCGGCCCGAAGTACGGCCGCGTCCGGGGGTCGGTCGGCGCGCTCAACTCGCGCCTCGAGAACAACATCGGCGGTATCGAGGTCGTCAAGTCCTACGGCCGGGAGGGGTTCGAGCGCGACCGCGTCGAGGACGCCTCGCGCGATTATCTCGACGCCAACTGGGACGCTATCTCGACGCGGATCAAGTTCTTCCCCACGCTCCGGGTGATCACCGGGATGGGTTACGCCCTGACCTTCCTCGTCGGCGGC
>Ga0207813_100418_pt1 | contig 24566 bp, 30 predicted proteins | sample A23E3SouthBayCA_2_FD_187730 | JGI IMG/M metagenome (GOLD analysis project Ga0207813, IMG submission 187730) | Aerobic enrichment media microbial communities from Eden Landing Ponds, California, USA - A23 E3 (4) (SPAdes) | ecosystem: Environmental > Aquatic > Marine > Unclassified | place... | reverse complement strand
GCAACCAACCCCCGACCTACCGGTAGTGCTCGCGCTCCTCGCACTGCCGTTCGTCGCCGCCGCGGTTACGCCGCTCGTCCATCGGCTCTTGGGCGAACGCACGGCGTACTTCGCGGCGGTCGTGGCGCTCGCCTGTTTCGGGCTCGCCGCGTCCCAGTACGGAACGGAGGGTGTCGTCGCCGTGCAGTGGATTCCCGCACTCGACGTTTCGCTCAGCCTCTACGTGGACGGGCTCTCGCTGCTCGTCGCGTTCCTCGCGTCCGGCGTGGGCGTGCTCGTGTTCACGTACTCCGCGGGCTACATGCACGGCGAACCCGGCCTCGCGAAGTACTACGCGACCCTGCTCGCGTTCATGGGGTCGATGCTCGGCGTCGCGCTCGCCGCGGACCTCGTCGCGCTCTTCGTGTTCTGGGAGCTCACCAGCATCGCGTCGTTCGTCCTCATCGGTCACTACTCCAGTCAGGACTCGGCGCTGTACGCCGCCCGGAAGTCGATGTTCGTCACCGTCGGCGGCGGCCTCTTCATGCTCGTCGGCTTCGTCCTGCTCGCGAACGCCACCGGGACGTTCAGCATCGCGACGATGCTCGACCAACCCGAACTCGTCCGGGAGGCGCTGCGCTCGCAGGGCGTTCTCCTCCCCGTCGTCGTTCTCGTCGGTATCGGTGCGGCCGCGAAGTCCGCGCAGGTCCCGCTCCACATCTGGCTGCCGGACGCGATGGAAGCACCGACGCCGGTGTCGGCGTTCCTCCACTCCGCGACGATGGTGAAAGCCGGCGTCTACCTCGTCGGCCGCCTCCGCCCCGTCCTTGTCACCGACGAGTGGACGCTGCTGTTCGCGACGCTCGGGCTCGTCACGATGACCGTCGCCGCCGTGCTCGCCATCGCCGCGACCGACATCAAGCAACTGCTCGCGTACTCCACCGCCAGCCACCTCGGCCTCATCGTCGCCGGGTTCGGGTTCGCCTCCGTGCTGGGCGCGGAGACGGGCGCGTTCCACATCCTGAACCACGCGATGTTCAAAGCGCCGCTGTTCCTCGTCGCCGGCATCGTCGCGCACGAGGCCGGAACTAGGAAACTCAGCGAACTCGGCGGCCTCAGACGCGACCTCCCGATAACGGCCGCCGTCACGGTCGTCGCGGCGCTCGGGATGGCGGGCGTCCCGCCGTTCAACGGATTCTACTCGAAGGAGTTCCTCTTCGAGACCACGTACGAATTTGCCGCGCACGCGGGCGGCCTCGCGTGGGTCGTCCCCGCGGTCGCCGTGCTCGGGAGCGTGTTCACGTTCCTCTACTCGGTTCGCTTCCTCATGCTGTTCTTCGGGAAGAAACCGAGCGCGCTCGGGCACGTCCACCGCCCGCCGCTCACGATGCTCGCACCGCCCGTCCTGCTCGCTTTCGTCGCGGGCGCCATCGGACTCAACGGACTGCTCGCGTCCTTCCACGTCGGCTTCGCGCCCATCACGGAGTTCGTCGCCCGCATCGTCGAGAGCACGGCCGCGGGCGGGCACGGCGGCCACGAGTTCGCCTACTACGTCCCGACCTACGTCAGCCCCGCGCTCGCGATGAGCGCCACGACCATCGCGCTCGGTCTCGCCGCCTACCCGGCCTACGGCCGCATCCATCGCGCGCTCCACGCGCTCTTCCGCGCCGTCCCGCCGATTCGCGCCGACTGGTGGTACGACACGGCCGTCGGCGGTCTCGGCGGCGTCTCCCGCGGCACCGCGCGCGTCGTCCAGACCGGCCGGCTTCGGACGTACGCCGCGTGGACGCTCGCCGCCACGGCGTCCCTCGCGCTCGCCGGGTACGCGGCCGTCGGCGCGACGCTCCCACCGCTCACGTACTCGCTCTCGATTCCACTCTTGCTCGTCCTCCTCACCGCCGTCGTCGCCGCGGCCGCGGTGACGGTCGCGCCCTCGCACACGACGGGCGTGCTCACGCTCTCCATCCTCGGATTCATGCTCGCCATCTTCTACATTCTGGCGAGCGCGCCCGACCTCGCGCTCACCCAGCTCGTCGTCGAGACGCTCGTGCTCGTCATCTTCCTGCTCGTGCTCGATCGCCTGCCGTCCTACTACGGCGAAACCCGGCTCTCCCGGAAGCTCCGGGACGCCGGCCTCTCACTCCTCGTCGGCGCGACGGTCACCGTGACCGTTCTGCTCGCCACCGCGGGCAGCGACCCCGCCACGAGCCTGAACCCCGTCTCCGGCATCGACACCGAACGCATCGTCGAACTCGCGGTGAAAGAGGGCGGCGGGACGAACGTCGTGAACGTCATCCTCGTCGACCTGCGCGCGTTCGACACGCTCGGCGAAATCGGCGTCGTCGCCATCGCCGCGCTCTCCGTCGTCACTCTCATCGCGATGCGGGAACGCGGAGGTGAAGCGGAATGAGCACGATAATTCTCCGGACGGTCACTCGACTCGCCGTCCCCATCGTGTTCATCACGTCGTTCGCGCTGTTCCTCCAGGGCCACAACCTCCCCGGCGGCGGGTTCATCGCCGGCGTCCTCACCGCCACCGGCCTCGCGCTCGTCTACATCGCGTACGGGCTCGACTTCCTCGAGGAAACCGTCTTCCGGCGGTCCATCGGCGGGAGCGTCGAACACATCCAGCACGGACTGGTCTCCGACTACCGCCGACTGTTCGCGGTCGGCCTCGCCGTCGCCGCCGCGAGCGGTCTCGTGTTCATCGCGCTCGGCATGCCGTTCATGTCGTACGGTTACACGTACGGGTCGTTCCCGCTCTACGACCACATCGAACTCGCGTCCGCGGTGGTGTTCGACTTCGGCGTCTACTGCGTCGTCGTCGGCAGCCTCCTCACGATACTCTCGGTGGTGGGACAAGAATGACAGAAACAACGCTCGCCGTCGTACTCGGCGCACTGTTCGCGTTCGGGACCTACCTCGTCCTTCGCCGGGACGTGGTGCGCGTCGTCTGGGGCGTCACCATCATCAGTCAGGCCGCAAACGCCTACCTCATCACAATGGGCGACATCGCCGGGTCGGTGCCCGTCCTCAGCCATCACGGCCCGCCGTTCTCCGGGACGACCGACCCGCTCGTGCAGGCGCTCGTCCTCACCGCCATCGTCATCGGATTCGGGACGACCGCGTTCGCGCTCGTCCTGACGTACCGCGTCTACGAAGAACACGGCACCATCGACCTGGAGGAACTATGAATCAGTTCGTCATCGCGCCGTTACTCGTCGCTCTCTGCACAGCAATCGTCACGCTCCTCACCCGCCGGTTCGGCCGCGTTCAGCGCGCGCTCAGCGTGCTCGGCGCAGTCGGGTACGTCGCCGCAGTCGCGTGGCTCATCACCGCCGTCTATCCCGCGGGCGACCCCGCCGTCTACCACCTCGGTGACTGGGTCGCGCCGTACGGCATCGTGCTCGTCGCGGACTCGCTGTCCGCGTTCATGCTCGCCATCTCTGCCGTCGTCACGCTCCCCGCGCTCGTGTACGCGACCCGGCACGTCTCCGCGTTCGGCCAGAAGGTGTCCTTCCACCCGCTCTTCCACCTGATGGTGGTCGGCGTCACCGGCTCCTTCCTCACCGGCGACATCTTCAACCTCTTCGTGTGGTTCGAGGTGATGTTGCTCTCCAGTTACGTCCTCGTCGTCTTCTACTCGGGGCCGGAGCAGACGACGGCGACCCTGCGGTACGTCGTCCTCAACCTCGTCGGGAGCGCCGTCATGCTGCTCGCCATCGGCGGCCTGTACGCCGCGACGGGCACGCTCAACATGGCGGACATGGCGCACCGCCTCGCGAACGCCCAGCAGTACGGCGTCCACGTCACGCCCGTGCTCGGCCTCACCGCCCTCCTGTTCGCGGTGTTCATGGTGAAAGCCGGCGCGGTTCCGTTCCACTGGTGGGTGCCGGACGCGTACGCCGCCGCACCCGCACCCGTCTCCGCCGTGCTCGCGGGCGTCGTGAAGAAGGTCGGCGTCTACGCGGTCATCCGCCTCTACTTCACCGTGTTCGCCGCCGCGCCGCTCACCGACCTCGCCGTCCCCGGCGACACCGTGCTCGGGTTCTTCGGCATCGTCCTGCTCGCGATGGCCGTGCTGAGCATGCTGTTCGGCGGGCTGGCGGCCGTCGGCCAGCGCGACCTCAACCGCCTGCTCGCGTATTCGAGCATCGGCCAGGTCGGCTTCATCCTCGTCGCGCTCGCCGCGGCCGCGCTCCGCCCCGAGTTCGCCGCCGTCGGCATCACTGCCGCGCTCGTCTACTCGCTCACGCACGGCCTCGCGAAGGGCCTGCTCTTCCTCCTCGCCGGCGTCGTCGAGGACGCCACCGGCACCATCCGACTCGACGAACTCGGCGGCCTCGCCCGAACGTCACCGGTCGTCGCCGGCGCGTTCCTCCTCGGCGGCCTCGGCCTCGTCGGCATCCCACCATTGGTCGGGTTCTTCGGGAAGTTCCTCGTGTTCGACGCGCTCGCCCGGGCCGACGTGGTCGTCGGCCTCGCGGCGGCGCTCGTCGGCGCGATACTCACCGTCGCCTACGTCTCCAGCGCGTGGAACCGCGGGTTCTGGGGCGAACCCTCGGCCGCGGTCGAGGGCTGGGACGCCGACTCCGTGCAGGTCGCGTGCGTCGTCGTCCTCGCGCTCGGCGTCGTCGCCGCGGGCGTCGGCTTCAACCCGATTCTGGAGTTCGCTCGCGCGGGCGCTGACGCCGCAATCGACCGCAGCGCGTACATCGCCGCGGTCCTCGAACGCGGGGGTGGTGCGGCGTGAAACTCCCGATGAAACGCTGGCAGGCGACCGGCGTCGCGCTCGCCGTCCTCTGGCTGTTCGTCCGCGGCGTCCGGTTCACGCTCCGGAACCTCGCGCAGGAGGCAGTCATCGGACTCGCGCTCGGCCTCCCGACCGCGTACGTGTTCCGCGAGTTCTTCACCGGTCGCGTCGACCTCGTGCGTCTCGCGCGCACCGTCCCGTACTCCGTCCTCTACATCGCGGTGTTCCTCTGGGAACTCCTCACCGCGAACGTCGACGTGGCGCGCCGCGTCGTCGACCCCCGCCTCCCCATCGAACCGCGCGTCGTGACGGTGCCGCTGCGGGTCGAACGCGACATCGCCATCACGACCATCGCGAACAGCATCACGCTCACACCCGGCACGCTCACCATGGACTACGACGACGACCAGAACGCGCTCTACGTGCACGCAATGGCCGCCACGACGGACGAAGAGGTCATCGACCCCATCCGAACGTGGGAGGACTACGCGCTCGTCATCTTCGACGAGGAACTGAAACCCGGCGACCCCGTGTCCGCCCGAGCCGAGGAGAACGGGGGTGAGTCCGATGGCGAGTGAGGCCGCTGTCCCCGCGTTCCTCGACTACGCGGTGCACGCGGCGCTCGTCGTCGCCGCGCTCCTCACGCTCGCCTGCAGTTATCGCGTGATTCAGGGGCCGACGGTCCCGGACCGCGTGGTCGCGCTGGACACCATCGGCACGAACGTCGTCGCCATCGGCGTCCTGTTCGCGCTCGCGACCGGCCGCGGCCTGTTCGTCCTCATCGGACTGGTGCTCGCCATCGTCGGGTTCGTCAGCACCGTCACCGTCGCGAAGTACGTCATCGAGGGGGACATCATCCAATGAACACGCTCACCGCCGCCATCGTCACCGCGCTGCTCGTCGTCGGGAGCGCGTTCCTCACCATCGGCACGCTCGGCCTCCTCCGACTCCCCGACGTGTACAACCGCATGCACGCCACCTCGAAGGCGACCACGCTCGGCGCGGCGTCCATCTTCCTCGCCGGGTTCGTCTACTTCGGACCGTCGGGTGAGGGCCTCACGTCGCTCGTCGGCATCGTCTTCCTCTTCCTCACCACGCCGACCGGCGCGCACATGATCTCGCGCTCCGCGCAGAAGATGGGCGTCGAGTTCTTCGGCGACACGGAGTGGCCCGAGGACGAGAGCTAGCCAGCGTACGCTTTTTCGAGGACGAGAGTCGCGCCGTAGCAGACCGCCGCGTAACAGCACACGAAGACGGATAGCGTCGTGGCGACACCGAGGATGGACGAGTAAGGAACGGCGCGTTCGACGATGGAGAGCGCGCCGAACGAGAGCAGGAACGTGAGCGCGCCCGTGAGAACGGCGACGGCGATTCCGACGCGTGTCGACTCGAACGATGTCAGGTCGCGCCAGCGCGCTCGCACGTCGTCGAGCGAGGGCATACCGGAACTGGCGAACACGAGATGTTAGTCGTTTTGACGGCCGAGGGCGCGCGCGAGCTCGTCCGCGATTCGCAGCCCGAGTCCGCTTTTGGTGCCCGTGAACTCGGTGTGTTCGTCCGCGTCCACGAGCAACGCGCGGGTCTCCGTCTCGCCCATCACGCTCGCGTCGTTCGCCACGACGAAGGAGAGGCGGGCGCGCTCTAGGGTCTTGCGGGCGTGTTCGAGCATTTCGTCGTCGTCGCCCGAGGTCTCGGCCTTGAAGCCGACGATGGCGATGTCGGGATACGTTTCCCGGACTTCGTCGATGAGTTTCGGCGTGGGTTCGAGCGAGAGCGTGAGGTCCTGGCCGCTCCGAATCTTCTCGGGACTGGGGTCGACGGTGTAGTCGCTGATGGCGGCCGCGGACACGAGCGCGTCGGCGTCGTGGCAGGCGTCGAGCGCGGCGTCCAGCATCTCCGCGGCGCTCTCCACGCGCTCGACGGTCGCGTACGGCACGTCCGCACCGTCGTGGAGCAATGTCACGTCGGCGCCGCGGACGTAGCACGCGCGGGCGACGGCGCGACCGGTCCTGCCGGACGCGCGGTTCGTGAGCACGCGCACGGGGTCGATGCGCTCGCTCGTCGCGCCCGACGTGACGACCACGTGGCGGTCTTCGAGGGTTCGGTCGCCGGCGGCGCGCGCCACGTCGAGACAGATGGCGTCCTCGGTCGCGATCTTCGCCTTTCCCTCCTCGACGCGCGGGTCGACGAAGGAGACGCCCCACGACCGCACGCGGTCGATGGCGTCGAGGACGCCGGGGTGGTCGTACATCGGTTCGTGCATCGCGGGCGCGACGACCACGGGCACGTCCGCGCCGAGCGCGGTGGTCGCGCAGGTCGTGACGGGCGTGTCGTCCACGGCGCTCGCTACCTTCCCGACGGTGTTCGCGGTGGCGGGTGCGAGCAGGAGGACGTCCGCCCAGCCGTCGCGGCCACACAGTTCGACGTGCTCCACGCCGCCCGTGATTTCGGTGACGACCTCGTTGTCGGTCGCGAACTCGACCGCCCACGGGTGGACGATGGACTGCGCGCTCTCGGTCATCACCGCGCGGACGGTCGCGCCGCGACGGCGGAGTTCGTGCGCTAACTCGACTACCTTCACCGCCGCGATGCTCCCGGAGACGCCGAGCGCGACGTTCACTCCCTCCAGCATTCGTTCGTGGGGAGGGCGAGCACCGCTAAAGTAGTTTGGAGACCACCGTCCCCAATCTATACTTTATCCTGTGACAAGTCCCGGATGTGAGACGGAGGGGGTTCGTGTCGGCGGTGGCGCTCGCGGCGCTCGGCGGGTGTAGCGCACGCTCGGCGACGCCGACGCTCCGCTCGCGGACGAGTCAGTCGTTCCCCGAGGCGTGCGCGAACGCGTCGGTGGGCGGCGAGGTCAGGGAGGTGACGTTCGAGAACGCGAGCGCGGTCGTCGGGGACGGAGGGGCGCGCGGCATGGGCGTCTATCGGTCGCTCCCGGCGTGGCACGACGACCTTCCGGAGTACGCGGCGAGCTTCGTCGAGGGGACGGCGTACGCGGAGCGCGCGCTCGTCGTGGTGTTCGTGCGGAACGAGGCGCGGCCGCGCGGGGCCTGTCTCACCGGTCTCGACCGCTACGACGGCACGCTTCGCGCGCGAGTCGCGGTGGACACGAGTATTCGGGGCGCGGAGACGACGAAGGTCTGGTTCGTTCGGCGACCCGAACCCGGGTTCGACGGACAGTACGCGGTGCGCGTCGTCGACCACGCGTGACGCCGCGGTTATACCAGCCGGTGGACAATTTTTATGTATCGGTGTTTCAATGGGGCGAATGGTGGTCGGTCGCTGACAGCGTCTGTCATCCAACCACTTCCAACGCCGTCGTGCCGACCACCGCTCCACCGAGGAGCACGCGAGGATACCGGTTCTGTCCTTTTGAATTTTATTATCCAGAGAGTCCTGTACAAAATACTGTGTCGTGGTACCGCGCGACGGGGTTACTCCTCGACGGACGGATGCATCGTCGGCTCGTCCGGGTGCCGCTCGCTGAAGGCCTCCCGCATCCGCTGCATCGACGCGCGCTCGCGCCGCTCGCGCTCCGCTTCGTCGATCTCCTCGCAGCCAGGCGGCACCTCGCGGCCGCGGCCCGTGAAGTAGCCCTCGGGCGCGACCCAGTCGTGGTAGAACGGCACGTCCGAGTCCTCGAGGAGGGTGAGCGCGGCTTCCGCGCCGCTCCCCGCGGAGACGACCGCCTGATGGTAGCGGCCCGCGACCCGGCCCGCCGCGTACAGGCCGGGGACGCCGGTGCGGCCCTGGCCGTCCGTGTCGAGGTACGTCTTCGTGCCCTGTTCGATGAAGTCGAGGCCGAGGTCGTCGAGGAAGGACGCGTCCGACCACGAGGAGACGACGACGAAGTCGAACTCGTACGCGTCGTCCGCGGTGACCTCGAAGCCCGCCGCGGCCGCGTCCACGTCCACGACTTCGGCGTCCACGACGGTCGCGCCCGCGTCGGTCGCCTGTTCGCGCGTGAGGTCGAGGAACAGTCGGGGGTTGACGCCCGCGGGGAACCCGGGGAGGTTCTCGACGTGCGCGTTCCGCGCGAAGATGGATTCGCCCGCGTCGAACACGGTCGTGTCGAGGTCGGCGCGTGCGGTGAACGTCGCTGCGGTGAGGCCGGCGACGCCGCCGCCGACGATACCAACAGTCGGTGTCTCGGACATACGGAAGAAAACGCGACGGGGGGTGAGAAGCGTCCCGGTTCCGGCGAGCGAACTAAGCCCCGGGCGGACGCAGGTCGGGGTGTGAACCGGCTCTCGGTCAGCACTGTCGTTCGCGTCCCGCCGAGCGAGGCCTACGAGTTCCTCCTGGACTTCCCCGGGTACGCGGCGTACTCGAAGCACCTCACGGGCGTCGACCAGTTCGGGGACGGCGGCCCGGACACCCGGTATCGCCTCCACTTCTCGTGGTGGAAGCTCACCTACACCGTTCACTCGGAAGTGACGGCGGTGGAGCCACCGCACCGCATCGAGTGGACCGTGACGAAAGACCTCGACGCGAGCGGCCGCTGGCGCGTCGAACCCACGGAGACCGAGGACGGCGCGGGGTCGCGCGTCACGCTCGACGTCGAGTACGACCCGTCGTCGGCGGACAACGCGGTGTCGCTCCCGCCGCTCGTCAGCCTCGACTGGGTCGTGGAGAAGGCGGCGGCGCGCGTCGTGGAGGAGGGCGAGCGCGTCGTCGAGCGCATCGTCGCCGACCTCGAAGGCGAGCGCCGCCCGGTCGACCTCCGCGTGTCGACCGACTGAGTTCGAACAGTCGAACGCGACCGCTCAGTCGAAGAATCCGGTGGTCTCGGGCGTGGTGACCACGGGGAGCGTGCCGCCGTGGTCGACGCGCACCGTCGTGTCGTGGTCGAGCGTCGCGACCTCGCGGTCGTCCACGAGCAGGACCACGTCGGCGGTCTCGCGTTCGACGGTGAGGTCGGTGGGGAGCGGGAGCACCCAGTTCGACTGGTCGACGCGGAACGGCGCGACGGGGACGACGGAGACGGCGTCCACGCCGGGCGCGACGACGGGGCCGTCCGCGGCGCTCCCGTACCCCCTGCTGCCGGTGGCCGTGGCGGCGACGATGCCGTCCGCGCGAACGGTGTCCACGGTCTCGTTCGCGGCGTGCACGCCGTACTCGGAGATACGCGCGGGTTCGTCGGTGACGAGCATCGCGTCCGCGAGCGCGCGGTACGACTCGCCGTCCGCGCGCACGGACAGCAGCGGCGCGGAGTGGACGCCGGCGCTCCCGTCGAGCGCGTGCGTCATCGCGTTCTCGCGGCGGTCCCAGTCGACTGACGGCACGCCGGGCACGTCCCCGAGCACGAGCGCGGGCGCGTCCGCGTCGGCGCGCACGAGGTCGTAGAGCGCGGACTCCCCGTCCACCACCACGAGGTCCGCGTCCGACGCCACGGTGGTCGGGTCGCCCGTCACGGCGTCGCGGTCGTGCTCCTCGACGAACGCCGCCAGCGTGTCCGCGCGCTCACCGAGCACGCCCACCGCTTCCACGTCGGAGAGTCCCGTCATCGGCTCACTCGTCGTACGGCCAGTCGCCCGTTATCTTCATTCCCTTCGCCTTGTCCTCGTCCTCGAGCTGGCTCGCGATGTCGGCCGGCGCGGCGTGCGCGACCGCGAACTCGTCGCTCGCGAGGTCCACTGCGAGGTCGGTGAGGAGAATCGCCTGCTCGCGGAAGTCCCGGACTTCGAGTTTGTCGAGCGTGTCCGCGAACGTGTGCCCCCAGCCCCGGCCCTCGTCGCCCGTCTCGCTCATCACGTGGTAGCCGGGGACGCCCCACTGCGTGTACGGCCAGTGGTCGGAGTGCGGCCCGAGTTCGGGCGTCGTCGTCACCGGATGGTCAAAGCGGTCGCCGACAGTCTCCGCGGCGTCCGCGAGCGCGTCGAAGCCGTGCGTCGTGAAGGAGAGCGTGCGGCCGCGGACGACGCCGTCGAAGTTCAGCACGGCCTCGATGGCGTCGTGGTCGCGCTTCGCCGCGTCGTACTCGGACCCCACCAGTCCGACTTCCTCCGCGCCGAACGCGACGAAGTGTATCTTCGTGTCGAGTTCGTCCTCGCGCTCGGCGAGCGTGCGCGCGAGTTCGACGACCATCGCCGTGCCCGCGCCGTTGTCCATCGCGCCCTCCGCGATGTCGTGCGCGTCGACGTGGCTCGTGACGAGCAGTTCCTCCTCGGTGTCCGGGCCGAGCGTCGCGTGCACGTTCTGACTCGTCGCGTTCGGCGTCGCCGCGTCCACCGAGACGGACACGTCGTTCCCGGTGAAGCGCCGGGAGAGCCGGGAGCCGACTTCCTTCGACACGCCGACCGCGGGGATGTCGCCGATGGGGGCGTCCGCGTTTCCGACGCTTCCCGTCGGCGGAAGACAGCCCTCGACGTGGTTCCTGAACACGAACGCGGCCGCGCCGCCCTCGACCGCGTAGTAGTACTTCTCGCGGCGGTGGATGAAGCGGTCGAAGTAGTCGGGGACGTTCGACGCGACCATCACGACCTTCCCCTCGATATCGTGTTCCTCGAAGTCCGCCGGGAGGCCGTACCCGAGGTCGACGAACTCTCCCGACACGTCGCCCGCGGGCGAGCGCGGGAGCGCGATGCAGTCCTGTTCGGTGTCGCCGGCGTCGATGCGCGAACTTCCGCGCTCCCAGCCCTGGATGTCGAACTCGTCCAGCCAGGCGTCGTCGGTGTGCTCGGCGAGCGCGTCGCGGGTCGCCTCCGCGGCCGCGCGCTCCCCGTCGCTGCCCGCCATTCGGTTCCCGATGTCCACGAGTCGTTCGAGGTGGGTCCAGCCAGCGTCAGAAGTGAAGGTGTCGCCGATCCACTCGGTCATACCCGAAGTCCACGCAGGACGCACCTAACGGTTACGGGAGGCCGAGCGGGTTGCCGCTACACTACTCGCCGACCGTTATCGTGCTGTCACTCCCGAACAGCGCGAACAGTGCGAACAGGCCGAACAACGCCGGCTCGTTCGTCAGCACGCCCAGTACGCCCAGCACGCCGAGGACGCCGAGTCGCTCGACTCGTACTTCCATGTGTGACTGTTCGATTCGAACACACGAAAAACGCCGCGGTGGTTCTCAGCTACTCGAATTACAGCGTGCCGTCGTCCTTGAGGCCCTCGATGATGTCGTCGACGAGGCTGTCGACGTCGGCGTAGGGGAAGTCGGCGTTCCCGCTGAGTTTCGACGCGAGCTCCATCGCGGTGAAGGAGACCTCGCCGTCCCCGGCCTCGAACTTCGTCGCGGGGCCGTTCGGGAGCGCGGGCACGAGCCCCATCTGGTTCTTCACGGGGTAGTCGGCGTTCTCGAACGCGTCCTTGAGCTCCGCACGGAGTTCGGCTTCGAGTTCGTCACTCATGGGCACACCTGTGTGTGGTTCGACGTTAAGGATTGTGGAACGGTGCGCGAGGGAACTGAAGTTTTTTGCGCGATGACATCCTCCGCTCGGGTATGCGCGAGACGTTGGCCGAGTGGCGGCCCGCTGTCGACGACGCCATCGCGCGCGTCCTCCCCCGCGACCCGGACGAAGCGTACGTCGCGGAGTTCTTCGGTGACGCGCGGTACGAGTACGACGCGGACGCCCTCGCGGCGGGCCTGCACGACCCCGTCTGGGACCTCCTCGACCGCGGCGGGAAGCGCTGGCGCGCGGTCGCATTCCTCCGTATCGTCGAAGGATTGGGTAGCGACCCGGAGCGGTTCCTGCCGTACGCGACCGTGCCCGAAATCCTCCACAACGGCACCATCATCGTGGACGACGTGGAGGACGGCGCGACCCTCCGCCGGGGCGAGGACGCCCTCCACCACCGCTACGGTGAGGACGTGGCGCTGAACGCGGGGAACGCTCTCTACTTCATCCCGCTCAAGGTTGTGTCCCGGAACCCCGCGGGATTGGACGACGCGACCAAGCTCGCGGTCTACGAGATGCTGACGGAGGAACTCAACCGCACCCACCTCGGGCAGGGGATGGACATCCACTGGCACAACGAGGACGGAATCGACATCACCGAAACCGAGTACATGGAGATGTGCGCGTGCAAGACGGGCTGTCTCGGCCGCATCGTCGGACGGCTCGCCGCCATCGTCACCCACCAGCCGCCCGCGATAGAGGACGCGCTCGCGGACTACATGGAAACGCTCTGTATCGCGTTCCAGATCGGTGACGATATCCTCGACATCGAGCACTCGCTCGACCGCGCGGGCGACTTCGGGAAGGCGTTCGGGAACGACATCCACGAGGGGAAGAAGACGCTGATGACCGTGCACGCCGTCGAGAACGCCGACCCCGCCGCGGCCGAACGCCTCGAAACGATTCTCGCGAGCGACGACACCACCGACGAGATGGTGCTCGAAGCCATCGATATACTCCAGGAGACGGGCAGCCTCTCGTACGCCCGGGAGCGCGCGCTCGAACTCGCCGCCGACGCCCGCGACCACCTCGCGGATGTGCCGCTGACGCCGGACGCACAGGCTGACCTAGCGGAGTTCACGCGGTTCGTCGTGGAACGGGACGTATAGTCCGGAACGCGTCGTTTTATACGGCCAGTCGGCCGATATCTCGGTATGTCGTTCGACTTCGACCTGCTGAAGGAACTCACGGAAGCCAGAGGCGTCCCCGGCTACGAGGACCGCATTCGAACCATCGTCCGCCGCGAACTCGACGACCACGCGGACGAGATTCGAACTGACTCCCTGGGGAACGTCGTCGCGACCGTCGAGGGCTCCGAGAACCCCGACTACGAGGTCGCGGTGGCGGCGCACATGGACGAAATCGGGTTCATGGTTCGCCACGTCACCGACGACGGCTTCCTCCAGTTGGACGCGCTCGGCGGCTGGGACGCCCGCATCCTCCGCGCGCAGCGCGTCACCGTCCACACCGACGACGAGGACGTCCCGGGAATCATCGGGTCGCTCGCGCCGCACACCCAAGACGAGGAGGACCAGAAGAAGAAAGACGAGGTACACGACGTGTACGTCGACCTCGGAATCGACGGCGACGACGCCGACGACCTCGTCTCCGTCGGCGACCAGGTGACCATCGACCAGCGCACCGAGTACGTCGGTGAGAACGTCACCGGGAAGAGCCTCGACGACCGCGTCTGCCTGTTCGCGATGATCGAGGCCGCGAAGCGCATCGACCCCGACGTGACGGTGCACTTCGCCGCGACCGTGCAGGAGGAGGTCGGCCTGCGGGGCGCGCGAGCGCTCGGCGTCGACCTCGACCCGGACCTCGCGCTCGCGCTCGACGTGACGGTCGCGAACGACGTGCCGCAGGTGAGCAACGAGGCGGACTACGTCACCACGCTCGGCGAGGGCGCGGGAATCAAACTCAAGGACGGCAGCGTCATCACGAACCCGAGCGTCCACAAGCGCCTCCGCACCGTCGCCGAAACCGAGGACATCGACCACCAACTGGAAGTGCTGCCCGCGGGCGGCACGGACACCGCCGGCTTCCAGAACACGAACGGCGCGAAGCCCGTCGGCGCGGTGTCGATTCCGACCCGCTACCTCCACACGCCCGTCGAAGCCGCGAACGCCGACGACATCGACGCCACCATCGACCTCGTCACCGCCTTCCTCGACAGCGAAGACGGCGAGCACGACTACCGACTCTAAGCCGCGCTACCACTCCTCGCCGCTGGCGAGGTCGACGCCGTTGTCGAGTTTGCTGGATGGGCAGATGTCGTCGAGGAGGCAGTCCGAGCAGTCGGGGTTGCGGGCGGTGCAGGTGTCGCGGCCGTGCGCGATGAGCCAGTGCGTGTAGTTCTTCCAGTGCTCGCGGGGTACCACGTCCATCAGGTCGTCTTCGATGGCTTCGGGGCGTTCCTCTTCGGTGATGCCGAGTCGGCGGCTGATGCGCTGGACGTGCGTGTCCACGACGATTCCCTCGGTGATGTCGTGGCCGTGCTGGAGGACGACGTTCGCGGTCTTCCGGCCGACGCCGGGAAGGTCGGTGAGCGCGGACATCGAATCGGGGACTTCCCCGTCGTGTTCCTCGACGATTTTGGTGCAGGCGTTCTTGATGTAGCCCGCTTTCGAGTTGTAGTACGTGATGGAGTTGATAGCCTCCGCGAGTTCGTCTTCGTCGGCGTTCGCGTAGTCCTCGGCGGAGTCGTACGTTTCGAACAACTCGGCGGTGACCTTGTTCACGCGCTCGTCCGTGCACTGCGCGGACAGCACGACGGCGATGAGGAGTTCGAGGCGGTTCGAGAAGTTCAGCGAGATTTCCGGTTCCGGGTACTCGTCGCTGAGTCGGTCGATGACCTCCTCGACTTGCGCGCTCCGAGAAGCGAGTCGTTCGCCCATACCGGAGGCGGGAACGCCGGGCGCTTAGACCTATTCAATCCAGACAGTCTTCCGGTTCACGAACTCGCGGATGCCGTCGCTCGCGAGTTCGCGGCCGTACCCGGAGATGCCGATGCCGCCGAACGGGACGCGGGGGTCGGACTTCGTGAGTTGGTTCACGTACGTACAGCCGGCCTCGATTTGTCGGGCGACGCGCTCGCCGCGGTCGCGGTCCTCGGTCCAGACGCTCGCGCCGAGACCGAAGTCGGTATCGTTCGCCTTCTCCACGGCCGCCTCTTCGCTCTCGACTTCGAAGACGGACGCGACCGGGCCGAACAGCTCCTGTTCGTCCGCGGGACAGCCCTTCGGCACGTCCGTGAGCACGGTCGGCGGGTAGAACGCGCCCTCCCTGTCGAGGGGGTCGCCGCCGCGTTCGACGGTCGCGCCCGCGTCGATCGATTCCTCGACCTGCTCGTGGAGTTCCTCCATCAGGCCCTCGCTCGCCATCGACCCCACGTCGGTGTCGTCGCTCTCGGGGTCGCCGACGGTGTACCCGTCCACTTCGTCGAGGAAGGCGTCGAGGAACTCGTCGTACACGTCTGCGTGGACGATGAACCGCTTGCCGGCGATGCAGGACTGGCCGGTGTTCTGGTAGCGCGCCTGCGCCATCGTCTCGATGTGCTCGTCGATGTCCGCGTCGTCAAGCACCACCACGGGGTCACTCCCGCCGAGTTCGAGGACGGTTTTCTTGAGGTGGCGGCCGGCGGTTTCGGCGACGGCGCGGCCCGCGGGCCCGCTTCCCGTGAGCGTCGCGGCCTTCACGCGGTCGTCCGCGATGATGTCGTCCACCTTCCCCGACCCGACCAGGAGCGTCTGGAAGACATCCTCGGGATACCCGGCCTCGACGAACACTTCCTCGATGGCTTTCGCGCACCCGGGGACGTTCGACGCGTGCTTCAAGATGCCCGTGTTGCCGGCGGTGAGGTAGGGCGCGGCGAACCGGAACACCTGCCAGAACGGATAGTTCCACGGCATCACCGCGAGCACCGTCCCCAGCGGCTCATAGGACGTGAACACTTCCGTGCCGGCGGGGCTGGCGCGCGACTCGTCCGCGAGGTGTTGGCTCGCGTGCTGGCTGTAGTACTCACAGCCCCACGCGCACTTCTCCACCTCGGCGCGCGCCTGCTCGATGGGTTTGCCCATCTCGCGCGTGATGAGTTTCGCGTACCGCTCGCTGTTCTCTCGGAGCACGTCCGCCGCGTTCGCGAGCAGTTTCTCTCGCTCCCGAATCGGCACCTCACGCCACTCCTCGAATGCGTCGTCAGCGGCGGCGAGCGCGTCCTCAACGTCCCCGTCGTCGTGTTCGTCGTACGTGTCGACTCGCGCTCCCGTCGCTGGATTCACGCTCTCCATACCCGTGTGACGTGATGCCACGACAAAGGCTTTTGCGCCGTCCGGGGGCTTCCGGGGTGTTTATGCCGGCGACGCGACGCCTACGACGTATGAAGGCCACCGCGAAAGCCCACCCGATTCAGGGGCTTGTGAAGTATCACGGGATGCGCGACCACGACGCGCGCTACCCCTACCACGACAGCATCAGCGTCTGCACCGCGCCCGCGAACACCACGACGACCGTCGCGTTCGACGACGACCTGGATACGGACGAGTACGTCATTGGCGGCGAACGCGTGACCGGCAGCGGCGCCGACCGAATCGAGAGCGTGCTCGACGAAGTGCGCGAGCGCGCCGGCATCGACACCCGCGCGAAGCTCGTGAGCGAGAACGACTTCCCGACGAACATCGGCCTCGGCTCCTCCGCCTCGGGGTTCGCGGCGGCCGCCGTCGCCGCCTGCGAGGCCGCCGGACTCGACCTCTCTCATCCCGAGATGTCCACCATCGCCCGCCGCGGGTCCGCCTCAGCGGCGCGCGCCGTCACCGGCGGCTACTCCGACCTCGGCGGCGGCCTGAGCGACGCGGAGTGCCGGAGCCACCGCCTCGACGCCGCCGACGAACTGGAGGACGACATTCGCATCGTCATCGCCGAAGTCCCCGCGTACAAGGAGACGCAGGCCGCCCACGACGAGGCCGAGGACAGCCACATGTTCGACGCGCGCCGCGTCCACGTCGAGGACCAGCTCGCGGAGATGCGGGACGCCGTCCGCGCCGGCGACACCGAACGCGTCTTCGAGACCGCAGAACACGACTCGCTGTCCCTCGCGGCGACCACGATGACCGGCCCCGCCGGCTGGGTGTACTGGAAGCCCGACACGCTCGAAGTGTTCGAGACGGTGCGCGACCTGCGCGAGGACGGGACGCCCGCGTGGTTCTCCACGGACACGGGCGCGACCGTCTACGTGAACACCACCGACGAACACGCCGAGGAGGTCGAGGACGCCATCGCGGCGACGGGCGTCGACACCCGCGTCTGGGAGGTCGGCGGGCCTGCGCGCGTCCTCGACGAGTCCGACGCGCTGTTCTAGGCCGGTGGCTTTTCGGTGGCGGCAACCGACTGAATAGTATGCGAGTTGTCGTGCTCGGCGGCGGATACGCGGGACTGTTGCTCACGCGGAAACTGGAGGACCGCCTCCCCGCGGACGCGGACCTCGTCCTGGTGGACGACACGGGCGACCACCTCGTCCAGCACGAACTCCACCGCGTCATCCGGAAACCCAGCCTCACGGACGCCATCACCATCCCGTTGACCGAACTCACGGACCGGGCGGAGGTCCGCGAGGACACCGTCACGGGTATCGACACGGACGCGAAGACCGTCAGTCTCGACGCCGGCGGCGAACTGGACTACGACGCGGCGGCGGTGTGTCTCGGCGCGCAGACCGCGTTCTACGACCTGCCCGGCGTGGAGGAGCACGCGACGCCGATGAAACGCCTCGAACACGCCGCGCGCGCACGCCGCGACTTCGAAGGAGTCCTGGAGACCGGCGGCGGAACGGTGGTCGTGGGCGGCGCGGGTCTCTCCGGCGTGCAGGTCGCCGGCGAGTTCGCGGCGCTCGCGCGAGAGGAGGGCGTCGCGGACGACGTAGACGTCGTGCTCGTCGACCGCTCGGCTGACGTGACCCCGGGGTTCCCGGAGAACTTCCGGCAGGCCGTGCGCGGCGAACTCGACCGCCTCGACGTCACCGTCCACACCGACACCGCGGTGACGGCCGCGACAGCGGACGCCGTGGAGTTCGCGGACCGCGACCCGCTGGGCTACGACCAGTTCGTCTGGACGGGCGGCATCCGCGGGCCGGACGCGCTCGACGGCGACCGCCCGGACGTTCGGGGGACGCTCGAACTCGCGGAGAACACGTTCGCGGTCGGGGACGCCGCGCGCGTCGTGGACGCCGACGGCGCGGTCGTGCCGGCGAGCGCGCAGGCCGCCGTGCGCGCCACCGAGGTCGCCGCGCGAAACCTCCTCGCGTCGCTCGAAGAGACGGACGGGTTCGACCCGCGGCTGGAGCAGTGGCGGTTCGAGAGCCCGGGCTGGCTGGTGAGCGTCGGGGACGGCGCGGTCGCACAGCTCGGCGCGGACGTCCTCACCGGGAAAGCCGCGGAAGTCGTGAAATCGAGCGTCGGCGTCGCCTACCTCGCCGAACACGGCTCCCTCCGGAACGCCATCGAGGTCGTTCGCGAGGACGTCGAGGGCGCGCCCGACCTCCCCACGCTGACTAGCCGGGCTCGACCAACTGCGCTCGACTAGCCTCGTTCGACTACCGTTTCTGCGCCTCCACGACCACCACCTCGAAGTCCGGGCACTCGTCGAACCGGCAATCCCAGCCACCACGGACGTCAACACCCTGCTCGTGAGCCGTCGCGAGCAACGTACGCAGTTCGTCGTGGAACTCCTCCTCACTCATCGAATCGCTGTCTGACTTCATGGACTTCGTCGCGTTACCCCGAGAATTATCGAGGACCGTAATAGGTCTATTCGCCGCCACGACGTGGAAGGGCTTTTCCCGCCGGCAGTCGAACGCCCGCGTATGCCGGAAGACGAACCCGAAGACGACGGAGAAGAGTCCTCGTTCCGCGAGCGAATCGAGGAGATTCGAGAGAAACGAGCGGAGGAACGCGAGGAAGGCGACGAGTCCGCCGAGGACCGCCGCGAGAAGATGGAGGAAATGATGGGGGGCGGTGGCGGCCCCGGCGGCATGGGCGGCGGCGGGAACCCGTTCGCGCAGATGATGGGCGGTATGATGGGCGGCGGTGGCGGCCCCGGCGGCATGGGCGGCGGTCCCGGTGCTGCAGGCCCGGGCGGCCCCGGCGGTCGCGGTGAGGGCGGCAGCGAGTCGAGCGAGAAGCTCGCGCGCGAGGTCGAACAGCTCCGGAAGGAAGTCGAGCGCACGAACAACAAACTCGACCGCATCGCGAACGCGCTCGAAGACTAGAGTCGCTCGTAGACCGCTTCGAGGCGGTCGACCGCTTTCTCGACGCCGAAGCGTTCTCTGTGTTCGAGACACGTCTCCGCGAGTCGGTCGCGGTCGGCGAGCGCGCGGTCGATTGCGTCCGCGAACGCGGCGGTGTCGCCGGGCGGGTAGTGGTAGCCGGTCGCGCCGTCGACGACGGTTTCGGCGAGCGCGCCGGCGTCCGCGGCGACGACGGGCGTGCCGCAGGCGTTCGCTTCGAGCGCAACCAAGCCCTGCGTCTCGACGGGACTCGGGAACGCGAACACGTCGAGGACGGAGTAGAACGCGGGGAGGTCCTCCCGGTCGAGGAACCCGAGGAAGCGCGCGTCGACGCCGCGTTCGCGGGCGCGGGCTTCGAGGTCGCCCCGGGCGGGGCCGTCCCCGCCGAAGACGAGCGTCGCGTCAACCTCAGCGGCGGCGTCCACGAGGTCTCGGAGTCGTTTCTCGTAGCCGTGGCGGCCGGTGTACCCGACGAGCGGGCCGTCCGGGAGGTCGAAGCGCTCGCGGAACCCCGCGGCTTCGGTGGGCTGGAACTGCTGGAGGTCGATGCCGTTCGGGAGTGCTTCGACCGACGTGGTGACGCCGATTTCAGTCTCGACGTGGCGTTTCGTCTCCTCGCTCGGCGTGAGGACGAGGTCGGCGCGGTCGAGGAACGCGCGCTCCCAGCGCTCGCTCGCGCGCTCCGTGAACCCCGTGACTGCGTCGGGGACGATGTACTCGGCGTACTCGCTCGTCGGCGTGTGGTAGTGCGCGACGAACGGGAGGTCGTTCCGGCGGGCGAGCCGGTAGCCCGCGACGCCGAGCGCGAACGGCGTGTGCGCGTGCACCACGTCCACGTCGTCGAGCGCGTCCGGAATCGTCGGCGTCCCCAGTCGAAAGCCGTCGTAGAACGGGAACGGGAGGCTTCGAACCGGGTGTTCGTCGTCCTCGGGCGTGTACTCCTCGGACCCGGGGTAGACAACGGGCATCCGGCCGCCGCGCTGCCGCCAGTGCTCGTGCCACGTCTGAATCGTGTACGTGACGCCGTTGACCGTCGGCAGGTAGGTGTCCGTGAAGGCGGCGACCCGTGGGGCCATTGTCCGGCGATACTCACCCCCGCCTTATAGGGCGTCTCCTTTCTCCGCGACCTCCCGGTAGATGTCGGTGAGGCGCTCGCCCACCACGTCGAGGCTGTGTTCGGCCGCGGTCTCGCGCGCTCCCTCGCCGAGGCGTTCGCGGAGGTCGGGGTCGTCGCGGAGGCGGGCGAGCGCGTCCGCGAACTCGGCGTCGGTGCTGGCTTTCAGGCAGTCCTCGCCGTCGGTGAAGAACTCGTCGAACACGTCGATGTCCCGGAGAACGACCGGCTTCCCGCACGCCATCGCTTCGAGGACGGCGATGCCCTGGTTCTCGACCTTCGCGGGGAACATGTAGATGTCGCCCGCGCCGAACGCCGCGCGCTTGTCGTCCATGTAGCCCGTGAACGTCACGTTCTCGGGCGGGTTCTCCACCCAGCGCGTCGTCGTCTTCGACGCCTGCGGGCCGGACTCGTAGGGGCCGAACCACGCGAAGTCGAAGTCCGTCTCCTGCGCGACCCGGCAGAAGGTGGTGAGGCCCTTGCGCTCGATGACTTCGCCCACGGAGAACACGACGAGTCCGTCGAGGTCGAAGCGCTCCCGGGTTTCCTCACGGAACGACTCGTAGCCGTCGAGGCTCGCGGCGTCCACGCCGTTCGTGACGGCCTCGATTGGGGCGCTGATGGGATAGGAGTCGAGGAGGTCCTTCGTGTACTGACTCGGGACGAGCACGCGGTCGGCCTGCGAGTAGAACCACCGCAGATACCGCTTGAGCGCTGGCGCAGCCTGCGTCGAGAACCGGAAGGAGTCCGCGAAGTCCTCAGCGGTCGTGTGCGCGTGCAGAATCAGCGGGATGTCGTTTCGCTTCGCGTGACGCGCGACCGCGAGCGACCCCGGGCCGATGGTGTTGCAGTGCGCCACGTCGTACTCGTGAAAGAACGGCGCACCCGTGAGGCGGGCTTTCCCCGCCGAAAACGGCGTGCCGCCCTGCCAGGGCGTCGTGACGACCTCGACGTCCGTGTCCGCGAGCGCCGCGCGCTGCTGGCGGGTCGCGGTGACGATACCGCCGCGGAGGCGGTCTTCCAGTTCGAGGTAGTTGAGGACGCGCATACCACGAGAACGCGGGCGTGGGCGAAAAATCCCACCGGAACCGTTTTCGGCGGCCGTCCCGGAATATCGGGCGATGAAGATAGCGGCGGAGCGAATCGAACGCCTCGGCGCGCTCGCGAAGGAGGCGGCCGCGGAGGGCGACGGGGAGCGCGCGCGGACGTACGTTCGGCGGGCGCGTCGCATCGCGGAGCGCCACCGACTCTCGCTTCCGCGGAAGCTCAAGCGCTTTTCGTGCAAGTCGTGTGATTCCTACCTGCTGCCGGGGCGGAACGCACGGGTTCGCACGCAGGACGGACACGTCGTCGTGACGTGCGACTGCGGGGAGCACGCGCGGTATCCGTACGACTGAGGTACGATTGACGAGCGTACGACTGAGGAGTGGAGCGGGGAGAGAAGCGCACCGTGGCATGCACGAGGCGGTGCGTTCGTCGGGAGACGGGAGTTATCGGAGGGGCGTGACGGTGATGTCGGTGGCTATCCAGCCGTCGGTGTTGCCGTCTTCGGTGAACACCGTGCGGTCGTCGGTGACGGTTCGCGCGGTGACGAGCGGGGAGTCGGGTTCCTCGGTGTCCCGCTGTGGACCGGCAGTTCCCTGTGACGTGGCCATCAACTGGGTTTAGGCAGGCCTAAACGAAAAAGGTTCGGGTCTGTGCCGCGGGAGCCGCACCATTCTTTTAACACGCGCACGAACGGGAGCGTAGACATGCCCACAGAGGAACTCAAATCGAAAGCCCACAACGCCGACGTGACGGTGTGGGTCGGGAAAGCCGGCGTCGAGTCGGTCGTCGACGAACTCGGAGACCAGCTCGACACGCGTGACGTGGTGAAAGTGAAGTTCCTCCGTTCCTCCCGCGGCGGAACGGACACCGAAGAGCTGGCCGCCGACCTCGCGGACCGCGTCGGCGCCAGCCTCGTCGAGACCCGCGGGAACACCGCGGTGTACCACTGATGGTCGAACCGCTCCCGTTCATCGACGACGCCATCCCCCAGTACGCGCTCGCGGTCACCCAACTCCTCTACTTCGTGGTGGCGTTCGTCGCCGTCTACGTCGTCGGCCGCCTCACCGTCGTCCCGCTCGTGGACCGCGCGCTCAAAGCCCGCGACCTCGACGCGCACTCCCGGAAGCCGCTGAAGCGACTCGTCAGCATCGTCATCGTGTTCGTCGGGTTCGGCGTCGCGTTCGGATTCGCGGGCTACGGGAACTTCCTCACCAGCCTCGCGACCATCGCCGCCGCCGCGACGCTCGCAATCGGTCTCGCGATGCAGGACGTCATCAAGAACTTCGTCGCCGGCGTCTTCATCTACACAGACAAGCCGTTCCGCATCGACGACTGGATCGAGTGGGAGAACGGCACGTACTCGGGCATCGTCGAGGATATCAGCCTCCGCGTCACCCGCGTGCGCACCTTCGACAACGAACTCCTCACCGTCCCGAACAGCCAGCTCACCGACGGCGTCATCAAGAACCCCGTCGCGAAGGACAAACTCCGCCTCCAGTTCCTGTTCGGCATCGGATACGACGACGACATCGACAAAGCGACCGACATCATCGTCGAGGAAGCCGAGAAGCACGACGGCATCTTGGACGAGCCCGGCGTGAGCGTCCGCCTGACGGAACTCGGCGACTCCTCAGTCGGCCTCAAGAGCCGGTTCTGGATCGAAAACCCCTCGCGTGCCGACTTCGTGAAAACCCGCGGCGAGTACGTCACCGCCGTGAAGGAGCGCTTCGACGAGGAAGGCATCAACATCCCCTACCCGACCCGGACGCTGGAGGGCGACCTCCACGTGCAAGGCGACGAAATCGCCGGGTTCGGCGACGAGTAAGGCTTTTCTCTCGCTCTTTCTACGTTCAACTGTGAAAGAGTCGCAGCGGTTCGTCGTCGTCGCGTGCACGATATTCATCGTCCTGGTCGGTGCCGCAGCGCTCCTCCTTCCACCCGACCCGTACAGCACGCTCCCCGCGAACCTCGTCGCGATGCTCGTCTGCTGGCCGGTCGCCTACTGGGTCGTCTACTATCGACGCGGGAAACATCCGCTCTAACGACTCGACGTGACGAGAATACCGCGTATGAATGGTGGACGTGCCGGGGTCGCCCGAGCCGTCCCGCTCGGGTAGTCCCGGTCGCCTCCTCCGCCCCGCGACCCTTCGAGCGGCGAACGTCCGATGGTCCGCTGCTCACTTCCGTGCCTGACGGGGTCCCATCGGCGAACCGCGACGACGACGCCCCTGCAGGCGCGCGTCGCGGACCGCCGTCCCCGAAGGACGAGGCTTCTCTGTCGGCTTCCGGGGCCCGGGCGGGTTAGCCCGGACTCGCCCGGCGTTCGGCCCCCGCTGATGACCGTAGTGCGGGTGGGTGGGGCGGGGCCAAACCGCCCGGCCTAGTCCAGTTCACGCTAACCGATTCCACCATAAGGGCCTTTCGTATTCCCGGGGTCTCGGGCGTCGGAACTTCCTTCAACGTCCCGCTCCCTTGAGAGAGTATGGGACTCGGAGGAACCGCGAAGAAGGTCCAGAAGCTCGCGGACGTGGCTGACTCGCTCCAGGCGCGCGTGAAGTCCATCCGCGAGGACGTCGAACAGACACAGGAGACCGTCATCGACACGCACGAGCGCGTGGAAGCGCTCGAACACGAAGTCGCGCGGCAGGGCGAACTCCTCGACGCCATCGCCACCGAACTCGACGTCGATACGGGCGAATCGGCGGACGATGACAACGCCTAAAGAACGCGCGGCGATAGAAGTAGGTAGATGACGACGCACCGCGAGCCGCTCGATTCGGTTCTCGACACGGTGGGGGAGACGCCGCTGGTGCGCGTGCACGAGTCGCCCGACGAGGCGCCCGTCTACGCGAAACTAGAGTCGTTCAACCCCGGCGCGAGCGTGAAGGACCGCATCGGGAAGTACATGCTCGAACGGATGCTCGAACGCGGCGACCTCGCGCCCGGCGGCACGGTCATCGAGCCCACGGCCGGGAACACCGGCATCGGGTTCGC
>Ga0207813_100415_pt1 | contig 24610 bp, 27 predicted proteins | sample A23E3SouthBayCA_2_FD_187730 | JGI IMG/M metagenome (GOLD analysis project Ga0207813, IMG submission 187730) | Aerobic enrichment media microbial communities from Eden Landing Ponds, California, USA - A23 E3 (4) (SPAdes) | ecosystem: Environmental > Aquatic > Marine > Unclassified | place... | reverse complement strand
CTCGCCGGTGTGCTCGTAGCACTTGACGACGGTGTGGAACAGCCAGAACGAGATGATGTCGTGGCCCTGCGGGCGCAGGTCGAACTGGTAGAGTTCCGGTCGCTCCATGGTGTACTCTTCCGCGTCGGCGTCCCAGTCCCAGCCGGCGTTGATCAGGGGGGTCAGCGACGACGTCGCCCAGGTGTCGAAGACGTCCTCCTCGGGGGTGAAGTCGGTCCCGCCACACTCCGGGCAGGCGTCGACCGGCGGGTCGTCCGCGATGGGTTCGACCGGCAGTTGCTCTTTCTCGGCGAGGATCGTCTCGCCGCAGTCCCCGCAGTACCAGACGGGGAACGGGATGCCCGAGTCGCGCTGGCGGGAGATACACCAGTCCCACTCCAGGCCCTCGATCCAGTGTCTGTACCTGGTGAACATCTTCTCGGGGTACCAGTCCATCTCCTCGCCTGCCTCGAGGTACTCGCCGGTCCGGTCCAGCATCTCGACGTACCACTGCTCGGTGACGAGGTACTCGACCTCGACCTCACAGCGCTCGTGGACCTGGACGCTGTGAGAGTGGTCACGGCTCTCCAGCAGGTAGCCCGCCTCGTCGAGGTCCTCGATGATCGCCTCGCGGGCGTCGGTCGTCGAGAGGCCCTCGTAGTCGCCGGCGACGTCGGTCATCGTCCCGGACTCGTCGATGGCGATCCGGAGGGGCAGGTCGTGGGCCTGGTACCACTCGATGTCGGTCTGGTCGCCGAACGTACAGCACATGACGACGCCGCTGCCGGTCTCCATGTCGACGCGGTCGTCCTCGATGATCGGGACCTCCTGACCGAAGATAGGCACTCTGGCCGTGCCGCCGACGAGGTGCTGGTTGTCCTCGTCGTCCGGGTGGACGAACACCGAGACACACGAGGGGAGCAGTTCCGGGCGCGTCGTCGAGATGGTGAACGTCGGCGCGTCGCGCGGTCCCGTACTCTCGGGTTCCTCGGGCGCGGCGTCGGGGTCGCCGAACTCGACGACTTCGAACGCGATGTCGTTGAACTTGGTGTGTTTCTCGGCGTCTTCCTGTTCGACCTGGGAGATGGCCGTCTCGCAGTCCGGACACCAGATAGTCGGTGCACGGCGTCGGTACTCCCGGCCCTGTTCGTAGAGGTCGATAAACGAGAGCTGGGAAGTGCGCTGGACGCGGGGCTCGATGGTCTTGTAGGTGTTCGACCAGTCGACCGAGACGGCGAGTGACTGGACGTCGTCGGTGAACTCGTCCTCGTACTCGCTACAGACCTCGCGGGTCAGCTCCTGGAACTCGCGGCGGGAGAAGTCGCCGTGACGGACGCCCTTCTCGCGCTCGGTCAGGCGCTCGGACGCGATGCCGTTGTCGTCGTAGCCAAAGGGGAAGAACACCGCAGGATCGGCCATCCGGTGGTAGCGAGCGACGAAGTCCTGGAGCGTGAACTGGTAGAGGTGCCCCATGTGGAGGTCGCCCGAGACCGTGGGCGGCGGCGTGTCGATGGAGAAGGCCGTATCGGCGTCAAGGGCGGCCTCGCGGTCGTAGGCGTAGGTGTCGTGTTCGACCCAGCGGTTCTGCCACTTCGTCTCGACGTCCTCGGGGTCGTACTCGGGGTAGAGTTCCGAGTCGTCCGTCTCGGTCGCGCTCGACGGGGCGTCGCCGGGGTCGCTGTCGGTACTCATCGGCAGTCACCCCCTCGATGGGCGGGCGGTAACTGGTGGGGTCTGGCTGGCGAGCGATACGGCCGGTGTGGTCGGGCTGTGGTCCCTGTCTGGTGCATCGTCTGAGTGTTCCGGAACGGCGGGTTGCGTGTCGGTTGCGTGTCGGTTGCAGGTCGCTTTCGACGGTCGATTCGAACGCGGAGTCGAGAATGGTGTGGGTGGGGCTCAGGACGCCCCTACACGTACGCCGACGGGTACGGCGGGGCCGCTGACCGGAGTGCGCTCGGCTGCCGGGTTCGGCCCTGTCATCACCAGAGAGTGGACGAGGCTGGAAAATAACTCTTACGTCATCGTGAGAGCCGGTCCCGGGTGTCTGAGTCAGTCGCGCCGCCCGGCCGCGGCGAGGACCACGAGGAACGCGACGACGAACACGCTCACCGTGAACCCCGGCCCGGACCCGGACGTCGTGGTCGGCGGTTCGGCGTTCGAGCCTGTTCCGTTCGCCGTGACAGCTGGCGACTGCGTCCCGGCGGTGGTCTCGGTCGCTGTCCCCGGAGTTCCGGTCGCTGCCCTCTGCGTTCCGGTCGCCGTCCCCGGAGTTCCGGTCGTCGTTCCCGGAGTTTCGGACATCCCTCCCGGGGTCCCGGTCGTGGGGCCGTCCGCCGACGTCGTGGTGACGGACTGCTCGCCGGAGATCGAGAAGGTCGGTCCGTCGGGCCCTTCGGGTTCGGGGGGGTCCCACCGCGGTTCGTAGAGGCCGAACCCGAAGTCGACGGTGAACTGCTCGTCGTCGAAGGAGTTCTGTCGGAGGGTCCCGTCGTCACCCATCTTCACGAACGCGAGGTTAGCAGTGTCGACGACGGCGTAGACGGTCGTTCCGTCCCGGTACGCGGTCACGTTCTCGGCTCCGAGACGCGCGTACGTCGGCGTCACCATCGGCGAGGGCATCGTCTGGACGACGTAGAGGTCCGCCTCCCCGTCGAGCGCCGCGAGGAACCGCTCGGTCGTCGACCCGTCGTGTGCCGCCATCGCGTCGGCGAGTCGCTCCGAGTCGAGGACAGCGAGGAGTGTGTCGTCGACGACCATTCGGTCGGGTCTGTCGAGCGTGTCGTTCTCGATGGCACTCTCGACCTCCCCGGCGTCGTCGAACGTCGCGTTGCCGGCGTCGTACAGCGTCACCGTCGCGTTCCCGGTGTGGTTCGCCCCGCTGTCGGTCGGAGTGACTGTCGGTGTCATCGGTCCGGCGCCGGCAGCTGGCGTCGCCACGAGCCCGAACACGAGACAGCATAGCGTCACGAAGAGCGGCAGCAGTGCCCGGACCACCGCTTTCACGCGGGTGAGAGAGACCGCGGAGGGCGAGACCACGGACATGGCTATCGGGTGATGATTCCGTGACGACATAAAATGGACGAACGCTCAGACGAGCGTTTGAGTCACTGTCCCAGGGGTGTTACCGGACCGTATTCCCTCAGATCTCGACGCCGTCGAAGTCGTCGCGGTCGGAGTGGGCACGCACCCAGAGTTCGCCGATACGGGAGAGGCGCGTCCGGTAGGATTTCCCCTGTTCTTCCTGTTCGATGTACCCCTTGCCCCCCGGACCTAACCGGTCGACGTTGTAGATGACCTTCGAGCGGAACGAATCGGTGTACTCCTCGCCGAGTTCGCGGGCCAGTCCCTGTGCGAGTTCCGAGACGGAGTCGAACTCGCCGTGCTCACCGAGGGTGAAGAGGATGAGTTCCTCGAAGGGTTTGACGTTCGAAAAGGAGGCGACGGGGAGTTCGAGGATGTGTTTGCCGTCGAACTCTTTGGCGCCGATAGTCGTACCGCGCTCGTCGAACTCCGCGAGCAGCGAGCGGGCGTCGTCGAGGTGTTCGCGGACGTCCTCGGCCAGGTCCGGGTCCTCCACAGCGCTCTCGACGTCAGAGAGCAGGTCGATACCCCGCCGGAGTTCCTCGGCGAGTTCGGTTTCGAGGTACTTCTCGGGGACCGTGTAGTAGGTGTGGATGCGCTGGCGGTCCTCCTCGCGCTCGACCATGATGGAGTGGGCCGCCGTGGCGAAGGCGAAGGAGACGGTGCGGGGCATCGCGGAGATGTTGACCCAGACTTCGGCGTCTTCCGACCGGTCGAGTTCGCCGTTGATGAGCGAGAACGCCTGCTCGAAGGCGGCGTCGTAGTCGTAGACGTCCTCGACGACGAACCGCTCGGTCTTGGCACCCAGCAGGTTGGCGTAGTCCTGTTCGAGTTTCGCCGCGAGGTTCCGCGAATATTCGACGTTGGCCTCGCTCCCCACGGCCCCCTCCAGCAGGACGACCCGGTCGACGTCCAGCTGGTCGCGCACCAGCGGCGCGATGAGCCGGTCGTAGTCGAACCCGACCGGCACGATGTGTGTCTGCATGGCCGGGAATTGTGCCAACGCGCTCAAAAGCCTACCTGTGGCCGGCGAGCGAGCGACGAACGGCCGTCCTTGTCAACCTCGATGGACGAATATCGTGGTTCGCAGGTGCTACTCGTAGTACTCCTGCCGCTCGACGACGTCGGCGAAAGCGACGTTCTCACGTACGTCGGTGATCTCGACGGTGACTCGCTCGCCCTGTTCGGTGTCGGGGACGATCACGACAAACCCGCGTTCAACACGCGTGATCCCATCGCCCTGTTCGCCGATGTCCTCGATCTCCACCTGACGGGTTTCGCCCTCGTCCACTGGCGGTTCCGGTGGACCGCGCTCCCGGTCAGACTCGCGCGGTGTCTCGTCGCTTTCAGTCGCCGACGGAGACGACAGGAGCGCCACGCGGTACGTTTCGCCCTCCTCGATATCACCGAGTCGGACCTCGCGATCCGGGACTTCGACCACGTAGGACCCGTCTCGCTCTTCGACCTGTGCGGAAAACAGACAGCGGAGTTGGTCAGAGAGTTCCATCGGACACGCCTCGTACGCTGGATGCGGAGGGCAGACCACTTGGCTCTACTGGCTTCAGGTGTCCGGGGACCCGGTCAGACCGAAACGGGTCGACAGCCACGCGGACGGGAGACTCCCGCTCACGCCGCCAGCGTCGACACCATCGCCCGCCCGGCCCGGAACGCGTTCTCCGTCGCGAGGTCGAAACAGAACTCGCCGGCGCTCTCGGCCGGGTCCCCGCCGGGCGGTGCGCGGTCGAAATTCGAGACGGCACGGAGACTCACGTAGCGGTCCAGCGCGTCGAACCGCTCCAGTGCCGTGACGGTCCCCGCGTCTTCCATCTCGGTTGTAGCGTAGCCGTCGACGCCGTATGCCCCACAGAGTCGCTCGACATCTGCCGCGGCGGCCTCGCCGTGCCAGACCTCGTCGCCACACACCGTCGGCCCGACGGTCACGCCGGGCGACCGGTCGTCGTCGTACGCGGCCCGGAGCGCCCGTGCGGATTCGCTGTCGGCCAGGTCCACGTCGCGGGCCACTCCGGCTGCCCGTTCGACGAGCCCGTCAGCGAGGTCCCAGCAGTAGTCGCGAGCGCGCCAGCCCAGCGGGGTGACCCGGTCGTCGACGCGTTCTTTCAGGTCCCAGTCGACGACACTGTCGGCGACGACCACCGAACCGATAGTCCCGGCCGAGGGGTGTGTGCCGGCGATGCCGACGGTCACCAGGGTCGCGTCGTCGAGGTCCAGCGCGTCGTCGGCGAAACACGTGGTGACGGTCGCCGTGGCGGCGCTCTTGCCGATACCGGTCGGGACCAGGGCGACGTCCGCGCCGGGGTCGTATCGGACCGGCTTCGGGAGGCCGCCGACCTCGCGTCGCTCGAAGTCGTAGGCGTCCAGCCAGCGACTCACCTCGTCCGGGTCGTCGGGATCGGCAGCGTAGTCGGCAGTCGTGAACGCCGGCAGGACGAGCACAGCCGGATCGATCGTCATGGTCGACGGTCAGGCGCGTGGGCCAAGAAACTGCGTCCTCTCCGCCATTATATCTCCCACCTTACACTCGCCTCCGGCCCTACTCCAGCGTGAAGTCCTCCTCCATTCCTGCCCGTTCGTAGTGCTCGCGCCGGCGTTCCTGGTCTTCGGACTGGATGCGGCTGGCGGCCTCGCCGACCTCGCGAGCGACGCGCAGCGGTACCACGACGACACCGTCCCCGTCCGCGACGACGATATCGCCGGGTTCGACACGGGTCCCGTCGAGATTCACCGGCACCTGCGCGGCGTCCATCTCGTCGCGGCCGGGGATGATCGGCTTGCTGATCGTCCTGTGGTAGGTGGGGATGTCCTGGCGGATGATCTCGTCGGTGTCGCGGACACCGCCGTTCGTGACGACCCCGTTGGCGCCCTCCAGCATCCAGCCGAAGGTGTTGTCAGACCCGAGGTTGCCGACGTCGATCCCCGTCGCCTCGACGACGACGATATCGTCCTCGTGGATGTCGGGACCCGGGAAGTGACGACCGTACCAGTCGCCTTCCCACTCGGCGAACGTGTCGTCGTCGAGGTCTCGCGGGCCGGGCAGGTCGCGGCGTTCGTTGGTGGGGAGCATCCGGATCGTGTTCGCGAAGCCGACACAGCGGTGGGAAAAGTCCTCGACGTCCCGGTAGAGCGGGCCGATCTCGTCGGTGACCTGGCCGATGTCGTGGAAGCCGTTGTAGTCGAGACCGTCGACGACGTCCGTGACGCGCAATCCCTCGTAGAGGTCCATCAGTTCCTCGCGCTGCTGGGCCGACGGTGGGTGTTCGCTGTCCGTCATGGACGTGTCGTCACGACAGTAGTCGGTAAACGTTTGGAAGCCCACCACGGGTCGCCGGTGTCGACTCACCCCCAGTGGTCACCGGTGTCGAATCCCCGGTCGCCGGTCGGCGAGGCGGTCACGTCCCCCTCCGGCAGGCTTATCGGCGTGCCACCACCGGGTCCCCCTATGACGGATATCGGCGTCATCGGCATCGGCTACATCGGCAAACTGTTCGTGGACAGACTCAGCGGGGCGGGCCACTCCCTGACGGTCTTCGACATCGACGACGACCAGGTAGCCTACGCCGTCGAACGGGGTGCGACGGCCGCAGAGAACCCCGCCGAAGTCGCCCGCGAGTCGGAAGTCGTCGTCTTGGCGCTCCCCGGGTCCCCCGAGGTCGAAGCGACGATGGACGGCGAGGACGGCGATGACGGCCTGCTCGCGGGCCTCGACGCGGGCGACCTGGTCGTCGATTCGACCACGACCCACCCCGACACGTCGGTCGTCTGTGAAGAGCTGTGTGACGAGGCGGGTGCAGACTTCGTCGAGGCGACCATCACCGGCGGGTCGCCGCGCGAAGGGTATCACGTGATGGCTGGCGGGAGCGAGGCGGCCTACGAGCACGCGACCGACGTCCTCGACGTCCTCGCCGACGACCACGTACTGGTCGGACCCGTGCCCGACGCCACGGTGTTCAAACTCGGGCTGCAGATGCGGTATGCGGGCCACCACGCCGTCGACGCGGAAGTCGTCGAGTTCGTCCGCGACAACGGCGTCGACCCGCGGATCTTCACCGACTTCCTCGAGTTCGATATGTTCGACGGCTACTTCACCGGCGACTTCAGCCAGGGGATCGAGGGACTCGGCGGACTCGCCATCTGGCACAAGGACATCGGCTACGCGCGTGACGTCGCCCGCGAGCAGGGGACGGCACTCCCCCTGAACGCCGTGGTCCACGAGGCCTACAAGGCGACGACCCGCCGAGTTGACGGGAGCGAGGACGAGGGTCACGCCTCGGCGCTCCTGAACTACTGGCTCGCGCTCAACGACGCCGAGGACCGGTTCGACTGAGAACCGTTCGGGTTTCGGACAGAAGCGTCGTTCGCGAAAACGGGAAGTGTGCCGGCGGTCTGGTGACAGTCGATGTCTGGAGGCAACTCCGTACTCTCGCGTGTCCTCTCGGTCCCGTCGTGGGTGGTCGTGGTCGTGATGCTCGCGGCGATACTCGGCATCGACCTCGGCCCGGAGAGCTACGCCGGCGTCGACGGGGACCTGCTCCAGTGGGCGATCCTGGGGCTGTTCGGACTGTACGCGCTGGCGAGCACGGCCGTTTCCGGCGGGTCGTCGGTCGAGACGGACCCGGACACGCCGGCTACCGTCGGCGAACACTACCGCCCGACGACCGGCGCAGGCCGTGACGGGGCCTATCGCGACGGCGTCTATCGCGTGGTCGGTGCCAGCGACCGGGTAGCACTCCTCCGGGTCGGAGACGCCGACGGTCGACGGGTTCACGCTGGCGAGGTGACACACGTCGACCAGTCGACGCTGGACGCCGAGTTCGAAGCGACGACCGACCCCGACGCGGGCTTCTCGCCGGTGTCTGGCCTGAGAAACGCGCTGTCGGGGCTGTACTGGAACGTCGCGAAGTACCGGTGAGTCCCGGAACGTCGCGAAGTACCGGTGACTCTCAGAGGGGGACGTGCCCGTCGGAACCCGGGCGACAGCCCGTCACCGATACCGAATTCTTTAGGCACGAACGGTTTCCGTCGGGTCCGTCTATTTCGAGGCAGCTCGTGTGCCTGGCACGAGCTCCGGCCGAGTTCCGGCCGAGTTCCGTCCCACCCTGATCCACTCCCACCCCACTCCCCACCTCGTTTCGGACCGCCCCGCTGACGGCGGTCGACTCCCTGTTTCGCCCCTCGCCGGTCACTGTCAGGATTCGATTCGCCGTGTGGCGGGGTCGTAGTCCACGACGCCGAGTGCGGTCATCTTCGGAAGGTGAACGTGGTGGAGCGAGACCCGTACGCTCCGTGCGGCCTCCTGGTCGGGCGTCGAGGAAGCCGTCTCGCAGTCGAGCACGGCAAGCACGCTCCGCCGGCGCTCGTTCGCGAGCAACTCGTGTCGCTCGGCGTCGGTCAGCTGCCCGGTTCGTCGGTTCGCGTCCGGCTGTCTGTTCGAAATGCCTGACATCTGTATTCCTCCAGGTGTGCCGGCGCGTGCCGGTGTATCCCGCCAGTCAGTGACGGGTCGCCGTAAGCAACCCCTAGAACTGGTTAGGGGCCCCGAACCGGCCGGTCGTGACCAGCTACGTGCCGCTTTTGGACCGGTACGAACGAGTTCTCGCCACGTGGTTGCCGGTAGATTGCGGTTTTGCACGGTCGCCCGGTTTCCATCGACGGAACATTGATGTCCGGGCCGTGCCGACTGTGGGGAAATGGCTACCACGCCGCTGAGCGAGACGCTCCGGGAGACACTCGCCGTCTTCGAGGCGGCCGTGCCGGCGACGACGCCCGAGATCGCCGACCGCCTCGACATCGGCCGGCGGGCTGCCTACGCACGCCTGGAGCGACTCGCGGAACGGAGCAGACTCGACACGAAGAAAGTCGGCGCGAACGCCCGCGTCTGGTGGCTCCCGCCCGAGGGGCAGCAAACGGGCCGAGAGGAGGGTAGGCGGACGGGGCGCGAGCGTGAACTCGCCCAGTACGGCCGTCTCTTCGAGGAGTCACCGGACGTGAACGTCGTCGTCGACCGCGACGGCCGGTTCCAGTACGTCACCCCGTCGGTGGGGAGCGTCTTCGGCTACGAACCGGACGAACTCGTCGGGGAGATCGGCTTCGAGTACATCCACCCAGACGACCGCGAGCAGGCAATCTCCGAATTCGCCGAGATGGTGGAGCGACCGGGGTACGAACCGACCATCGAGTTCCGGTTCGAACGTAGCGACGGGTCGTGGATCGTCCTCGAAGCACTCGGCCGGAACCTCCTCGACGACCCCGACGTCGAAGGGATCGTCGTCTACACGCGCGACGTCACCGAGCGGACCGAGCGCGAGCGCGAACTCGAACGCTACGAGACCATCGTCGAGACGGTCGACGACGGCATCTACGTCGTCGACGAGGCGGGATACTTCACCGGTGTCAACGGAACCTACGAGTCGATGGTGGGCCGCGACCGCGAGGCGTTGCTCGGCGAACACGTCTCGACAGTGATCGACGACGAGCGAACGCTCGCCGAGGCGAAACGCCTCGAGACGGAACTGGCTGCGGGCGAACGCTCGACGGCGACCCTGGAGGCGGATATCACGGGGCCGGACGGCGAACTGAGAATCGGCGAAGCGACCTTCGCACTGATGGAGACCGACGAGGGTCACGAGCGGATCGGCGTCGTCCGCGACGTCACCGAGCGCCGGGAGCGAGAGCGGGAACTCGAACGCCAGCGAGAGCAACTCGTGGCGCTCAACAGCCTCAACGAGGTCGTCAGGGAGACCACCGAGGCGGTCATCGACGAGTCGACCCGGGCGGAGATCGAGGCGACGGTGTGTGACCGCCTCGCCGCCTCGGACTCCTACGCGTTCGCCTGGGTCGGTGACGCCGACGCGGCCACCGGAACGGTCAGCCTGCGGACGGGGGCGGGCGTGGAGAACTACCTCGACGGCGTCACGGTCCCGGTCGACGCCGACGGGGACGACGCGACCCGTCCCACGGCGTCGGCGCTCCGGACCGGGGAGCTCACGACCGTCCGGGACGTCGATGCTGACGACGCCGGGGACCGCGGGCAGAGTCCCATCGCCGACAGCGGGTGCCGGGCCGGCGCGGCGATCCCTATCACACACGACGGTACGGTCTACGGCGTGCTCAACCTCTACGCCGACCGCACCGACGCGTTCACCGGACAGGAGCGCTCGGTCCTCGCGGCACTCGGCGAGGTCGTCGGTCACGCGATCGCCGCGACCGAACGCAAACAGGCGCTGATGGGCGACGACCTCGTGGAGCTGGAGTTCCATGTCCGGGACGTGTTCGGGGACCGCGACCTCCCGGTCGAACTACGGGGCCGTCTCGAACTCGACCACGCGGTCCCCGTCGGCGACGGGACCTTCCTCGTCTACGGCACGGCCTCCGCCGAGGCGGCCGAGATCCTGCCCGCGCTCGCCGAGGCCGTTCCCTTCTACGAATCCGTCTCGTTCGACGGCGACCTGAATATCGACGGCGACGTTGCACTCGACGGCAACAGCTACGGGTTCGAACTCCGGATGACCGACCCACCCATCCTCTCGGTCGTCGCGTCGATGGGCGGGACTGTCGACAGTGCCGTCGTCGAGGACGGCGAGTTCGGACTGACAGTCCACCTCGCGCCGGGCGTGGACGTGCGCAAGGTGACCGACGCCGTCCAGGCGGCGTACCCGGGCGCCGAGATGCTCCGGCGGCGCCAGATTTCCCGCACCGGGGACGAACGCCGGCTGGTACGACGCCGTCTCGCCGGAGAGCTTACCGATCGCCAGCGCACGGCGCTGGAAGTCGCCTACCACGCCGGCTTTTTCGACTGGCCACGTGGTGCCTCCGGGGAGGACGTCGCCGACTCACTGGACGTCGCCCCACCGACCGTCCACCAGCACCTCCGCAAGGCCGAACGGAAAGTGCTCGACGAACTGTTCGACGCGGAGACTCCTGCCAGCCCTCAGTGACGCCGGGAGGGGATTCGTCCGGTGGCTGGGTCCTGCTCCGCTCCGTCCACGTCGCGTTCACGCCGATTCGAGTCGGAAGACGGCGCCGGAGCCACCGGAACGGCCGACCGTACAGACGAACAGTTCCCCGTCGGGGTTGCGACCGAACGAGAGGACGCTCGGCCCGAACGACTCGTCGGATTCGACGTCGACGACGCGAGTCTCCCAGAGCCCATCGTCGCTCTCGCGGGCGGCGAACAGCCGTCCCCGGGCCTGCCAGTCGGCGAAGATGTACTGGCCGTCGAACGCCGACAGTTCGTCGCCGCCGTAGAGGTAGCCGCCGATGACCGAGACGCCGCTGACAGGTTCGCCGCCGTGTGGGTACTCGATGACGGGGTCCCGGAGCGGCCGGCCACGCGGGCTCTCCGACGGACAGCTGTCGGCCCCGAAGCAGTGGCTCCCCTCCACGACGTTCCAGCCGTAGTTGCCGCCGGACTCGACGACGCTCACCTCCTCCCAGGCGCCCTGGCCGACGTCGCCGACGAACAGTCGCCCGTCGGGACCGAACGACATCCGCCACGGGTTCCGGAACCCCCAGGCGTAGTGTTCGTCGAGTCCCTCCTCGCCGACGAGCGGGTTGTCCGAGGGAATCGCGTAGTTCCGGTCACCGTCCTCGCCGTCGACATCGATCCGCAAAATGCTCCCAAGCAGGTTCTCGGTGATATCCTGGCCGTTCCCGCCCCCGACGGCGTCGTACCAGTCGTCGACGTGGCCGGCCCCCTGGTCGTTGGCGGCGCCGCCGTCGCCGGTCGCGACGTAGAGGTAGCCGTCGGGGCCGAAGGCGATGGCCCCCGCGTTGTGGTTGCTCTGTGGTTCAGGGATTTCCAGTATCGTCCGCTCGGAGTCGGGGTCGGCCGTCGACCCGCCGGGGTCCGCGCTGAACTCCGAGAGGACGAACGTGTGCGAGTAGCCGTCGGGCGTGCCCTCGCGGGATGGCGCGCTGTAGCGGACGAAAAACCGGCCGTTCTCGGCGAAGTTCGGGTGGAACGCCAGCCCGAGCAGCCCCTGTTCGGAGAACCCACTGATGCTGACCATCCTGTCGGTGACGTCCAGGAAGGGCTCGTCGTTGACGCTCCCGTCTTCGTGGAGGTAGACCTGTCCGACCTGGTCGACGACGAACCGCCGTCCCGGCTGTGGAATCTCGAGTCCGAGCGGCGAGGCGAAACCGCTCGCGACCTGCCGCGCGGCGAGCGTGTCGGCCGAACCACCCGCGGTGTCGGTCGCTGTCTCACCCCCGTCTCCACCGTCGGTCTCTGTCGGCATCCCGTCTCCCGGTTCTGCCGTCGGCGTTCCGTCTCCACCGTCGGGGTCGTCACCCGGTGTATCCGTCGGTTCCGGTGTTTCTCCGCCGTCGCCGACGGTGTCGGTATCGTCGCCGCCGGTCTGGCACCCGGCGATACCGGCGGCGAGGACGGCGCCGCCGAGTCGGAGGGCTGACCGCCTGCTCACAGGGTCGGGCATGTGGCGACGGTAGGACCCCGGGGATAGGAAAGTACCGATCGTACACGTTCGCTTACAGTTGACACTGCTGGTAAGCTGTCGATCTCGTACCGCCCGAGCGGATAAACGAGAAACGAGTTTACAGATGTGAAACTCGAATCTTTTTTGAGGCTGGTGACAGACAGTCCGGTATGGTCGACAGAGACGATCTCCGCGAGCAGTTCACCGAGGCGTTCGAGGGCGCAGACTACCCGATCTCCAGTCCGATGGACCTGGTGCCGGCGCTGCCCAACGGTCCCGGCACGAAGTTCGAGTCCGGCGATTTCTCGATGACGGCGATGGAACTCCAGACCAAACTCGGCAGCGGCGACTTCCCGTACGACAGCGTCGATGCGTTCGTCGACGACGTCATGGACCAGTTAGAAGACAAGGACCTCATCTAAGCGGGCCGGCCGCCAGCAGCGAGACGGCACTGGCGAACACGCCCAGCGCCAGCAACCCGTAGTTACCCACGAGACTGTCCGCGCCGACGAGTTCCAGCGAGTAGTTCTTCGAGGAGACCGGCCACCACGGCTCGATGCCGGCCGGTGTCAGCGCGTCGGCGAGGAGATGTGAGACGACGGCGAGAAAGCCGACGAAAAAGCCGAAAGCGCCAACCCCGACAGTCTGTGCGTCCGGAAACACGCCGCCCTCCCCCACTGCGCCCGCTCCGGCGAGCGCACCGAGTCCGGCGCCGACGACGAGCCCGACCAGCAGTGCGAATCCGAGTGTATGGGTCGGTCCGCGGTGGGAGACGAACGGGACCTGCAGGTCGTAGTCCGGGAGTCGCGCGAGGGTGACCATGCCGACACCACCGACGACCGCCGCCGCGTCGAAGCCGACGGCGAGCAAGCCGACACCGAACGGCGCGTAGACGAGCAGCGCCGCGCCGTAGTGACCGGTCCGGTACATCCTGACAGGGTGGACGGACCGGCGACACTTACTCGTTCCCGTCCGTGGAGCGTATCGTGGATACCTCGACAGCCGACTACGAGGTCAGCGAGCCCGCTCGCTGGCCGAACGTGGCCTGCGCATCTCCGAACGCGAGCGAAGCGAGCGTTGTGCACACACGAGTCAGGATGATAGGCGTCGAGGCCCTGGCGCGGGTATGGGACGCGACATGCTCGTCGACGGCGAGTGGCGCACCGACGTCGAGCGCATGACCGACGACGACGGCAACTACGACCGCTACGAGACCGACTTCCGTGACTGGGTGGCCGGCGCGTACCGGGATGCCGACACCCGGGCGTCCAGCGACGAGACCGACTTCGAGCCCGAAGCGGGCCGTTATCACCTCTATATCGCACGGAACTGCCCGTGGGCCCACGGCGCGGCGCTCGTCCGGCAACTTGCAGGGCTCACCGACGCGGTGACGATGGATATCGTCGATCCCGTCCGCGAGGACGAAGGCTGGGAGTTCAGTCCGGAGAAGGAGGGCTGTACCGCCGACACGGTCCACGGGTCGGAGTACCTGCGTGAGGTCTACACCGCCGCCGATCCCGAATACACCGGCCGCGTGAGCGTTCCGGTGCTCTGGGACCGCGAGTACGAAACCATCGTCAACAACGAGTCCATCGAGGTCATGCGCAGTTTCGCGACGGCGTTCGACGACGTCGGCGAGGCGGGCGTCGACCTCTATCCGGAGGGCTACCGCGAGGAGGTCGACCGGGTCGTCGACGCCATCTACGACTCGCTCAACAACGGCGTCTACCGCGCGGGCTTCGCCGACTCACAGGCGGCCTACGACGACGCTGTCAGTGACGTCTTCGACGCGCTCGACCACTGGGATTCGGTGCTGGCCGACCAGCGCTACCTCGCCGGTGACCGCCTGACGCTGGCCGACGTCCGGGTGTTCCCGACGCTGGTCCGCTTCGACCAGTGCTATCACACGGCGTTCAAGTGCAACCGGCAGTACGTCCACCAGTACGAGCACCTCTGGCCGTACCTCCGTGACCTGTATCAGACGCCCGGCGTCAGCGAGACCGTGGTGATGGAACACATCAAGGACGACGGCTACTATCAGGGGGAGATCACCCCGATCGGACCGGATCTGGATTTCGAGGCGCCACACGACCGCGACCGTCTCCCGGGTGAGTCGCCGGAGCCACACGCGACGGTCTGACAGGGGCCGACACTGTCCGGGAACCCGCCGCCGGGTGCGTCTCGGCCCCTGCCTGACAGTCCGGGATCGGACAGCCGGCCGGCGTCGACCCCAGTGTCGACCGGGTCGGCACCTACTCCCGCCAGGTTTCGAGGACCGTCTCGTTGCCGGCAGGCGGGGCGTAGACGACGCGGATGCGGTCGCCGCGGTTGACGTTCTCGCCGTAGGCGTTGCCCCGACTCAACTGGACCGTCGCGCCGGGACCGACGAGGTCGGTGGGTTCTGACCCCGCGAGTTCGTGCCAGCGGGCCCCCGCATCGTTCGACCGGACGGTGAGGTTGCGGGCGTCGAACGAGTCGCCCCGCTCGTGGGTGACCAGCAGGACCGACGACTGGTCGATGTACTGGAACGAGAAGTTCGCCTGCGGCGGGCCGTCCGCGCCGCTGTCGCCGACGACGACGAACAGACCGACCGACGCGGTGACGAGGACCGTCATCGCGACGAGGATCGCGACGCCGGCGAACTCCGAGACGCCCCGGTCGTCACGCGTGACCGCTCCCATGTCAGCGACGGTTTCGGGGCACCGATTAAACCCCTGTCGGCGGGAGTATCAGACGCGATAGCGCGGTGAGGGGGAAAGCATTTGACCGCGAACGGAGACAGTCCGGGTATGATAGACGAGACGGTCGAAGAGATCGCCGAGATGCAGACCCACAGTTCCTCGGTGGTGGCAATCAAGGCCGCGAGGGCACTGCTCGCGCTCTCGGACAGGGAGTTCCCGACCGTCGAGGAGTACGTCCGCGCACTGGAGCGAAACAGCGACGCCCTCCGGCGGGCCAACAAGTCACACGCCACGCTGCAGACGACCCAGCGGGAGATCGTCGACCGCATCGAGGAGAGCGACCTCGCGTCGGTGGCCGAGGCCCAGACCCGCACGGAGGAAGTCGTCGCGGAGGTCGTCGAACGCGTCGAATCCGCGAAAGTCCGCGCCGGCGGGCGGGCCGCCGAACTCCTCTCGGACGGCGACACGGTCTTCACCTACGACTACTCCTCGACGGTCGTCGAGGCGCTGGAAGTCGCGGCGGCCGAGGGGGTCTCCCTGACGGTCTACTGCGCCGAGGCCCGGCCCCGCCACCTCGGCCGGAAGATGGCCCGCACGCTCGCGGCGTTCGAGAACTTCGACGTCCACCTGATCGTCGACGGCGCGTCCGGGACCTTCCTGCCGGAGTGTGACCGCGTGCTCGTGGGAATGGACTGTATCGTCGACGACACGCTGTACAACCGCGTGGGAACCTACCCGGTCGCGGCGACGGCCGCCGACGTGGGCGTGCCGGTCGTGGTCGTCGGCGCCGAGTCGAAGATCGTCGGCGGCGGCTTCGCCTTCGAGAACGAGGAGCGGTCGGTCAGCGAGGTCATCCGCGAACCCGCCGACGGCTTCACCGTCGAGAACCCTGCCTACGACGCCACGCCGACGCGTCTGATCGACAGGGTCGTCACCGACGCCGGCATCCGGGAGTACTGATCCGCGCGGGCGGTGCCGAGAGCGCGGATACCCTGCCCAGCGACCGCGAACTGTGAGTCGCCTGTTGCGCGTGACACAATCCTTTTAGCCGCCCCCTTGTCACACATCCTATGGTCGCGCGGGTGACTGCCGGGTGAGTCCCCACCAGACGGGCGGGTCGACACCGACCGCAACGCCGACAGCCACGCCGACGGAGACGCCGACACCACCCGGCAGCGAATACCTCCCGCCCCTTTTCAGGGAGCTACTGCGCAACACCCCGCCGTGGATGGTCGACGCGCTCCAGTCGGTGGTCGTACTGGTCGTCGCCTACTTCGTCTCGCACTTGCTCGTGCGTCTGCTCGGGCGGCGCATCGCCCGCCGCTTCCGTCGGCCGAGTATCACTCGGACCGTCCTCCGGGGGATCCGGGTCGGCGTCGCCGTGTTCGCACTCCTGACGATCCTCGCTATCTACGGATACGGACTCAGCGACATCGCGCTCTCGGTGACGGTCTTCACGGCAGTGCTCGGTGTCGTCCTCGCGCCGATCGTCGGGAGCGTCATCAGCGGGGTCTTCCTGCTGGCCGACCAGCCCTACGAGATCGGCGACATGGTCGAACTCGCCGACCGGAACCAGCGCGGGTTCGTCGAGGACATCACGCTGCGCTACACCAAACTCTTCACGCTCGACAACACGTTCCTGGTCGTCCCGAACGGGACGATGCGTGAACGGGACGTCATCAACTACTCGGCGGAGGACACACGGACTCGCCAGTCGCTCGACCTGCTGGTCACATACGAGAGCGACATCCAGCGAGCCCGGGACCTCTTCGAGAGTTCCGCCCGCACGGTCGACGGCGTCGTCGAGGGCGGCCCGGGCATCCGTGTCGGTGGCGCGCGCTATCCTGCAGGGCCGACCTGCTACATCGACGCCTACGCCGACCACGGCGTCAACCTGCGCCTGCGCTACTGGGTCGAGGAGCCCTACTGGCTGTTGCGGATACGGTCGCGGATCCAGACGGCTCTCTGGGACGCCATCGAGGACGAGGACATCGAGATCGCCTACCCCCACCAGCACCAGGTCTTCGACGATACCAGCGGCACGATGCAGGTGTCGGTCGTCGACGAGGACGAGTCCGGGACCCCCCACGCCAGGCCCGGTCGGGGACCCGGAGGCAGTGATGATCTCGCTCCGGATTCGTCCGCTACCCGCCGGACGGACGCGGGGACGGTCCCGGAGTCCCCTCCGGAGGATGACCCGGACCGACGTCCGGAGGATGACGCCGACCGGGGGTCCAACGTGGACCCGGGGCACCTGGACGCCGACGAAGCAGTGTCGGACGCTTCGGACGAAGTAGACGAAGACGGGGACGAGGGCGGAGACGGCAACGAAAACGAGAACGGACCACCGACCTGAGTCGGGAACCGTCGCGAGCGCGGGTTTACCGGAGGGTAGAGTCAGGTCAGGGTTCGGCGGTCACGACGTCACAGTCGAGTTCGTCCCGGAGATAGTGTTCGATGTCGGGGTCGTCGACGAGACGACGGATCATCGCGCGCCAGCGACCGGCCTGTTTCTTGCCGATGACGACGATATCGGCGTTCTCGGCGACGATCTCGTTCAGTAGCGTCTCCTCGACGAGGAGGCCGCTTCGCACGACGTAGCGGGCGTTCTCCAGGTGGCCGAACTCCCGTTCGACGGCGGCTTTGAGTTCGGCTCGCGTGGTCCGGTTGCCGTCCTGGTACTGGTTGATGTGGAGGACGGTCAGGCTGGCGTCGCGGTCTGTCGCGATGTCGATCGCGGTCGCCAGGGTAGCCTTCGAGTGGTCGCTCAGGGGGTAGCGCACGGGGACGACGACCTGCGTCATCGGTCGACCCTTCACCGTCGTCCCCGGTCAACTTTTCCATTCCGGCCGGGACCTGGGAGATTTCAGTCCCAGTCGGGCGGAGTGCGAAACCGTTTAGCGACGCCCGCCGTTCGGACCGGATATGGACGAGCGGACCGGACCGGACGGCGAGCGCCTGTACGTCGATACCGAGGACACCGAGCGGGGCGCCGACGGGCCGTTCTACGTCGTGTATCGCGACGCCGAGCGCGAACGCCGCTGGGGCTTTTTCTGTGGTCACTGCGATTCCTTCGCCACCGCGATGGACTCGATGGGCCGGATCCAGTGTACCGACTGTGGCAACCTCAAGAAACCCGACGAGTGGGACGCCGCCCACGAGTGACCTCGCCCAGCGGCACCGACACTGACCGGTTCTGACCACCGTTCGTATCTGGTGTCAGTGACGTAGGAAGACTTATTGTGCGGGGCGTGGTATCGACGGACGAATGAGGGCTGTTACCAAGCCACTCGACGAGCAGGCCCGGTCGATCTTCGCTGACCTCGGATACACGGTGTCCAGCCGCGGTGCCGAACTTCTGGCCGAGCGCAAGTGGCGCGTCGTCCGCGTAACCACAGTCGAGGCGGAGTCGCGTCCCCCGGAGTCGGGCGACTATCGCTGCTTCGTCGCCTGGAGCGAGGACGTCGACAAGGTCGAACGCCGACTCGAACGCGAGGACCCCGACTACGAGTGGGCGGTCATCGGCGTCGACGAGGACGGCGACTACGAAGTGACAGCCCGACCGACCGCAGCCTGAGCGGTCCCGTCTCACCTCACACCCGCCCCTGCTTCTCCCAGCCCCGGCTCCGGCCCGGGTCGGACCGGGTGTCTGTGCCGACGGCGGCCGTTAGTGTTTCATTACAGGAGCGCACGGAGTGTAGTGATGGAAGATGCTGACGGGGACCGCACCGACGGGAATCTCGCGGACCAGGACCTCGCCGACCTCCTCACGGACGCCCGGACGAACGTGGCCCTCGCCTGGGTACTCGTCGGCGTGTTCGCCCTCGTCGCCGTCGAGAGCGTCCTGACGGCCGATTACCTCTGGGCGGCCTTCGCCCTCGTCGTCGGGCTCGTCGTCGTCCTCCCGCCGCTCGCGGCTCGCCAGGTCCGGCGGATGCCCCCCTGGGAGGTCGTCCTCATCGCGGGGCTTCCGGTGGTCGGGCGCGCCGTCGCGACGCTGCAGGTGACCAGCACCGTCGGGACGTACCTCTCGATCGCCGCGCTCGCGCTCCTGATCGCCGTCGACATCCACATGTTCACGCCCGTCCGGATGAGCGTCGGCTTCGCCGTCCTGTTCGTCGTCGTGACGACCCTCGCTGCGGCCGGCCTCTGGGCGCTCGTCCGCTGGGGCTCGGACATCTATCTCGGCACGGAACTCCTGCTCGTGCCCGGCCCGGACGGGGTCCTCACCGACGCCGACAAGGAAGCGATCGAGGAGGCGCTCATGTGGGAGTTCGTCGCCTCGGGCGTCGCCGGACTCGTCGCCGGACTCTTCTTCGAGGGGTACATCCGCCGGCGGGCGACCAGCGACGCCCGCATCGGCGAGGAGGGGTCGGCGTGAGGCTGCGCGACCGGCTCGGTATCGGCCCCCGCCGCCAGCGACAGGCGGTTCGGGTGATGCAGGCTGTAATGCTCTTCGTCGTCGGCGTCGGCGTCTGGGACGGCGAACCGAAAGTCATCATAAACGCCGGCGTCGCGCTCGGTATTTCGTTTCTGGTGCCGGTCCTCGAACGCGACTACGGCATCCCGCTCGACGCCGGTATCACGCTGTGGATCACCGTGGCTGTCTTCCTACACGCGTTCGGTACCATCGGCTTCCCGCCGGGGACGACCAGTCTCTACCAGAGCGTCTGGTGGTGGGACCACATGACCCACGCGCTCTCCTCGTCGGTCGTCGCCGGCGTCGGCTACGCCACCGTCCGCGCGCTCGACGAACACTCCAGGGAGATCCACCTCCCGCCACGCTTTGTCTTCGTGTTCATCCTCCTGTTCGTCCTCGCCTACGGCGTCTTCTGGGAGATCCTCGAATTCGCGATCGGCCAGGCCGCGGGTGCCTTCGGTGTCGGCAGCGTCCTCACGCAGTACGGCCTGGAGGATTCGATGAAGGACCTCGTGTTCAACACCATCGGCGCGGTCGTCGTCACGCTGTGGGGCACCGCCCACCTCAACGACGTCTCCGGCTACATCCGGGAACGGCTGGACCAGCGCGCCACGTGAAGATTCGGAATCGTCCCAGAATACGTGCTGTCAGACCCCGTTTCACGTGGTTTCGACCGGTGGCCGAGACGGCGGTCGAGGGGACTCTAGACACGTAGACACGATGACTTTCCCCGCCGGGGCCGACCGCACCGACTATGGGTGACGACCGCCCCCCTGGACGACCCCCACGACGGTCACTCGACGGACAGTGCTGACGACCACCGCGGCGCTCGCCCTCGCTGGCTGTTCGGGTGACGGAACCGATGGCGGCGACGACGGTGACAGTGCCGACAGCGGCGACGGTGCCGACAGGACGACCCCGGAACAGACGGCGACGGCTACAGCGACGGCAACGCCCACAGCGGAACCGACCGAGACGGCAACCGAGTCCACCCCGACCGCTACGGAGTCAGCCACGAGGAGCCCGGAAGGGACCTCGGCGTCCGGGACTGGGGATGACGGCGGGGACGGCGGGGACGGGGAGTACACGAAAGAAGAGATCGGCGAGGTCGAGGAGAACGGGGTCGACGAACTCGTGATCGTCGGATGGGAGTCGACTGCACAACCGGACGAGGACAGGTTCCAGATCACGGTGACCATCAGGAACGAGGGCGACGAGAGCACCGGTCTGACTCCTCAGGACTACAACCTGAAGACGCCGGTGTACGACGAGTCCGGGTCACAGATCGGGACCCAGCTCGGGTACTACATCAACAAGACCGAGGTCGAGAACGGGGAGACGGCGTTCGTCCGAACCGGCGCGAGCCTCGACGACCCGGGCGCTGTCGCAAGTTACGGGATCGTGTTAAACTGTGAGATGAGCTTCGGCACCTACTGTTGAGCGGAACGCACGGCTGCAGCTACCGGCAACTCACCGAACGCGGTCACACGCCCGGAGGCGGAGGTCGTATCCCGACGAAAGTAGGGGTATCCCGACGGAGGGGGTCGCAGGGACTGGTTTCTTACCTGTGCGGCCGCCAGATAGACACGCGATGGTCTTCAAGAAGATAACTTTGATCGGCCGGAGTACCGAGAGTTTCGACGACGCGGCGGACGACGCGATCGACCGCGCAGAGGAGACACTCGAGAACGTCCACTGGGTCGAAGTCGACGAACTGGGCGTCGAAGTCGCGAGCGCCGAGGGACGCGAGTACCAGGCGGAGGTGACGGTGGCGTTCGAACTCGAAGACTGGTGAGGAAGAAGCCGAAACCGGTGTTCAGGTGCGGAAACTCTCGCCACAGCCACATTCGCTGACGACGTTGGGGTTCTCGACGTGGAAACCCTCGCCCTGGAGTCCGCCCTCGTAGTCCAGCACCGAGCCCTCGACGTAGTCCATGCTCGCGGGGTCGACGAAGACGCGCAGGTCGTTGCGCTCGAAGAGGGTGTCGTCCTCGTCGGGTTCGTACTCGAAGCGCATCCCGTAGGACAGCCCCGCACAGCCGCCCTGCTGGACGAACAGCCGCAGCCCCGCGACGTCGGTGTCCATCTCCTCGCCGCGCAACAGCGAGAGCGCTTCCGAGGCTGCCGACTCCGTCACCTCGATGTCTTCGCCCCCGGGTTCGGGCTCGCTTCCCGACTCGCCCTCCGGCGTGGAACTCATATCTCCCAGTACCGTCCCGACCCTGTTAACCCTGTTGCCCGCCGCGACGCCGTCGACACCCCACGGGCGCTCCCGTGCGCCACTCAGAGTTGCTTCGCGAAGACGTACTCCTGGACGGTCTCGCCGGCCATGTCGCGCTGGGCGTCGTCGACGCGCTCGAAACCGGTCGACTCGTAGAAGGCGACGCCGACGACGTTGTCGGCCAGCACCTGGGCCTCGTACCGGGTGACGTCCCGGTCGTAGAGCGCCTGTTCGACCTCCGCCAGCAGCTGTCGGCCGATCCCCTCCCGCCAGTGGTCGGGGTGGACGTACAGCCGATAGATCTGGTGGACTCTCCGTGGCGGGTGTGGGCCGACGTGCGCGTAGCCTATCACCTCGTCGTCGAGCACCGCGACGAAGAAGTCCTGTGCGTCGTGTTTGATACCGGATTCGATGGCGTCGTCCGTGTACCACTCGTCGAGTACGCTGTCGACGACGTCGGCCCCGAGCACGTCGTCGTAGGCCGCGTGCCAGGACGCCTCCGCGACGTTCTGGACCGCCTCGACGTCGCCGGGGTGGGAGACACGTACCGTAACGTCACTTGCCATGTCCCGGACCGAAGCGGCCGACAGGCAAAGGCGTGACGGGACGGAGTGAGGCGTGACGGGGCGGAGCGAGCGACGTGTCCCAAATCTAATGCAGTCCACTCAGTCGCGCCCCTCCGCAACCACTAAACGCGGCCGGCGCCTGCCACTCACCAATGGACTGGACGGAGAAATATCGGCCGTCCTCGCTCGCGGAAATTCGGGGCAACGACAAGGCCAGAGACGCCTTCCGCGAGTGGGCTGAAACCTGGGACGACCACCGGAAGGCGGTCATCCTCCACGGCTCGCCCGGGGTGGGGAAGACGTCGTCGGCCCACGCGCTCGCAAACGACATGGACTGGCCGACCATCGAGTTGAACGCCTCCGACTCGCGCACCAAGGACGTCATCGAGCGCGTGGCGGGCGAGGCCGCGAAGTCGGGCACCCTGACGGCAGGCGGGAGCGGCCGCCGACTCGTCATCCTGGACGAAGCCGACAACCTCCACGGGAACGTCGACCGCGGCGGCACCCGCGCCATCACCTCGCTCGTCAAGGAGGCCAGCCAGCCGATGGTCCTCATCGCCAACGAGTTCTACGACATGTCCAACGGCCTGCGCAACGCCTGCGAGGACGTCGAGTTTCGCGACGTGGGCAAGCGCTCGATCGTCCCCGTCCTCCGTGACCTCTGTCGCAAGGAGGACATCGAGTTCGAGAGCGAGGCCCTGGACCAGATCGCGGAGATGAACTCCGGGGACCTGCGCGGCGCAGTCAAGGACCTCCAGGCGCTGGCCGAGGGCAGAGACGCCATCGCTGCCGAGGACGTCGTGACCGGCGAACGCGACCGGACGACGGGGGTCTTCGACTACCTCGATACCGTCATCAAGGAGGCCGGCGCCCAGGAGGCACTCGAAGCGTCCTACGACGTCGACGAGACGCCGGACGACCTCATCAACTGGATCGAGGACAACATGCCCAAGGACTACGAGGGCGAGGAACTGGCGGTCGCCTACGAGTTCCTGGCGAACGCCGACCGCTGGCTCGGCCGGGTGCGCGAGACGCAGAACTACACGTTCTGGCGCTACGCCGCGGACAACATGACAGCGGGCGTCGCGGCGGCCCGCCGGAAACCCAAGGGCGGGTGGACGCGCTACGGCCCGCCGAGTTACTGGTCGAAGCTCGGGCGCACCAGCGGCACGCGGAACACCCGCGACTACGTCGCCCGGCAGGTCGCCGAGGAGAACGGCGTCAGCATGTCGACGGCCCGCCGGGAGATCATGCCCTACCTCGCGGTCATGACCCATCACTGCAAGAACCGCGAGCTGACGGTGGCGATGGCCGCCCGCTACGACCTGGAGGAGAAGCACGTCTCCTTTATCACGGGCAGCGGCGAGGACACCAACAAGGTCCAGTCGATCGTCGCGGACGCTCAGACGTTGCGCGAGGACCTCGCCGTCGAGCACGGCGGCGGGGCGTTCGAGGGGTCGAGCGACGGTGGGAACGAGAGCGCGGACGCGGACGGGGACGCTCCCGGCGACGAAGATGGCGAATCAGCCGCGCAGGCGTCGCTCGACGGCAGTGCGAGCGGGACGGAGACCGAGGTCGACAGCGGGGCTGACGGGGAGTCCGATCAGTCGGACGACGAGGCGGCCGAAGACGACCAGCAGTCGGGACTCTCCGATTTCATGTGAGCGACGCGACTCGGTAGTCGCCACCGAGCCCCTGCCGGACCCGGTCAGGCGCTTGCCGGGCCGCGGGACGGTCGCTCGCGCTGTCGCCAGAACCACACGGTCAGCGCCATCCCGGCCATTCCCGCGAGTGCCGATACGACAGTGAGTGCCGGCCAGAGCGCGGATTCGGCCGAGAGCAGCCCGCTATCGGTCAGTTCCGGGACGACGGTCGACACGGCGATCAGCCAGACGGACGTCACCATGGCGAGTCGCCAGCGATACAGCCGGTCGCGCCAGTACTGGACGAGAGCGATCGCCGGGAGGGCGGCGAGGCTGGCGAGGAGGACGTACGTGATGGGGTGGAGGGCCATGTTCTGATGTCTATTCCCCGACAGCAAATGCCTGTTGGTGCAGCGTCCCGTAGACTCCCTCGCACACTCTCTTTCGACTGTTTGTGATCGTTAGGTGTAGGCGACGAACTTAACGCTCGTTCCACGAGCGTTGCGTTCGTCGGGCGGCAGTGGTTGGTGCCGGCCACGTCGCTCGTGCTCTGCTGAGACCTGTCGG
>Ga0207813_100413_pt1 | contig 24692 bp, 23 predicted proteins | sample A23E3SouthBayCA_2_FD_187730 | JGI IMG/M metagenome (GOLD analysis project Ga0207813, IMG submission 187730) | Aerobic enrichment media microbial communities from Eden Landing Ponds, California, USA - A23 E3 (4) (SPAdes) | ecosystem: Environmental > Aquatic > Marine > Unclassified | place... | reverse complement strand
GACGGTGGGCAGGCGAACCGCGCGGTCGACGACGCCGCCAGCGGCGACGCGGGCGTCGGTGACGGTCCCGTCGTCGACGTCGAGCACTGCGGCGGCGCTCACGAGCGCGTACCCGGTCGCGGGGTGGGTCTTGCGCTCGTAGGCCGCGCCCGCCGCCCCCGCGTCGGGGACTCGGGCACCGGTGACGATCTCGCGGTCGCCGACGGCTGTCTCGCCGTCGCCCCGGAAGAACTCCCCGGCGCCGACCTCGCGTTTGCCGTCCGGGCCGCGCAACAGGACGGTCACGTCGGCGGCCAGCGCCGCGGGCGGGAGATCGGCGGCGGGGTGAGCGCGCGCGAGGTTCCCGCCGATCGTCCCGGCGTTGCGGATCTGGACGTCGCCGACCTCGCCCGCGGCCTCGGCGAGGACCGGCGCTCGCTCGGCGAGGACGTCACAGTCCAGCAGGTCGCTGTAGGTCGTCAGCGCGCCGATCACGACGCGGTCGTCGCGGGCGTTCAGCCCCGCGAGCGCGTCCACGTCGAGGTCGACGACCACGTCGGGGGCTGTCTCGTCGGCCTTCATCTCGGGGATCAGGCTGTGCCCCCCCGCGAGGACGGCGGTGTCCCGGTCTGTGAACTCCCCGAGCAGGTCGATCGCCTCGCCGACCGTCGTCGCGCGGTGGTAGTCGAACGGTTCAGGGAACATCTCAGTCGCCCCCGTCGGCGTCGGTCGTTCCACCGTCTGTGCGCGCGTCGCTCGCGTCGTCCGCACCGCCGTCGGCCAGCGCGCCAGCGGCCGACTCGACGGCGTCGACGACGTTGTGATAGCCGGTACACCGGCAGACGTTGCCTTTCAGTGCCTCGCGGATCTCCTCGCGGGAGGGGTCGGGCGTGTCGCCGAGGAAGTCGGCGGTCGTCATCAGCATACCGGGGGTGCAGTAGCCACACTGGAGGCCGTGTTCCTCTCGGAACGCCTCGCCGATGGGGTCGAGGCCCTCGTCGGGGAGGTCGGCGGCGGTTCGCACCTCGCGGCCGTCGGCCTGGACCGCGAGGACGGTACAGGACTTGACGGCGTCGCCGTCAAGGTGGACGGTACAGGCGCCGCACTTCCCGCTCTCGCAGCCGACGTTCGGGCCAGTGTAGCCCAGGCGGTCGCGGAGCGCGTGGACCAGCAGGGTGCGCGACTCGACGGTCAGGCGTTCTTCGGTGCCGTTGACGGTGAGCGTGATGTCGTGGGAACTCATGATGGCGACCCGCGCCGCGACCGGCGCGAGGGTTTGCTCCCACATCGCCCCACGCCAAGTAAAGTATTGGCCTCGGGGAACCTCAACGGTCGAAATCGGGCGCGCCAGCGAGGAGCAGACACTTGTCCCCGGCGGGCCAACGCCGCGTGTGACCGAACCGAGCGTCGCGGGCGTCCTGCTGGCCGCGGGCAGCAGTGAGCGCTTCGGCGACGAGAACAAACTCCTCGCAACTCTCGACGGCGACCCCCTGGTGTGTCACGCCGCGCGCACCCTCGCCGAGTCGGGCGTCGACGCCGTCGCGGCGGTCGTCGCCGCGGACGCCCCGGACGTGCGGACCGCGCTGTCGGGGCTCGACCTCGCGATACACGAGGCCCCCGACGCCGACGAGGGGCGCGCAGGCTCGATCCGCCACGGGGTCGCGCGGGCACGCTCCCACGACGCCGTCTGTTTCGCGCTCGGCGATATGCCGCGGGTCGCACCCGAAACGGTGGACCGCCTCGTCGCCGCCTACCGCGAAGGTCGAGGGTCGGCCCTCGCAGCGGGCCACGAGGGCCAGCGCGGCAACCCCGTGCTGTTCGACCGGCGCCACTTCGACGCGCTGGCGGCTCTGGAGGGGGCGGCGGGCGGCCGGTCGGTGTTCCGGGCCGCGGCGGACGCGGCGGTGGTCGAGACGGGCGACCCGGGTGTCCGGATCGACGTGGACACGCCAGCGGATCTGGCGGCGCTGCGCGAGCAGGCATCGGAGTAGCGACCTGTCCTGCCCGTCAGAGTACGTCGGTGTCGACCAGCGAGACGGGGTCGCCGAGGTCGTTCGCCCGGGCGTACTCGTAGACGACGTGGCTGGCGGCGACGTCCTGGATAGCGAGTCCGGTGCTGTCGAAGACGGTGACCCCGTCCGTGGGAGTTCGCCCGTCGAGGTCGCCGACGACGATGGCGCCGAGTTCGCCGTAGAGGTCGTCGTCCCCGAGAACGCCCTCGCTCCAGGGGACGTTGATCTCGCCCGAGTGCGTACACTGCTCGTAGTCGTCGATGACGAGTTTCGCCCCCCGGAGCACGTCGTCGGCGATCTCGTGTTTCCGGGCGGCGTCGGCGCCGATGGCGTTGACGTGCGTGCGCTCGCCGACGCTGTGGACGATGGGCGACTCGACGGGCGTCACCGTCGAGAGCACGTCGCAGGCGGCGGCTTCCTCGATGGACCCGCCGCGGACGTCGAAGCGGGCCGCGAAGTGGTCGACGAACTCCCGGACCCGCTCGTCGTCCCGGTCGGCGATCACCACCTCCTCGATGGGGCGGACCCGCGAGACGGCCTCCAACTGGGTGTACGACTGGACACCCGCGCCGACGATACCCATCGACTGCGCGTCCTCGATAGCGAGGTGGTCGGTTGCAACGGCCGCGGCGGCGCCGGTACGTTTGCGGGTGATGGTCGTCCCGTCCAGCAGAGCGAGGGGAAACGCGGTCTCGGGGTCGGAGTAGATCACAGTGCCGAGGACCGTCGGCAGGTCGTGGTCGGCTGGGTTGTCGGTGTGGACGTTGACCCACTTGACCGCGGCGGCGTCCCAGTCGCCGGGGACGTCGCTCCCGCGGGCGTCGACGTAGGCGGGCATCGACCGGAAGTCGCCGTTGTACTCCGGGAGGTCGATGTAGGACTTGGCGGGCATCTGCGTGTCTCCGAGCGCGTCCGCCGCGAAGGCGGCCTGGACCGCCGCGATGAGCTCGTCCATCTCCGCGGCCTCCTCGACCGCGTCGGGTCCGAGAATGGTCGTCTGCATACCGGCAATTTTCGCGCGGTCGTACTTAACTGTCGGCGCTCGGTCCGGCGGTCGCGTCACGTTCCGTCGATCGGTCCGGCGGCGAGTTCGCCCAGCGGTCGCCGGACGGCGAACTCCGGCGTCGACACCTCGATGGGTGTCTCGGCGGTCACGTCCGCGAAATGCAGGGTCAGCGAGAACGCGCCGGTGTCGTCGATGGGCGCGGCCTCGTACTGACGGTCGGCGCTCGCCCACGCGTAGGCTCCGGCGTGGCCGGGGTCGACCGCCCCCTCTATGGTCCACGAGGCCACGTCGGCCCGACTCTCCGACCGGAACGTCGTCCCGGCCATCGGGTAGCCACGGTCGGACCACTCGAAAAAGCCCTCGTCGATGGCGTACACCTCGGCGTATCCGGCCTTCTGGAGGCCCGCGGCGCGCAGCGACGAGAGGTGGTGCGGGCACCCGCAGTAGGTGACGATCCGGTCGCCGGTCGGCCACCCGTCGATCCCGCCGCCCGAGGAACCGCGCTGTGCCGGGGAGCAGACCGCGCCGTAGACGTGCGACCGGGTGTACTGGTCGAGACCGCGCGCGTCGACGAACCGGGCGTCGGCGCGCCGGTACCACTGCTCGGCGACGTCGATGGGGACCAGCGGCACCGACTCGCCGTTGACGTCCAGCGTCTCGAACGACGAGGGATCGGCGTCGGGCGCTGCGGGCGGGTCGGACGCTGTGGGCGGGACGCCGTCGGCGGGGTCCTCGTCGGTCGGGTACTCGACGTTAGCGGCGAACGACTCCTCGACAGTCCCGGCGTGATAGAACGGCGCGCTCCCACCGGGTGAATTGAAGTACGCCCAGACGGCGGCCCCCCCGGCGACGCCTGCGCCGGTCGCGAGGAGGAAGTGACGGCGATTCACAGCGCCAACCTACGCTCGGAGCGGTAAAAACGCTCACGCTCCGGATCGGCGCGGTCGTCACCGACTGGGTGGCGGTAGCTTTTTCGACTCGGGGCCGGAACGGTCGTGCAGATGTGACACACCCCCGGCGATCACCGGGGGTGTGCCCCTCGTCTCCACCCGGGGAGAGTGGATCGGAGCGATCGAACGAATGACAGACAGCCGTCCAGTAGACGACTCGACAGATCCGGTCACGACGCTCGCGTCCGGCGACCCGCTGGCCGCGTTTCTCGTCCGCGACGGACGGATCGTCGCCGCCAGCGACGCGTTCGCGACCGTCTTCGGCGACGCGCCCGACGGGTCCTTCTACCGGCGACTCGCCGCCGCCGTCGACGAGGGCGGGGACGCCGCTCGGCGCGCTGCCGACGACGACGAGGCGGTCTCCGGCGGTGTCGTCACTCTCGGGGACGGCGATCGGTATTACCGCCACGACGCCGTTCCGGTCGGCGATGCGCGCCTGGAACTGTTCCAGGACGTGACGGGGCTGGTCGAGTGGTACCGGCAGTTCGACCTCTTCGAGACGCTCGTCGAACGCGCACAGGACGGTCTCTACGCAACCGACGGCGACGGACGGATCACCTACTGCAACGGATCGTTCGCGGACGCGCTCGGCCGGGACCCGGACGACCTGGTGGGCCACGAGGCCACGGCACTGGTCGCCGAACCCGACCGCGAGGCGGCGCGACGCCTGTTCGACGCGGTCGACGGGGCCGAAACCGGGGACGACATCCGGACGCTCCGCCACGACGGAGCCGACAGCGAGACGGTCCCGCTGGAGGTTCACGTCGCGGCCCGCGACCGGGGCGCGGGCGTCGTCGCCGTCGCTCGTGACGTCACGGACCGGCGCCGCCGCGAGCGCCGACTCGAGCAGTACCGGACGCTCGTCGAGAACGCCGACGACCCGATGCTCGCGCTCGACGACGACGATCGCGTGGAGGTGTGCAACGGGGCGATGGCGTCGTTTCTGGGTCGGGACGGCGAGGACCTCACTGGAGCGGCGGCGACCGACCTCTTGCCGGCGGGCGCCGTCGAGCGAATCCGCGCGGCGCTGGCGAGCGTCCGCTGGGACGACGACCGGGGTTTCGAGCGCGTCTGTCTGACCCTCGACAACGCCGCGGGCGAGTCGCGCCGTCTGGAGGCGACGGTCGCTCCCATCTCCGAGGGCGAGGACGTGCGCGGGTACGTCTGTACGTTTCGGGACGTGACCGAACGCGAGCGCCAGACGCGGGATCTGGAGTTGCTCAAGCGCCTGCTGGTCGGCGTGGTCCGGGCCGACGTACCGGAGACGGTGGCGGAGATCCGTGACCGAGCTACCGAGCTCGAAACGCGTCTCTCCGGCCGGGAGGCGGATCTCGCGGCGACGATCCGCGAGCGCTGTGGTGCCATCGAGGACGTCGCCGCCAAGAGCGCGACCGCAGAGCGTATCGTCGACGAGGATCCGACCGTCGCCCCGCGGAACCTCCAGCGCGTGGTTCGCCGGAGCGTCGACGCCGTCCACGACCCCGAGTCGGCCGTAACGGTCGAAGTGGACGTGCCCGACGTGTCGGTCGCGGCCGTCTCGGCCGTCGACGCGGCCGTCGAGAACCTCGTCGAGAACGCCGTGGAGCACGGCTCCACGAACTCTCGGTCGCAAACTCCCGAGGACGCCGTCGAGCACGGCTCGGCGAGCCCCGACTCGCAGGCTCGTCGGGACGCCGGAAGCGAAGCGTCCGAGCCCTCGGTCCCTGACGCTCCCGAGGACAGCGCGAAACGAAGTCCCTCGGGCAGTCGGCCACAGGCCGACGACGCCCCGGAACGCGGTGGCGACGCGCCCACGGTCCGGGTCACCGCGGAGGCGGACGCCGAGACGGTCCGACTGACCGTCGCCGACGACGGTCCCGGGATCGACGAGGGCGAACTCGACGTGCTCGAACGGGGTGCCGAGACGCCGCTGGAACACGGCAGCGGCGTCGGCCTCCGCCTCGTCGACTGGATCGTCGACAAGTCCGGCGGCGATCTCGTCGTCGACACCGACGACGACGGGACTGCCGTCCACGTTACGCTCGATCGCGCGGAGGCCAGCCCTCCGACCGACGATCACGCCGTCTCCGACGGCGGGGCCGACGACGCGCCAGGGTCCGGCGACGAGACGCCCGCCGGATCCGACCGACGCGATACCCCTCGCAGATCGAGGGACGCCGGTCGCGACGATCCGGACGTACTCCGGATCCTCTGTGTCGATCCCGGCGCGGACACGCCGTCGACGATCCGAGCGGCCGCCGCCGAAGCCGACCACTCGGTGACCGTCGAGGGAGTCACGGCGGCCGACGTAGCCGTCGAGCGCCTCCGCGAGAGCGGGATCGACTGTCTCGTCACCGATCGATTCTCCCCTGACGCGCTGTCGACACTGCTCGACGCGGCCGCGACCGCTGGCGTTCCGACGATTCTCTACACCAGCGCCGACCACACCGATCTCGGCGAGGGTGTCCTCACCACCGTCGACAGCCTCGTCGAGAAGTACGGCGAGGGCAGCGCGTCGCTCCTCCTCCAGAAGGTCCTCGCGGTGGTCGGCGACGGCGACGGCGAGACCGAACGGAGGGGGCCCGCGGCCCGCGCCGTGGCGGCGCTGGGTGACCCCGCTGTCGCCGTCCATCGGGACGGACAGCGACGCGTCGTCGACGCGCCCCCCGGCGTCGACGCATCGTCTGGGGACGACCTGCCATCCGCCGAAGACCGGACGCCCGCGGTTGTCGACGACGGCCGCGCGCTCGACGCGACGGTCGCCCTCGACGACACGGTCGGACGCGTCGACGCAGTCACCGTGGGGCGGGACGGGGCGACCCTCACAGACGATCACCGGCGTCTGTCGCTACTGGAGACGCTGGCCGGTCGGGCCCGCGACGGTCTGTCGGTCGTCGACGCCAACGGGGTCGTCGAGTACCACAACCCTTCGTTCGGGTCGTTGCTCGGGTACGAGAACATGGTCGGGACTCACGCTGCCTCGTTCATGGCCGAGGGTGAACTCCGGAAGGGACAGCTCGCCATCCAGCGCGTGCTCGCGACGCCGACGCTGGAGAGCGAGCTGCTGGACATGGAGTTCGTGACTGCCGACGGCGACCGGATCACGCTGGCCGTCAACGGGGCCGTCCGCCTGCTCAACGGGGAGTACGCGGGGATGATCAACGTCGCCCGCGACGTCACGGAGCGGAAGGTACGCGAGCGGCGCCTCGACCAGTACCGCGCGCTCGTCGAACACGCTGGCGACCCGATGGTCCTCCTCGACGACGAGGCTCGGATCGAACTCTGTAACGAGTCACTGGCCGATCTGTTCGGCCGCTCGCCCGAGGACCTTCGTGGCGACGACGTCGCGACCCACCTCACCAGGGGCGCCGTCGAGAGCGGCCTTGCGGCTATCGACCGCCTGCGCGAGACCGGCCGGACGGCGGTTTCCTTCGAGCAGTACCTCGACGCGGACGGCCGTCGCCACGAGGTGACCGTGTGTGCCGTCGAGACCGACGGCCGAGTCAGCGGGACGGTCTGGACCTGCCGGGACGTGACCGAGCGGACCCGCCGGGAGAACGAACTCGACCTCCTCAAGCAGGTCCTCGGTCGCGTGTTGCGCCACAACCTCCGCAACGAACTGACACTGGTCAGCGGTCACGCCGAACTGCTCGCCGACGCCACGGAGGGCGAAGCCGAGCAGCTGACGACCGAGATTGTCCGCTGGAGCGATCGACTCTCCGCCACGGCCGAGAACGCCCGTGCGGTCGAGGCCATCCTCGACTACCGCGTCGACCTCCAGCGACAGGATCTCGAACGCGTCGTCGGCACAGCCACCGCCGACACTCCGTCACACCTGGCGGCCGACTACGACATCCCGTCGTCGGTACCGGTTCTGGCCCACCGATCACTCCCTCGTGCGCTGGCGAACGCCTGCCGGTGGGTCGCCGCTCCGGTGACGACCGACGACCCGCACGTCGAGGTCACTGCCGACGTCGAGGGCGACCGCGCCGTCGTCCGGATCCGATCGACCGACGGGCGGGACCCCGACACGCTGGAGACCGTGACCGCGGGATCCGAGACGGTTCTCGACCGCGAACGTGACGCCGGGCTGTGGGTCCTCGCCCGAGTGATCGAACTCTCGGACGCCGACGTGACCGTCGCGGCCGACGACGGGGCCGTCGTCCTCACGGTCGAACTCCCGCTCGCTGGCGTCGCGTAGCTATCACAGAGCTAATGTGTCGTCGTCGAGAGCTCTCGTCCGATGACCGGGTTCCGCCTCCAGCGGGTCTACGGTACCCGTCCGGCCGCCCTCTCGCCGCCGTTCCCGAAACCGCTCTCCGACGCGTCACTGACGCTGACTTCGCCCGTCGGTCTCGCCCAGGACCGCCGTGACAACGTCTGGGTCGCCGACACCGGCACCGGTCGATTGATCGTCTTCGACACCGCCCTCTCGCGAGTCCTCGCCCGGATCGATCCCGACCCCGCGTTCGACCTGCCCTTCCGACTGGCCCACCACCCGACCGACCGCGCGGTGTTCGTCACCGACGTCGCCGACGGGTGCGTCCGCCGCCTCGAGTACGCTTACGACGGTGAGGCGCCGACCGTGACCGCGGCCGACGTCCTCCGACCCGATGAGGGTCCGTTCCACCCCAACGGCGTCGCGACCGCCCGCTATCGCGACGGGGTCCGCGTGTTCGTCGCCGACGAGTTCTACCACGACGGCTCGACGAGCGACGCTGGCAGGGACGCGACCCACTCGAGCGCGACCACCGACGCCGACCGCCGGAGTCGGATCGTCGTCTTCGACGACGCGGGCCGTCAGCGCGACCAGTTTCGAACTGTTCGGCGCGACGAGACCGAGATCCCGATCTACTGGCCACAGGGACTGGCTACCGACGTCGAGGGACGCCTCTACGTCGCAAACACCGGCTACGGCGTCCTCGCCGAGGAGTTCGGGATGCCCGCACAGCTCTCGACGGTCCTGCGCTGTGACCGGTCGGGCGCGGCCGAACCCTTCCCGGGCAACGCCGGGCCGACGCTCGACGAGTTCCCCCTCCCCCGGGACGTCTGTGTCGTCGACGACACGGTCTTCGTCCCCGACGCCGCCGAGGGCGTCCTCCACGCCTACACGAAAGCGGGCGTCACGCAGGGCGCGACGGTGCCGGTCGTCCGCGGGACCGGCGAGAGCCGCTTCGGCGGGCCGGTCGGCGTCCACCCCTACCGCGGCCGGTCCGGGACGGACGCAGACGGCGAAGGGACGCCGCTGTTGCTGACCGAAGGACTGGGCGGGACCGTGGCCGCCTACGCCGTCGCGGACGGCCGGGCTGACCGACTCGCGGCGGTCGGCGCGACCGGCGACCGCGAGGGGCAACTGGCCTTCGCCACGGGGTCGGCCGCCGTCAGCGACACCGGAACCGACACCGCACCGTTTTCGGCATCGACCGCCGTCTGGATCGCGGACAGTCTCAACCGACGGCTCCAGTACGCGCCGCTCGGGACCGACGACGGCCTCGCGGCGGTCGACCTGCCCGGGACCGCGTTCCCGTTCGGCCTCGCGTGGTGGGACACGCCGGGCGCGGGCGGGCGCCTGCTCGTCACCGACTACAGCGCCGACTTCGCGGACCACCCCGACCGGCCGCAGGTCCGGGTCTACGCACTGGACGGTCACGTCGACGAGGACCCGCGACTGGTCGAGTCGTTCGGGTCGTGGGGGCTCGGGAGCGGGGAACTCAAACTCCCGCGCGGCGTCGCGGTCGACCCGCTCGGCGGCCGGAACGCCCGCGTCTACGTCGCCGACTCGGGCAACGGCCGCGTCGGCGTCTGGGAGTACGACGCCGCGACCGAGACGGCCACCGATGAAGGCGATATCGGCACGTTCGGCCACGCGGGCGGGAACCTCTGGAACCCTTCGGACGTGGCTGTCGGCGACCGCGGCCTGTACGTCGCCGACGAGAACAACAACCGGATCCAGCGCTACGCCGACGGCGAGTGGACCGCCCTCGGCGGCGCGGGCTACGACCCCGGCGCGGAGTTCCTGTTGCCGGTCAGTCTCGACTTCCACGACGGGCACCTGTTCGTCGTCGACCTCGTCGACCGCGCGGTCGAGGCCTTCGCCGAGACGGCCGACGGCCTCTCGTACCGCGACCGCCTCCAGCGCTTCGGCGGAGACGCGACCGCCGGGGAGTTCTGGCTCCCCTACCTGCTGACAGCGACCGACGGCGCCGCGACCGACGGGATCGATCTCGTGGTTCCCGACGCGAGTCTCAACGCCGCCCACCACTACACCTGGAAGCCGGAGTGACCGCCGGGCGCGCGGGTGCGTGGCGGTCCGACTGACCGCGACGGCCTCGGCGCGTGGCGGCCGGACCGACGCACCGCCGCGCCTCAGCGCGCCGACCGGGAGACGAAAAAGCCACAGCCAGCGACGACGAGCATGACGGCGCCGATCACGAGCGTCCCCGACCCGACGGCGGTCCCGGCGGCGATACCGACCCAGGCGAGGCCGAAGATCCCGTGAGCGAAGGCGAACAGGCGCTGGCCCCGCCGGTAGAAGACGACAGTCCCGAGCGCGAACCCCACCGCGAGGACGACGACCGACAGCGCCAGCGGATGGACGCGCAGGGACCCGATAGGGACGGGGTCGACGACCGGCGCCGAGAGAAAGAGGAGGCCTGCGAGGCCGACGAGCGTCCCGACGGCGACCGGGCCCGCTTCGAGATCCAGCCGTTCTCTCACGCCCGGGCTTGGGGCGGGAGCGAAGTGAACGTTCCGACCCAGTGGGTCGGTCTCCACCTCACGCTGGGCCGGTCGGTCTTCGGCCTCACGGCCGGTACCCGTTTGTCACTGTAGTCCGAACGGCCGATGTGCGACGCGTCACTCTCGCGCTGGTCGTTGCCCTCGCGGCGGGACTCGCTGGCTGTGGCGCCTTCGATCCCGGCATCGGCGACGGCGGCTCGGTCGAGACGGTGACGCCGGTTCCGGTCCCGACGACCGCACAGCCGTCCCCGCCCGGCGTGACCGACGGGACCGTCGACCCGGCGGCCGTCGCCGACGCACACCGCCGGACGCTACGGGCGACCAACTACACCGTCTCGACGCGGGTTCGGATCGAAAACGGGAGCGCGGCGCTCTCGGTATTCCGGCAGACGCGTCGAGTCGCCGCCGGGGGTGAGAGATACGCTGGCGAGTACGGACGTAACACGTCTAACCCGCCGGTCGCGCTGTCGACGCGGTCCGTCGCGTACTGGACCGGCGGCGACGGCTACGCCTCCCGGCATGTCGAACACGGGCGGGTCGTCTACCTCGGGTGGTCGACGACCGGCGAACCGATCACCGACGTCGAGCGCGCGCGGGCGGCCCGGCGGGTGCTCTCGGCGCTCTCGTTTACGGTGGCCGAGCGCGGGGACGACGCGCTGGTTCTGACGGCGACCGGGATCCGCGACCGCGCCGCGCTCCCGCGGCCGCGGTACGTCGACGGCGTCCACAACGTCTCGGCCCGCGTCCGTGTCGGCTTCGACGGCGTCGTCTCGTCGTCTCGCCTCGCCTACGACGCCCGATTCGCCGATCGGCGCGTGCGGGTCAGCTACGAGACGACCGTCACCGATCGCGGGGCGACCACCGTCGAGCGCCCCGCGTGGGTCGACGAGGCGAGAAACCGGTCGGTCGCGTAACGCCGTCCGATCCGCGAAAAATATCCGCTGGGCGGCCCGATCAGGCCAGGTCTTCGATGTTCTCGACGATGGCCTCGGCGTACTCCGTGGTGCCGACCTCCTCGGCGTCCTCGCGCTGGCGGGCGAGGTCGTACGTGACGGTGCCCGAGGAGATGGTCTCCTCGACGGCGTCGCGCACGAGGTCCGCGGCGTCCTTCCAGCCGATGTAGTCGAACATCAGGCGACCCGAGAGGATCATCGCGGTCGGGTTGGCCATGTCCTGCCCGGCGCGCTTGGGCGCGGAGCCGTGGACCGGTTCGGCCAGCACGCGGGCGTCGCCGAAGTTCGCGCCCGGCGCGATGCCGAGACCGCCGATCTGAGCGCCCGCGGCGTCCGAGAGGTAGTCGCCGTTGAGGTTCGGCATCGCGAGGACGCCGAACTCGTCGGTGCGCAGCTGCATCCACTGGAGCATCGCGTCGGCGAGGCGCTCCTCGACCATGACGGCGCCCTCGGGGACGTCGATGTCGTCCTGTTCCTCCCACAGCGAGTCGGGCGCGGCGAAGACCTCCTCGTCGGGGTACTCCTCCTCGGCGACCTCCATGCCCCACTCGGAGAACTGCCCTTCGGTGAACTTCATGATGTTCCCCTTGTGGACGAGCGTGACCTTCTCGCGGTCGTGCTCGATGGCGTAGTCGATGGCCTTGCGGACCAGCCGTTTCGACCCTTTCTCGGTGATGGGCTTGATGCCGATGCCGACCGGGCCGTCGTGGATGGTCTCGGAAAAGCCCATCTCCTCTTCGACGAACTCGCGGACCTGTTCGACCTCCTCGGTGCCCGCCTCCCACTCGATGCCAGCGTAGACGTCCTCGGTGTTCTCGCGGAAGGTCACCATGTCCATCTCCTCGGGCGCCTTCACCGGGGAGGGAACGCCGTCGAGGTAGTAGGTCGGACGGACGTTCGCGTAGAAATCCAGCGTCTGCCGCAGCGCGACGTTCAGCGACCGGAAGCCAGCGCCGACGGGCGTCGTCAGCGGGCCCTTGATGGCGACGCGGAACTCGTCGATGGCGTTGACGGTGTCGTCGGGCAGGTTCTCGCCGTACTTCTCGCGGCCGGACTCGCCTGCGAACACGCGCATCCAGGCGATCTCGCGGCCGGTCGCCGCCGCGGCGGCGTCGAGCACTTTCTGTGCGGCCGGGCCGACGTCCTTCCCGATGCCGTCGCCGTGGATGATCGGGACGATCGGGGTCTCGGGCACGTCGAGAACGTCGTTGTCCTCGTCGACGACCTCGACCCGTTCTCCGTCCGTCGGAACCTCTACTCTGTCGTACTCGTATCCCATATCTCCGAATCATCGCTCGCGCCTAAATGCGTGCCGCTTTCCGCGAGCCACGTGCTGTCGAAGCCGTTTTCGACAGCCGTCGTCTACCCGAACGCGTTCACGTCCGCCGCAGATGCGTTCAGTATATCGGGACAGTATCTGTCGACAGCCGAACGGAACTGTGAGCGCGAACCGCGATGCCGTCGGCGACGCTCCCGGATCGTCCACCGCAGTCGGCGCGAGATGGGGGGCCGGTCGTGGCCCGTCCGGCGGACCATCGCCCGGACGGTGACCGGGGCTTATACCCTCGGCGACGGGAGAGTGGGTATGCACGTCATCGTCCACGGCGGCGCGGGCTCGCCGCCGGAGGAACCGGCCGACCGGCAGTCGGCCCTCGACGCGGCCGCCGAGCGCGGCGGGGGGGCGCCCTCGCCGGTCGGCGCCGTCTGTGAGGCACTGGGCGCGCTCGAATCGGATCCGCAGTTCAACGCTGGCGTCGGGGGGGCCGTCCAGAGCGACGGGCGGATCCGCACCGACGCGGGCCTGATGACCGGCGACCGGGCCGTCGGTGCCGCCTGTGCGATGCCCGGCGTCGTCCACGCCGTCGACGTCGCGCGGGCCGTGATGACCGAGACGCCCCACGTCCTGCTGTCGGGGGAACGGGCCGTCGCCTTCGCCGCCGAGCAGGGGATCGACGTACACCGGGACCTCTGGACCGGTCGGACCCGCGAGCGGTGGGCCGACTGTGACCCGCCCGCCGCCGACGACGTGGGCGGACAGATCGAGTGGGTTCGCGACCGCTTCGGCGACACCGATCCCGGCGGCCGCGAAGGCGACGCCGACGACGGGGCGGACGCGTCGCCCGGCGGCGGAGACGGCACGCTCCCGGACGGGTCCGGCCGTCCGAACGATCACGATACGGTCGGCGCGGTGGCCTGTGACGGCGACACGCTGGCGGCGGCCACCTCGACGGGCGGGCGGTGGCTGGCGCTGGCCGGGCGGGTCGGCGACGTCCCGCAGGTCGGCTGTGGGTTCTACGCCTCGGCGGCGGGGGGCGCGAGCGCGACCGGCGCCGGTGAGGACATCGCCCGCCACACGCTGGCCCGGCGAGCAGTCCAGCACCTCGAAGGCGGTGCGAGCGCGCCCGCCGCCGCGGAGATGACGCTGACGGAGTTCGGCGATCGCGCCGCCGGGTCGGCTGGCGTCGTCGTCATGGGCGCCGACGGCGGCGCGGGCGAGGCGTACAACAGCGCGGCCATGCAGACCGCCCGGACCGGCACCGACGAGTGACGCCGTCGCTCCGGGGAGTCGTCGGACAGAGCGTGTCCGGAGCGGTCACTCGACGGTGACCCGGTCGTAGGCCGGACCCACGAGGAAGATAGAGAGGAGCCAGCAGACCGCGACGACGGTGTAGGCGAGCAGGAGCGTCCGCTGGAACCCCGGGGCGGTGACGGCGACCAGCAACGCGACGGCGCCCACCGGGAGCGCGAACGCGAGCGCGGTGTTGGCGCCGCTCCAGATCGTGAAGAGCCGCTCGGTCCGGTTGAGGTCGGCCCACGCATCGCGTATCCGTGCCAGTCGCCGCAGGATCATCGGTTCGATGTCGTGGTGCAGCCGAAATAAGTCCCGGTGTCCGGGCTGTGAGTCACTCCTTCGAGCGTAGTTCGCGGTAGAGATAGGCGACGCCGAGCCCGCCAGCGACCAGCGCCGGGAGTAGCGGCGAGTCGGCGACTGTCGACGCCCGCTGTCGAACCGTCTCGACCACCGACGACTCGCTGTTGATGTGTTCCAGCACGGCGTCGGTGTCGTTCCGGACCGGTTCGGGATCCGCGCCCGCCTCGGCGGCGGCGTCGGGGTCCTTGAGCAGGTGGCCGGTCGTGAGGCAGACGACCGACTCGTCGTCCGCGACGACGCCCTCGCGCCGGAGTTTCCGGAGGCCAGCGACCGAGGCGGCCGAGGCTGGCTCGACCCCGACACCCTCGCTCGCGAGGGCGCGCTGGGCTTCGGTGATCTCCTCGTCGGAGACGGCGACCGCGGTACCGCCCGTCTCGCGGATGCCCGGCAGCGCCTTCGGCGCGTTGACGGGATTGCCGATGCGGATGGCGGTCGCCCGGGTTTCGACCTCCTCCCACCGGTTGGTCTCGTCGAGGCCCTTCTCGATGGCCTCGACCATCGGCGCGGCGCCCTCGGCCTGCGCGCCGGTGATCTTCGGCACCTGGTCCTCGGTGATCGCGCCCGCTCGGACGAGTTCACGGAAGCACTTGTACAGCGCGGCGGTGTTGCCGGCGTTGCCGACGGGGAGGACGATGCGGTCCGGATACTCGCCGTAGTCGGCGTAGTGTTCCTCCATGATCTCCAGTCCGATCGTCTTCTGGCCCTCCAGGCGGAACGGGTTCAGCGAGTTCAGCAGGTAGACCTCCCCTCGCTGGGCGAGGTCCTGGACGATGTCGAGACACTCGTCGAAGTTCCCGTCGACCTCGAGGATGCGCGCGCCGTGGAGGCTGGCCTGCGCGATCTTGCCGGCCGCGACCTTCCCCGAGGGGAGGAGGACGAGCGTCTCCATCCCGCCGCGGGCGCCGTAGGCCGCCAGCGCCGCCGAGGTGTTCCCGGTCGAGGCACAGGCCAGTCGGTCGACCCCGACCTCCTCGGCGACCCGGACGCCGACGGTCATCCCGCGGTCCTTGAACGACCCCGTGGGGTTCATCCCCTCGTGTTTCACGCGGAGCGTGTCCACGTCAGTCTCTTCCTCCAGCCGGGGGACGTGATGGAGCGGCGTCCCGCCCTCGGGCAGTGAGACGCCCGCCTCGAAGGGCAGGGCGTCGCTGTAGCGCCAGACGCCGTAGGGGCCCGACTCGGGACCGTCGCCGTCACCGAAGTCCCCCCACGTCGGCAGGTCGGCGTACCTGACTTCGAGCAGGCCGTCGCAGTCGTCGCAGGTGTACCGAATGGCGTCGAAGGGGGCGAACGTCTCGCCGCACTCGATACAGGTCAGCCAGACGCCGTCGTCCGCGGCGTCGGGCACGGGTTCGTCGAGGTCGAGGTGTGCGCTCATTGGCGGGAAGTCAACGCCCTGCCACCATAAGACGGACGGTTGTCCGGTGGGGCCGGGGGAGCCGATCTCACCGCCGCCCGGGGACGGTTACAGGTCCTCCTCGCCGAACTCGTCGATGCGGCCGTGGACGTAGGCGGTCCACTCGTCGAGCGTCTCGTGCATCAGTTCGCGGGCCTCCGGGAGCGGCGTCGCGGTGTACTGGTAGACGTGGCCGCCGCCGTCGAGCAGGCGCCGCTCCCGTTCGGCGAGGCCCTTCTCGCGGAGCGTCGACAGCGAGCGGTTGACGTTCGAGCGGTCCCGGTTTAGCTGGTCGGCGAGTTCGGCGACGGTGCTCCCGGGGTGGTCCAGCAGGCGCAGGTACGTCCGAACCTCGTGTTCCTGGATGCCGAAGACGCAGGCGAGCACCTCCTCGAAGCCCGGTTGCTCGTCGAGCATCAACTCCCGGAAGCGCTGTGGCGATGGGTCTGCCTCGACCATACGCCGTGTTCGGCCCGCCCCCGCATAAACGACTACGGTACCCGTCCCGCAGTGGCCGTCCGGGACCGCTACTCGCCGTAGCCCTGGTCTTCGAGACAGGCCCGCATCTCCCCCTCGTCGTCGTGTTTGTGCAGGCGCGTCGGCGTGTCACAGTAGAACGTGTCCCCGTCGAACCGCAGGACTACCTCGTGCTCCGATCCCAGGAACTCCGTCTCGACGACGACTCGCCCCTCCGATTTGATGAGCGCCAGCAGTTCGTCCGCGCTCAGCGATCCGGCGTCGACCACACGCGGGTCCGTCATCACGCCGGGGTTCGACCGCTCGGGTAATCAGTGTTCGTCTCGCGTGTCGGGCGCGAGGACGAGCGTCTCGCCCGCCCAGCCGTTCAGTTCCGCCGTGACTGGCAAACGGTTAAGTGGCGCGCGAAGCGTGGTGAAAGTGATGACGGACGATCCCGAGGAGGGGATGCTGTCGTGGGACGAGTCCGTCTTCCGCGACGAGCACGTCTTCGAGATCGACTACGTCCCGGAGACGTTCCTCCACCGGGAGAGCCAGATGGAGACGCTGAAGTACGCGCTCCGACCAGCGGTGCGCGGCTCGCGTCCGCTGAACGTCGTCGCCCGGGGCCCGCCCGGCACCGGCAAGACCACAGCCGTCCAGAAACTGTTCGGCGAACTCCACGCCCAGACCGAGGTCGAGGCCATCCGCGTCAACTGCCAGGTCAACTCGACGCGCTACGCGGTGTTCTCCCAGCTGTTCGAGAGCGTCTTCGACTACGAACCCCCCTCCTCGGGTATCTCCTTCAAGAAACTCTTCTCGCAGATCACCGACCGCCTCGTCGAGAGCGATCGGGTGCTCGCCGTGGCGCTGGACGACGTGAACTACCTCTTCTACGAGGACGAGGCCTCCGACACGCTGTACTCGCTGTTGCGCGCCCACGAGGAGCAGGGAGGGGCCAAGATCGGCGTGATCTGTGTCTCCTCGGACCTGGATCTCGACGTGATCGAGGAACTGGACACGCGCGTCCAGAGCGTCTTCCGCCCCGAGGACGTCTACTTCCCTAACTACGACCAGGCCGAGATCGTCGATATCCTCCGGGAACGGGCCGATCGGGGCTTCCACGAGGGCGTCATGGCGGCGCCCGTTCTGGATCGGGTGGCCGAACTAACCGCCGAACAGGGTGGGGACCTCCGCGTCGGGATCGATCTCATGCGCCGGGCTGGACTCAACGCCGAGATGCGCGCCAGCCGCGAGATCGAACGCGAGGACGTCGACGAGGCCTACGACAAGTCCAAGTACGTCCACCTCTCGCGGCGCCTGCAGGAACTGTCCGACTCCGAGTCGGCGCTGCTGGGCGTGATCGCCGAGCACGACGGCGGCCGCGCGGGCGAGATCTACGACGCGTTCAACGACGAGACCGGCCTGGGCTACACCCGCTACTCGGAGATCATCAACAAACTCGACCAGCTGGGGATCATCGACGCCTCCTACGCCGACGTCGAGGGGCGCGGCCGCTCCCGGGAACTGACGCTCAACTACGACGCCGACGCCGTCCTCGAACGGCTGTAGCGGCGGCCGCCGTACCCCGACCGGCGCGACCCGTCGGACCAGAAACTATGTACCTCGCGGGACGACACGCCCGATACGATGCCCTCCATCACGCGACGCCGCGCGCTCCAGGGAGCCGTCGGCCTGCTCGCCGGACTCGCCGGGTGTAACGGCGAGGACGCCGACGTCGGCTCTCCGACTCGCGAGGCCGATCGCCCACGCTACGGCAACATCGCCCGCGACCCTCCGGTCTACCACGCCCGCAGTTCCGACGGCCCGCTCGTGTGGTTCGCCGACCCCCGCGAGTTCGGTCCCGACACCCCCACGGCCGCCGACCCGGACGGGGCGCCCCGGTACGGCCTGGTCGCGAGTGCCGAGATGGCGGCGACGCTGACGGTCGACGACGCGGTCGTCGACGCCGACGCGGTCCGGTCGTTCGTCGACGACACGGACTTCGAGCGCGAGACCCTCTACTACGAGCACCGCCGCGTCGAGGCCTGTTATCGCCACGAACTCTGCTATATCATGTGGAACGACGCCGACATCGAGACGCGCTACGGTCGCTTCCTCCGCGAGCACGACGTGGTCTGCGACGCCGACGCCCGGGACGTGGAGGTCCGCCTGATTCGCGTCTCTGACGCGCTCGATCCCGAACGGGTCGACGGCGGCGGGTCCGGCGTCTCCAACGGGGACTGCTTCCCCCTGCCGCGCGGGCGACGAGAGGCGGCGCCGAACGGCACGGATGCGACGAGCGGGAGCGACGGGTCCGACCGACCGGACGGGACGGACGTCGCGGCCGGGATCGATCGCGGTCGGCCCGACGGGGGGCGGCGATGACGGACGGCCAGCGGCCCGGTGTGACGGTCCGCGACGAACGGAACGAGGCACCCGAACGCGATACAGCGGCGACCCGCTCTGCGGTGACCCGACGGGGCGTCCTCGCGGTTGCGGGCGCGACGCTGGCGGCTGGCTGTGGGGGTCTCGGCGGGTTCGGCGGCGGGACGACCGAACTCGACTCGTCGGCGCTCGACGACCTCGGCGCGGACGGTCCCGCGGTCCGTCGGCCGTTCCCGGTCGAGATAGCCGACGCCCACCTCGAAGGCGCCCGGGAGCGCGTCGAGAGCGCGCTGGCGTCGGCGCCGTTGCCCTTCGACACCGACGAGATTCCCAACGGCGCGATGCGCGCGGAACTGACCGAGTGTGCCGAGTCGGCACGCGAGCGCCTCGCCGAGGCGGACGCCGCCGACGCGCCGCGCGACCGCCTCGAAGCGCTCGCCGACGCCCGCGAGAGCGCCCGCGTCGTCGCCGGGGCGTGGGCCGCTATCGAGGGGGACCTCGCCCCGGCGGTCGTCCACCGGGCGTCGACCGATCTCCGGACCGAGATCAACGAGACGCGGGAGGAGTGGGAATACGTCGGCGACGACCCAGTCCGGGCGCTGTTCGCCCACGACGCGGCCGAGGAGTTGCTGGGCGTCGCCGACGGGCAGGCCGACGTGCCCCCTGCCGCCGAGTGGCCAGCGACCACCGCCTACAGAGTGGGCGAGGCCGCTGGCGAGGTGGCCTACGCCCGCGCACATCTCGCGGACGCCCGCCACCTCGGCGGGCAGTTCCGCGACTCGCTGGCGACCGAGCGGTCGCTCCGCGATACCTTCGAGGGTGCCCACACAGCTCTCACCGAGACCGTCGAGGCGCGACTGAACGACCTCCCGGCGACGGACGACGTCGACGGCGCTACGGACCTCGTCGACGCCGATATCGAGGACGGGTCGGCCGCCGCGAGGGCGCTCCGACGACTCCAGTGGTGGCTCCCCGACCGCGAGGCGATCGGGGCGCGCCACGCCGATCTCGCGGACGGGGTCCTCGATCGTCACGAGTGGCTCGCCGGTCTCGACGGCTTCGCGGTCCTGCGAGATCGGATCGAAAGCGGCGAGCGATTCACCGTCGGGAGCGTCACCGACCTCCGCGAGCGCCGCGCGGCCGCGGTCGAGGCGGTCGAGACCGCCCTCGCGGAGAGCGAGAACCGCCTGCTCGCCCGCGGAGCGTGTGCCCGACCGGCCGCCGCGATCGAAAGCACCGATCGGGACCTCGCCCGGCAGTCCGGGGAAGTGCCGGTCCGGTTCCTCAGAAGCGAGATCGGAGAGTACGCCGCCGCGGCCGCCGTCGCCGAGGCCGTCCCCGACGCGTGTTCGGAGACGCTCGCGGCGCTCGACGGGTAGTCTCCGGGACGCTTTCGGCGCCAGTCAGGCTCGTCGTTCCACGGAATCGATCGCCTCGGCGGGCGTCTCGACGTGCTCGATCCCCTCGACGGTCTCGATCCGGTGGGTGTCCAGACCCGCCACGGGCCGCCCGTAGTCCAGCGCGAGTCCGAGTTCCGAGAGCGTCCCCGTCGATCCGTCGACGGCGATCACCGCGTCGCCATTGAGGACCACCAGCGCGTTCCGGGCGTTGCCCATGTCCGTCGTGATGGCCGTCTCGACGTACTCGTTGGCGGCCGTCCGATCCGCGCCGGGGAGGATGCCGACGGTGTGGCCGTCGGCCTCGCGGGCGCCGCGACAGACCGCCTCCATCACGCCGCCGAGGCCGCCACAGACGACGTCGTGGCCCCGTTCGGCCAGGAGGCGGCCGACCATGCGTGCCTGTTCGTACTGTTCGTCCGGGACCGTCGATCCGCCGACGACGGAGACGCGCATACTTGCGGTTCGAGGCGGGCGCGTATCAACGACGGTGGTCCGCACAAAGAGAGACGGCGCGTTACTCGATCCGGTCGAACCAGTCTTCGACGCGGGAGACGGGCGCCTCGGTGATCTCGGCGACCTCGACGGGGTCGCTGTCGGTCAGGTCCGCGACCGTCTCGATCCCGGCCGTGCGTAGACGCTCGGCGTAGGTCGGGCCGATGCCGTCGACGCTCTCGACGGCGGGGCTGTCGGCGTCCGATCCACCGTCGGCGTCGACCGACCCGTCCGTCGATTCGCTGGCCTCGGCCGTCTCGCTGTCGACCGCGTCGTCGGTATCGTCGCCGACCTGGCGGTCGGCGTACCACTCGCGGACCTCGGGCCAGACCTCCTCGTGGGAACTCGAGGAGACCGAGAGACCGATGTGGCCGGTCGCGTACTCGATGGTGGTCACGTCGTCGGAGCCGACGACCTCGTTGAACGGCTTGGAGGCGTTCGCGGGGATGAGGTGGTCGTACTCGCCCATGATCTGGATGATCGGCATGTCGATGTTCTCGACGTCGACGTGTTCGTCACCGAGGTAGAGTTCGTTCTCGTAGAGCTTGTTCTCCTGGTAGATGTCGGCGAGGAACTGGTCGTAGGCCTCGCCCGCGACGTCGATGCCGTCGCCGAGCCACTTCTCCATGCGCGCGAAGTTCTCGACGAAGTCCTCGTTGTCGAGGTTCTCGGCGAAGCGGACGTACTTCGAGACGTAGTTGTCGACGGGGTCCATCAGCGCGAACCCGACGTCGAGGAAGTCCGCGGGGACGTTCCCGAACGTCTCGGTGATCAGTTCGGGGTCGTAGTACTCCTCGCTACCCCACTGTTCGAGGACGCCACCGGTGCCCTCGAAACACAGTCCCGCGGCCATCAGGCCCAGGGCGTTGACTTTCTCGGGGTTGAGCGCGGCGTACATCGCCGACATGGTGCCGCCCATGCAGTAGCCGAGGACGTTGACCGCGTCCGTCCCGGCGCGGTCGGCCACCTCGTCGACGCAGTTGTCGATGTAGCGTGTGACGTAGTCCTCGAGCGTGAGGTGCTGGTCGAGCCGCGAGGGCTCGTTCCAGTCGATGAGGTAGACGTCGTGGCCCGCCTCCAGCAGGCGGCGAACGACCGACCGCTCGGGCTGCAGATCGAGGATGTACGGGCGGTTGATCAGCGCGTAGACGATGAGGATGGGCGTCTCGTGGGTCTCGTCGGGCTCGATGCCCGCGGCCTCGGCGTCGTAGTGCAGCAGTTCGAGCTTGTTCTCCTCGTAGACCACGTCGGCGGGCGTCTGGCCCACCTCGGCGGCCCGCATCCCGTCGAGCGCGTCGGGGAGGTCGGCGCTCGTCTCGGTGGCCTGGGTCATCGTCTCGATGGCCGTCCGCTGGGCGTCCAGCGCCATCGCGATGGGGTTGACCGGGTTGGGATCAGTCGCCATGGTCAGTCCTCGAGTTCGTCGAGAATCCGGTCGAGCTTCTGTTCGACCGCGTGCTGGCGGCGTTCGAGTTCGACGAGGCGCTCGCCGACCTCCTCGACGTCGCCCTGGGTCGGGAAGCCCAGTTGTGCGATGGTCTCCTGGCTGACCTCGTCGGCCTCCTGGCGCATCTCCATCATGCTCTCGACCAGCTGGCCGTTGGCGGCGGCGAAGGCGCTGGTCGACATGACCTCCTTGAACGCCTCGTTGGCCGACTGCAGCCAGATGTCGCGGAACTCGCCCGGTTCGATGTCCTCGCCCTGGGCGGCGTCGGTGGTGCGCTCGAACATCTGCTCGGCGGCGTCCATCCACACCTCGTAGGCGCGGTTGTACCCCTGGATACCTTCGGCCATCGCGTCCTCCTCGGGCACGGAGTCCTCGACTGCTTCGGCCCAGGACTCGACGAACGCCGCCTGACTCTTCATGTTCTGCTCGATGGAGTCGGCAACGGCGTCGTTCATCTGTTCCATCATCTCTGTCCACTCCTCCTGTATGTCGTTCGTGTCGCTCATGGGTGAATTAATATACGGGCGGTGAAAAGTCGCCGGGATCAGGCCTCGACGGCTTCGGCGGCCTGTTCCTGGACGTCCTGGACCTGCTCCTGGAGCTCTTCGACCTGTTCCTGGATGTCCTCGACCTGGTCGCCCCACTGCTCGGCGGCCTCGACGGACTGGCTCTCGAGTTCCTCGTGGGCCTCGACGAGCAGGTCGAGCTGCTCGTCGAGCGCTTCGAGGTAGTCGGCCGACATCTCGTCGTAGGCGTCGAGGCCCTCCTCGTACTCGACGGTGAGTTCGTCGAAGGCCTCGGCGTGGTTCTCCAGCAGGTAGTCGAACTGCTCGTCGACGGCCGAGCGCATCTCGGTCACCGTCGCGTCGGCACCGGGGACCGTCGACTCGACGGCGTCGAGGTAGCTGTGGATCGCCGTCTGGGAGAGTTCGACCGTGCGGCGCTGGGCCGACTCCTGGGTGTCGAGGCTGTCGAAGAACGCCTCGTTGACGCTCTTCTGGAACTCGACGCTCTGTTCGACCGCTCGCTGGCTCTGCTCGATGGTTGCGCGCTGTACTTCGAAAGCCGTGGTGATGGGGGTTGCGTATTCCATTGTTAGTCTCTGTTGCGTTTGACCGGGATGACGACGGTCTGGACGATGTCGCCCTCTTCGATGTCGAGGGCTTCGCGTTCCGCGTCCGGGATAGAGATGCGGCCGCCCGACTGGACCCGCGTCTTGAACGTCGCCGTCTGGCTCATCGCACCGAGGTTGTTCATGTCGAGCCCCCCGGTACCGGCCTGCAGCATCTGCTGGAACATCTCCTGCTGTTGTTCGACGGCTTGCTCGCTCGCTTCCTGCAATCCCTGAAACATCGTCGGCGGCCACGTCGGACCGTCGTTCTCGTCGGTCATCGGTCGAGTGTACATAGACCCCTCAATTACATAAGAGTTGCGCTCAAAACCATCTGATACCATAGATCACCATTTCGTGGTGCAGTGGCCGACGCCGAGAGCAGCCCACTCGTCCGGACGCCGTCCCGCGGTACTGACACGTATTTCCACGAGACGCTCTCTCGCTGCCGTTTTCGACGTTCTGCTACCACTACGCTTTAGTACCGGCATCGCTTACACCGGACATCGATGAGCTCTGAATCGGATCGAAACGCGCTGCTAGACACGTGGACGCAGACGTCGTCGCACGTGTTCGACAGCGTCGTCGCGGCAAACCGGGCGGCGTTCGCCGCGTTCGGCGTTCAGCCGACCGATGAGGTCGGGTCCACGCCGGAGACGGCCGATCGGATCGAGGCAGACGAGGACCTCCCCGAATGGCACGTCGAACTGAGCGAGACGGATCGCGGTAGACTCGGTGTCGGCGACCGTGTCGAGTTTACCAAGACTATCTCCGACGACGACATCGAGGCTTTCGCCGCCGCCAGCGGGGACACGAATCCTCTGCACCTGGACGACGAGTTCGGGTCGAAGACGCGGTTCAAAGGCCGGATCGCCCACGGGACGCTCGTCGGCGGTCTCATCAGCGCCGCGCTGGCGCGCCTCCCGGGACTGACGATCTACCTCTCCCAGGATCTGGAGTTCCACAACCCCGTCCGCGTCGGCCAGCGCCTGACGGCGGTCTGTGAGATCGTCGAGGATCTGGGTGACGACCAGTACCGGCTCACCACCCGCGTTCAGGACGGTGACACCGTCATCATCGACGGCGAGGCGGTCGTCCTCGTCGACGAACTGCCCGACGAAACGTAGCCTTCTGCTCGGTTTTCGTTTCTCACACACCCCGCCGCGAGTGTCGCGACCGCTACGTACCCGTAATTGCCGTGGCCGTGACCGTTCGCCTCGTCGGTCTGCGGTGTCGCCGTCGCCGCCCCGGCGACGCCGCTGACGGATCGACAGCGCGAAAAAAGGACGGATCCGCCTTACAGCTGGACGGCGCTCTCGCCGCTGATGGTCTCGGGGACGGTCAGCTGTTCGGAGGTGGTCGCACCGGACTTGGTGGTGACCTTGATGTTGACGGAGGCGCCCTCCGGCACTTTCGAGCCGAAGTACTCGTACCCGGCGCCGGTTTCGCCTTC
>Ga0207813_100412_pt1 | contig 24741 bp, 18 predicted proteins | sample A23E3SouthBayCA_2_FD_187730 | JGI IMG/M metagenome (GOLD analysis project Ga0207813, IMG submission 187730) | Aerobic enrichment media microbial communities from Eden Landing Ponds, California, USA - A23 E3 (4) (SPAdes) | ecosystem: Environmental > Aquatic > Marine > Unclassified | place... | reverse complement strand
CCCGCCACTTCCCGGAGAGTGACGGCGGCGAGGAGGGGTACGACGGCGACTACACACACCTCAACGACATCGACGCCGTCGGCGGTGACGAGGCGTTCCTGTTGAGCCCCCGTGACTTCAACCGCGTCGTGCTGGTGAACCGGTCGACGAAGGCGGTCGAGTGGACGCTGGGGAGCCAGGACGACACGGGCGTCCTCCACGGGCAACACCACCCGGCGCTCCTGTCGCGGGACCCGCCGACGGTCCTCGTGGGCGACAGTCTCAACCACCGGGTCGTCGAGTACCGGCGTGTCGCGGGTGCAGGCGTCGACGACTCGATGGACGAGGACGGCGATGGGTGGGTCCGAACGTGGACGTACATCGGTATGGACGTCGGCGGGCTCAACTGGCCACGCGACGTCCACCGGCTGCCGAACGGCAACACGCTCGTGATGGACACCGGCAACGACCGGGTCCTGGAGGTGGCACCCAACGGCACGACGGTCTGGACGTACGAGACGATGGCCAACCCCTACGACATCGACCGCTATGCACACGGTGAACAGCCTCGCGGGCCGACTATGACCGAACTCCGGGACGCGAACGGTACAGCCTCCTCCGGGAACGATTCCGGGTCCGGGGGCGTCTCCCCGGTCGACCGCTACCACCGGCTCGCCGGCTACGTCCTGCCGGTCTGGGTCGGCGAGCCGGCGTTTCTCGGACTGGTCGGGGCGGCTGTACTCGCGGTCGGCTGGACGCTGACCGAGGCGGGGCTCCGCGTCCGCCGGCGGCTCTGACGAACGCTCGACCGACACTGCCACTCAGGCGAACGTCGCGAGCAGGCTCTCGAGTTCCTCGATGGTCGCGTCACCGTTCTCCACCGGTTCGCGCGGGTGACGACCGGTCGCTTCGACAGTCTCGATCGCGCGTTCTGGAGCGTAGCCGCGGTCGTAGACGAGCCACGCGGCGAGCACCTGGCCGGTGCGACCGATCCCCGCGAGGCAGTGAACCACGACACGGTCGTCGGCGGCGACGGCGGCGTCGAGGAACGGCAGTATCTCGTCGGCGAGGAGGGCCGGGTCAGCGAGTTGGTAGTCGAGGAGCGGCGCGTGCAAGACGGCATCGAACTCACGGCGGTAGCGTTCGACGTAGTTCCCGCTGTCGTCCGACTGCCCCCCGGGCAGCAGACAGCAGACGCGGGCGACCTCGTGGCGTCGCATGAACGCGACCCAGTCGTCGAGAGCGTCAGCGTGGCTGGCGGCGCTGTGCCAGCCCGGACAGCAGGCGCCGTAGACGAACGCCCCGTCCGGCGTGGCCGGGGCGAACCTGTGCGCAGTAGCGCCCGATTCTAGATTCTGAATTTCTGGCATCGACGCTACATTCGAGAAATAACCCCACACTCTTGAGTCTAGAGGGCTGATTCTCACGGCTGACAACTGGACGACCGCGAATGCTGGTCCCGCCGCGACGTCGGCGGAGGGAGTGTATCGTAGAATGTACCGGAGAGGGTCACGTAACGGTTGCTGTCGCCCGAGACACGGTCGAAAGTTCGGTGGGACGCCGGTCCGGGGCCAGGAGTCACGAAACCGACAAAAAGGGGGGCCGCCTATGTCACCCGTGCACTCGACGAGGACGCGACGGAGGCTCGTCGCCGTAGTCGCCCTGCTGTTCGTGACGACGACGGTCGTCGGTGCGGCAAGTGGTGGCCCGGGCGGTGGGGGCTCGCCGGCGACCGACCCGGTGTCGGACCGGAGATTCGCCAGCGACGCCGCGGCCGCCCGAACCCTGGGACCGCTCGAACCGGCGTCGAACGCGACGGTGACGGCGAGCGGGGGACACGCGTGGACGAGAAACACCGACGACGTCCTCGACGGAGCGCCGCTCTCGATATCGGCGACACAGCGGGTCGCCCTGACGCCCGAGCGACCAGGGGAGATACAGGTCACGCACGTCTTCGAGGTCCCCGGGAGCGTCGAGTCGCTGGAGACGTCGGTCCCCGAGGTGGCGAACGTCACGCGGGGAACCGGGTTCGCGCCCTCGACCGACGGCTACGAGTGGAACGGCAACACGTCTCGACCCCGGATCACGTACACCGTGTCGGTCAACGAGACGATATCCAAGGTCGGCCCGGAGGGCGCAGCGGGGCGCTACCTGCTGGTCGACGCGGGCGAGTGGGCGCTGGTCCGCCGGCCCGACCTGTCGGTCCACTGGTCCTGGAGCGGCGCCGAACCGGTCGGACTCGACCGCGAGACGACAGTCGCCGGGGTCGGCTACGCGGGTGAGCAGTTCGTCTACCTCGGCGCCGTCGACACCCGCAACCGGACGGCCCACGGCCAGACGTTCACGCTCGTGGTCCCCGACCGCGCGACGATGGTCGAGTCACCCGACGCGGTGCTCGACGCGCTGGCCGACAGTTCCGACCGGTTGCGCGTCGGCGACCGCGACGAGCGGGTGACGGTGTTCGTCGCGCCGACGACGTCGGTCGAGTGGGGCGTGCGTGGCCTCCAGTACGGCGACGCCGACGCGTGGGTCCGGGACGTCGAACCGCTCGGCGAGCCCGACAACACCTGGATCCACGAGTACGTCCACACGAGACAGTCCTTCCGGACCGCGACGTCGGGCCAGTGGCTCCCCGAGGCGACGGCGACCTACTACGCCGCCCTGCTGACACTCGAACGTAACGAGACGGACTTCGCGGGCTTTCGTTCGTTCCTCGCTCGCGGCGCACGCTCCCCCCAGGCGGGTGCCGTCCTCGTCGAGCCGGGGACCTGGGACAACGCCGCCAACTACTGGAAGGGAGCGCTGGTCACGGCCGCGATCGACCGCCAGATCCGGCTGGCGACGAACGGCACGCGCTCGTTCGGGACGGTGTTCTCGCGGCTGAACGCCTATCCCAACCCCGTCGACTGGCGGGTCACACTCGAACTGGTCGATCGCGTCGGCGGCGACTCGGTAGACCAGTTCGCCGGCACGTACATCACGACCAGTCGCGTCCCACCGGCGTGGTCGGCCGCCGAACACGAGACCGCCTTCGGGACCACGCCGGCCCGCTTCACCTACCGCTTCGCCGACCGACCGAGCGACGTCGCGAACGCGACCGGCGGCGATACCGGCACGGCGGACCCCGACGGCGCGAACGCCACGGTCGGGTTCGTGGTCTCGGGCCCGTACCGCAACGTGACACTCGGGGAGTCACCGCTGACGCTGTACACGGGCGAGACGCTACACGCGACGGGCGTCGTCCACAACGCCGGTGGCGCGAACGCCTCCTACGAACAGTTCTTCTCCGTCGGCGGACGCATCGAACGGACCGTCTCCGGGTCGCTCACACCGGGCGAGACCGCGGTCCACGCACTGAACTACACGCCCCCGACCACCGGCGGGCGGACCCTCTCCTTTGGCGCCGACACCGTCGACGTCGAGGTGTACGACCCCGCACAGGCCGAGCTCGGGGAGGTCTCTGTCAACCGGACGACGCTCCGGGGCCCCGGCGTCGTCGGGGTCAACGTCACGGTGGTGAACCCCCACGACGCGCCGGCCCGCCGGGACGTCACCGTGACGCGGGACGGCGAGGAGGTGTGGTTCGGGTTCGTCGGCGTCCCCGCCGGGGGCACCCGGACTGTGACCGCCGCCGTCGCTCTCAACTTCAGCGGGCAGTACTCGGTCGGGGTCATCGACGGCCCGTCGACGACGATCACCGTCGCCGCCAGACCGAATACCCCCTCGCCGACCGACCCCCCCGCCGGGGCCGACACGGCGGCTGACCCCGAAGCCCCCACCAACCCCCGGGACACCTCGACCGTGGACGAGACCGCCGAGGCAGGTGAAACCGCCGGGGACGGTTCCGGCTTCGGTGCCGTCGCCGCGCTCCTCGGCGCGCTCCTGACGGCGATGGCTCTCCGTCGTCGCCACCGGACAGCGGAGTGACCGGCGAAACTTCTCCATGCGTACTGAACAGTGGTTACAGACCGATCCACAGCTGAAGAAAGTCTTCTCAACGACAGCACCGCTCTCGACGTCGTGGGTTGAAAGCCCTCGGGCCGCTGGCGGTCGCTGAGCGACATATCCTCGCTTCGCTCGGATAGGGGCCGCTCAGACGACTAAAGTGGACGCCAGCGGCCCTCGCCCTTTCAGTCCACCAGGGAGAATTTGGTCGCACAGGCTGCCTCAACGTAGAATGCTCGGTGGCTGACCCGACAAACATCGCCCTGGCGGACTGGAAGGGCGAGACGGGGTCGCGTTCACTGTAGTCGCTGAGCGGGCGACTATCCGCGCGGGCGGTGCTAAGAGCGCGGATATCCCGCTCAGCGACCGCGAGCCCGTCGAGGGCTTCCATCGAACGAGCACGAGGGCGGCCACGACGAGCACGACTGCAGTCACACCAGCACAAACGACTCCAATTGAGATCGCTCTCACCTGTACGTTACAGTCAGCACAGAATCGTTCTGGGCCGCTCACCAGCACGGCACACCCGGACGCTGTGCGGACGACTCGACGCCCGGCGGTCGACCGGGACCCCTCGCTCGCCGGGGCGGCGGGTCGGACTGGTTACTCGCCGGATTCCACGGCGTCGAGCAGCGTCGTCGCTCGCGCGAGGAGTTCCCCGGGGTCGGTCGCGAGCAGCGCCACGAGCGGTTCCGACCCGTAGCCGCCGTGGTCGAGGACTCCCGCGGGCGTCGCTCCGGCGTCGGCGACTGCTGCTGTGACTGCTCGTTCGTCGACGACGTCGGCAGCGCTCGCGACGTCGAGGATAGCGGCGCCGTCGTCAGCGTCCGGGCTGTCGCTGTCACTGACGTCCGGGCCACCGCCGTCACTGGTCCTCGGGCTGTCGCCGTCACTGACGTCCTGGCCGTCACCGGCGTCCGTGCCGCTCCCTGTGCCGGAACCGACTTCGACGACAGGCGCGTCGAGGGTGTCCACGGCCGCCGCGAGGTCTTCGTCGTAGCGGAAGTTCGCGCCGAAGCGGACGGTCGGGTCGGCCTCGCGGGCGGCCAGCACCGTCCCGGCGACGTGGCTCGACGCGCCGAATCGGACGCCGCGACTGGGTTTCGCGCCCGAGAGCGTGCGGGTGATCCGTCCCTCGACGGCGGCGACCTCGTCGGGACGCTCGGCGTAGGGGGTCGCGCCGGCGACGTTCGTCCCGACCTCCGGGACCAGAGGGCCGACATCGCGCTCGACGAACCCCTCGACGACGGACGCGACAGCCTCGGCGGTCGGCTCCCGGGCGGCCGCGTTGCGCAGTTCGACGAGGTGGTGAACCGACCCGGGGCCCTCGCCGACGTCGACGTTGTACCGGACCGCTCGCGCGAGTAACTCGATACCGGCGGCGACGGCGTCGGTCAGGTCCGCACCGTGTGCGAGGTGGGTCGCGATGGCCGAGGAGAGCGTACAGCCCGAGCCGTGGGTAGCCCCGGTGTCGACCCGCGGGTGGCGGAACGTCTCGACGCTGTCACCGGTGACGAGTACGTCGAAGACGTCGCCGCTTGTGCCACCCTGGTCGGCTGGGTCGCCCGTGATATGCCCCCCTTTGACGAGCGCCGCCTCGGCACCCATCTCGACGAGTCGTTCGCCGGCCTCCCGAGCACTCGCCTCGTCTTCGGGTTCGACGTCGGTGAGGACCGCCGCCTCGTCGGCGTTGGGCGTGACGAGCGTCGCTTCGGCGACGAGGTCCTCGTAGGCGGACTCGGCCGCCTCGGCGAGCAATCGGTCCCCCGAAGCGGCGACCATCACCGGATCGACCACTGCGGGCGCTCCCAGGCCACCGACCCGGTCGGTGACGAGTTCGACCACGTCGGCGGTCGCGAGCATCCCTGTCTTGACCGCTCGCACGTCGAAATCCGACAGGACCGCCCCACACTGGGCGTCGATCTCTTCGGTCGGGACGACGTGCGTGCTCTCGACGCCGGTCGTGTTCTGTGCCGTCAGACTCGTGACCGCGCTCGTCGCGAACCCCCCGCAGGCCTCGATGGTCTTGCAGTCGGCCTGGATGCCCGCGCCGCCGCCGGAGTCGCTGCCCGCGACGGTCAACACCACTGGCCGCGAGACCGGCGCTGCCTCTCTGGTCATGTTCGGTGCGTAGCAGGCGAGGGCCAAAGTCGTGACGAGATGCGACCGACGGGTCCTCGCGGCGGTCGAAACGAGCCGTCGGTCCCTCTCTCGCCTGCAGGTGCCGGTGACAGACCCGCCAGGGAAGCCCTCGGAGCCCGAACAGTTTTGCCGGCACCCGTCGAAAGCCGCGAGTATGAGCGAGCAGGGCGTGGACAGACGCGAGCGGGTGGCACGACTGGGCCGACTCGCCGAGACCGACCCGGCGGCACTGGCCGAGCACGCCGCCGACATGGCGGAGTACCTGGACGCCGACTCGGCGTACGTTCGACGGCGGACGACCCGGGCAGCCGCGGCACTCGCGGGGGCACGACCGGACGCGGCCGCGGACCTCGTCGACGGGCTGACCGCCCGACTCGCGGACGCGAGCGACGAAAACGCGGCCGTCGCGCTCCAGCGGGTCGCCGCCGAGGACCCCGACGCCGTCGTGGGCAACCTCGCGGCACTCGTGACCGTCCTCGACGACGAGGGCCCAGTGGTCGTGCCGGCCTCGGGCGCGCTCGCGTCGCTAGCCGAGGCCGACGCCGCGACGCTGGCGCAACCCGGCGTCCTCGACCGACTGTTCGGCCTGCTGGACGACGACCGGCCGGCCGTGCGGCGCAACGCGTCTGTCGCACTCGCCGCCATCGCGGAGGTCGACCCCGCAGCGGTCTGTGCCGGCGCCGACGACCTCCGGGGATGTCTCGACGACGATGCACCGGCCGTTCGCCGGGCCGCGGCCGTCGCGCTCGGTACCGCCGGCCCGACCTGTCCCGACGCCGTCGTCGAGGCCGCACCCGCTCTCACCGTCCTGCTCGACGACGCGGACCCGGGAACCCGTGCGGCCGGCGCGTTCGCACTCGGTCACGCTCTCCACGAGCGGGACGTGAGCCAGCGGACCGTCGACGCGCTGCTGGGTGCCGTCGACGACGAGAGCGAGGCCGTCAGGCGCCACGTCACGTTCGCACTGGCCGCACTGGCGGCCGAGGACCCCGACGCGGTCAGACCCGCCGTCGACACCCTTGCTCGTCGGGCCGCCGACGAGTCCGCGCCGGTCCGCCGGAACGCCCGGAGCGCGCTGGCCGCCCTCGAAGACGACTACACGGCGGTCGTCTCCGAGGCCGTCGAGAGCGTCCGGACGAGACTCGAAGACGTCGACGAGGACACCGGGACGCTCGCGTTCACCGAGTCGGAACTCCGCGGCCTGGCCGGGGACGCGGGCGCGCCGGCCGACCAGCGAGCGGCCGCCGACCACGCGCTCTCGCTGGTCGAATCCGGCGACGTCTCGGCCGCCGAGACCACGGAGTCGGCCGCGCCGGCGACGGCCGGCGGGACGGACCACGGCGGGGCGACCGATACTGGCGACGCCGACGCTGGCGCACAGTTCTGCCCCAACTGCGGCGAGACGATCGACGCGGGTGGGGAGTTTTGCCCCGTCTGTGGCACCGGGATCGAGTAGTCAGGTCTCCCCGTCGGTATCCGTGTCGTCCGCCTGGCTCCCCGTCTCACTGCGGTCGATGTGTGTCGTCGAGTCGTTCGCTCGGCGCCGGTCGTCCGGCCGGGACTGGTCGCCCACACCCGACGGCGAACCGGTGCTACCGGGCGCGTCGTCCGACTCGGCATCGCCGGCCGTCGCCGTCCCTGCGTCGGTGCCGCCACCGGCCTCGACGCTGTCGTCGGTCCCCGCGCTGTCACTGCCCTCCGCGCTCTCCCCGGATTCGGCGTCGGGGAACTGCTTGACGGTGTCCCAGTCGAGGACCTCCTCGGGGTCGGGGTCGTAGCTACGGATCGGGAGACTGCCCGCGGGACCCGGCGGGAGCGTCTCGTCACGGGCGAGCACCAGCGAGAGGTTGTCCTTGCCACCGCGCTCGTTGGAGAGTTCGACGAACCGGTCGGCGGCGGCCGACAGCGACTCCGCCTCGCGAACGACCGCGCCGATCTCGTCGTCGGTGACGGCCTTCTCCAGGATGCGGTCGGCGACGGCCCCGGTGTCCTCGGCGTCCTCGTACTCCCGGTGGAGCCGCGGGGCGCCGGTGTAGGCGTCGATCAGGCCGTCGCTCGTCAGGAGGACGACGTCGTCGCCAAAGAGCGGGACTGACGCGGTGTCGACCGATACCGTGGAGAGTGCAGGGTCCTCCGTGCGGGTCCCGCCGAGCGCGCGCGTGATGCGGTTGCCCCGCCGGTGGACGTGGGCTTCGACCTCGTCGATAGCGCCCTGCTCGACGAGGCGTTCGACCTCCGAGTGGTCGTTCGTCAGTCGGGTCACGCGCTGGCCCTCCTCGCGGTCCCCGAGGTTGACGACGTAGGCGCGGCTGTCGCCGACCCAGCCGTAGTGGAGGCGCCCCCCCGCGACCACCGCGACGACGACCGTCGTGTACGCGCTGTCGAGGTCGAGTTCGCCGATCACCTCCACGATGCGCGTGTGGGCGGCCTCGACGGCGGTCTCGATAGCGTGCTGGACGGTCGCGTCGCTCGCATCCGAGAGAGGGTCGTCGACGACGCCGTCGGTCAGTTCGAGGTCGTGACCCTCGCCACCGACGGCCTCGGACAGTTCCGCGAGGCGTCGCTCGCTCCAGAGGCGGTCGACGAGGCGCCGACTCACCTCGACGGTCGCGACGTAGGAGGCGATGTCGCCGGCCTGCGTGCCGCCGGCGCCGTCCGCGACGACGAACACGCCGCTTCGCCGCCCGGTGTCGCGGTGGCTCTCGTCGAGGAGGGTGACTGCGACACTGTCCTCGTTGATCCCGCCCTGTCGCCGCTTCCGTTCGCCGATGTCGAGCGCTGTGGCGTACTCCATCTATCCCGTTCCCTCCCCTTCACCCGCTCTCTCGCCTTCCGTCCCCTCGAATCTGAGCCAGACGGGGTACTCCGGGTGGACGAGTGCGATCTCGTCGCCGGGGACGAGCACCCGCTCTTCCGGGGGTGGGTCCCCGCCCGCACCCGGGTCGTCACCCTTCTCTTCGAGGCGCTCCCGGCCCGACGCCGAGAGGACTCGCTCCCAGCCGCCCTCGTACTCTCCCCTGTCCCCGCCGTCCCCGCTGGCACGACTTCTGACGTAGGTCCCGTTGAGGCTGTGGTCGCGCAACACCCACTCGCCCCCGTCGGTCTGGTCGAAGCGCACCTGGACCGCCGAGATGTACTTGTCCGGGTCGGCGAGCGCGATGGAGGGCTGTGGGCCGTCTGCTGCCTGGCGCCCGATGGTGTCGCCGGGGTAGATCTCGTAGGTCTGCTCGCCCTGGAGGTGGACCACCCGGGCGACGTCCGGGGGCTGGGGGTCGCGCGCCTCGAGTACCCGTGCCAGCACCGTCGCGTTGCGATAGCGGTCGTCCTTGTGTTTGGCCGTCGCCGTCTCGATTATCTCGGCGAGGTAGGCCGGCGTCGAGCGCGTCCCCGGGAAATCGCGCGGGTCGACGGCGTGTTTGCGCACGCCGCTGCCCGAGAGCATGAACATCAGCAACTTGCCGATGGAGTAGACGTCCGACCACGGCCCCTGCCGGTAGCCGACGAGTTCCGGGTCGTTGTTCAGTTCGGGGGGTTTGTAGACCGGGTTCGGGATCACTGTCCCGGAGACGCCCGACCCGTCGCCGGCCACCTCCGGCTGGAACCCCTTCGCGGTGTTGAAATCGATGAGTACCGGGTAGAGGTCGTCGCGCAACATGACGTTGTCCGGTTTCAGGTCGCGATAGATCACCTCGTTGCGGTGGAGGAAACTCATTGCCTCACAGAGAGCGATCCCGACGGTTCGGATGTCCTCGGGGTTGGTGATGCCGCCGCGGCGCGAGACGGCGTCCTGCATGTCCTCGCCGCGGACGAAGTCGACGACGATGAACAGCATGTCCCCGTGGACGACGCTGTCGACCAGTTGCATCACGTTCGGGTGCCCGCCGGCGTCCTTGATGACCTGCAACACGTCGAGTTCGCTCCGGATGCTCTCGTCGACGACGTCCGGGTGGTTCGAGGAGTCGTAGTTGGGGTGTTTAATCGCGACCTCGTCGCCGGTCTCCACGTCGACGCCCCGCCAGACCCGGGAGATCCCCCCCTTGCCCAGGAACTCCTCCAGCCGGTAGCGGTCCGCGACCACCGAACCCTCCTCTGGTTCCCAGGGCATCTACTCCTCCCGTTCGATCTTCGTCGTCTCGTACTGGGTTTCCAGGTCCTCGGACGAGGCGCGCTCGACGACGGTCTCCAGTTCCGAGAGCGTCTCGTCGTCGGCCTCGCGCAGGTCCGCGATCCCGCCCCGTATCTTCGTCTCCTCCCCGCCGAAGTCGTCGCCGCCTGCTGTTGTGTCACCCTGTCCGGGCTCGCCGGGCGGGTCACCAGCGTCTTCGGACCCGCCTGCGATCCTGGTCTCCTGGTCGTCCATCGGCTCCCCGTCCGCTTCAGGTCCGCCAGCGATCTGCGTCTCCTGTGTGTCGAGATCACCACTGCCACCGCCACCGCCCCCTGTGGCCTGCCGGAGGATCGTCTCCGCGCGGTCGACGTCACCCTCGCCGGCGGCGTTGCGCACCATCGTCTCGACGTGTCTGACGGCGACCTCCGTCGATTCGACGCGCGTGTCGCCGGCGGGGTCGGTGACGCACTCGACGTCGACCGCCGTGCTCGCCGCCTCCGCCGGCGTGTTCAGCGTCACGTCGACGAGGGTGAACTGCTCGCCCGCCCCGCAGGGCGGTGTCTCGACGGTGAACACGACCTCCTGGGTCTCGAACTCCAGCAGGTCCGGGAGGAACACCCGGACGGTGTCGCCGACCCACTCGTAGTTGGCGTCCCGGACCTGCGGCCGGCGGAGGTAGACGTCGTGGATCGACGCGCCCTCCGGGAGACCGATCTCCAGGTTCGGACTCGGCGCGACCACGGTCCGCAGCGTCTCGACTTTCCGCCCGAAGAAGTTCTCGATGTCGGCGGCCTGCGCGAGGTGGACCCACTCGGCGTCCGACGCCGCGGCGACCGTCCGGATCGTGGCCTCGTCGTAGAAGTCGCCGATGCCGGCGGCGGGGATCGCGATGCCGTCCTCGCGGCGGACTCGCCGGGCGAAGTCGGCGAACGCTTCCGTCGGCGTCTCGTCGCGCCCGTCCGAGAGGAGCAAGATTCGCCGGCCGACGTCGGGGCCGGTCGGCAGGTCAGCGAGCGTGTCGTGGGCGATCTCGAGGCCGGCGAGGATGTCCGTCCCGCCGCCCGCCCGGAGGTCCTGGACGGCCTCGTCGGCGTCGTCGAGCGCGATGGTTCCCCACCGGGTCGCGGGCAACACCACCTCGACCTCGTCGTCGAAGGCGACGATACTGAGGTAGTCGTCCTCGGCGAGGTAGCCGAACACCCAGCGGACGCCCTCGCGGACCTGTTCGATCTTCTCGCCGGACATCGACCCGCTCGTGTCGAGACAGAGCGCGATGTGGCGCTGGGCGTCGGTCTCGACCATCCCCGGTTCGATGCGGACCGACCCCGTCACAGACGACCCGTCGGCGGCGACCTGGGCCCGGTCCAGTTCGGCCGTGAGTTTCGTCATTCGAGTCTCACGTCGGCCGTGACGACCTCCGAGAACGAGATCTCGTCGCCGTTCGAGACCTCGGCACGCTCGTGTTGTCCCACCGGTGTGCCGTTTATTTTGAGGCTGTTCTGTCCGAGTCGGACGAGATAGAACGTTCCGCCCTCCTGCTCGACGCGGAGGTGCTCGCGGTGGACGTAAACGGCGTCGTCGTCCGGCGCACCGCCCTCGACCATCGCCGTCCGGACCTCCCGCCCGACCGTGTCACCCGGGTTCGCGCGGATCTCCTGGCCCATCACTTCCAGGACGACCGTACTGTAGTGGGGCTGGGCCTGCCCCGCGCGACCGCCCTGGCCGCCGCCCGACGAACTCCCCGGCACACTCGGCTGATTTCGGCCGGTCCGGCCGCCACCGCTCTGGCCGCTCGCGCCGCCCCCTCGTCCGCTGCTCGCTCGACCGCCCTGCTGGCCGCCGCTACCGTGCTCGCTCTGCCTGGCCTGTCCACCGGCACCACCACCGGCACTACCACCGGGTTCTCCGCCAGCGCCGCCGGACTGACTCCCCCCCTGGCCGCCAGCACCGGCCCGCCCGCCGGCCGCCCCACCCGTGCCGTCCGTCGTCCTTCCGGCGCCCGCGAGGTCGACTGGCGCACGCTCCACCCACTCGCCGAGGCGTTTCTCCGAGATGTCCGTCGCCGCCGATAGTTCCGCGAGGTCCGCCCGGACCAGGTCGCCGACCGTCTCGACGCCCGCGTTCGCCAGCCGGTCTGCGTAACTCGCCCCGATGCCCCTGATCGTGTCGACGCTCTCGGCGGCCTCGTCAGTGTCCGTGTCGACGCCACTGGTCTGCCCGCCCGCGCCCGCACCGCCGCCGGCCTGGGCGGTACTGCCACCGCCGGTCCCTGCGCCCTCGCCGACCCCGTGCGTTCGTATCGCCTCCTGGAGGTCGATCCGACAGTCCGGACAGACCATCCGCATATCCGCGGGAATGTTCGTCAGGTCGGCGCTACAGGCCGGACAGTCCGTCAGGTCCGCCGGGGTGACGTCCGGTTCGGTCTGGTCGGTCAGGACGCTGCTCAGGTCCGTCCCGCAGATCGGACAGTCCGCCAGCCTGTCCGGCGGAATGGACGACAGGTCCGCCCCGCAGTCCGGACACGCGTCGAGTCCGGGGTCTCCCCCACCGGCCGGTTCCTGTGCGGGTTCGTCCGGGAACTCGTGAGAGCAGAACTTGCAGAAGTTGGCGTCGGCCCGGACGTCCTTCCCGCAACTCGGACAGACCTTCGTCGGCGCGTTGACGCCCCCGTCGGCCGCCCCCCGAGTGGCGGTCTCCGACAGCGGAAAGGCCGGGTGTTGCCACTTGCCACACGCCTCGTTCGGACACCAGCCCCGGCTCTCCCTGGGGTCGAACGACGTCCCGCACACCTCGCAGGTCACTCGCTCCGGTATCTCACCCGACATCTATTGGCTGAACAAACCCTCCCCTGATTAATCAATCTCTAGGGTGGCCTCGGCCCGCACCCCCGACGAAACGCGGCAATCGGCCGGCGTACTCCTCGCTCCGGCGGACGGTAGTGTCTGTCTACCAGAGGGTGTTGTCGACGCACCGACCGGCGACAGACCTTTGCCCGTGCCGGGAGTGCCCGACGCGTATGCCTGCCGAGGGGGAGACGGTCGCCGGTCGCTTCGAGTTGCGCGAACGCGTCGGCAGCGGCGGCTTCGCCACCGTCTGGCGCGCACGCGACGCCGAACACGACGACACCGTCGCGCTCAAACTCGCCGATACGAGCACGCACGACGCCGAAGAGGTGCGCGCCCGCTTCGAGCGGGAGGCCCGGACGCTCGGTCGCTTCGAGGACAGTATCGCTCCCTCCAGTGTCGTCCGCTACGTCGCCGGCGACGTCGACGCCCAGACCCCCTACATCGCCCTGGAGTATCTCCCCGGCGCGCCGCTCAACGAGCGCATCCGCGACGGCGACCTGGGTTCGTCGGTCCGCCGCCGGGTCGTCCTCGATCTCGCCGCGACGATGGACTTTCTCCATCGCAACGGCGTCGTCTACCTCGATCTGCGCCCCGAGAACGTCGTCGTCAGGAACTCCGGGCGGCCGGTCCTGCTGGATTTCAACACCGCGGCGACGGCCGACCGGCCCGTCGCGACCCGCTTCGAGGCCGACCAGTTCAAACCGCTCGAACTCCTCCCCGGCGTGGACTCGCCCGCGGTCGACACCGACGCTGCCGACGCCGCCGACCCCGGCCCGCACTCGGACGTCTACGCCTGGGGCAAGCTCGCTTTCTACCTCTTTACCGGCGCGAAGGTGCTCCCCGCGGACGTCCCGGCGAGCGGACTCGACCCGCTCTCGTTCGGCGGGACCTGCTCGCGCGCGCTCGCCGAGGTGATCGAACGGGCGACGATGCCCGACCCCGCGTCCAGATACGCGGACGGTACCACCGCAGCGGCTGCCGTCGCCCGCGCCGTCGGCCGCCAGCGTGCCCTCGTCACCCAGCCTGCCACCGGCGTCGGCTGTCCCGTCGCCGACGGTGAGACGATGGGTCGCCTCGCAGCGGGAGAGCCCGAACCCTGGCTCGTGCTTCCCGACGAGGGTCGGCACGTCTCGCCCAGCCACGCCCGCTTCGAGTACACGACCCAGGGATGGGCCGTCGAGGACACCAGCCTCAACGGGACCTACGTCGGCACGTCCGAGGGGTGGACCCACCTCCTCAGCGAACAGGGCCGCGCCCAGCGTGGCGAGGACACCGGCGAGACGCCGCCCCCGCCGAAGGTGCTGGTCCCCGAAAACTCGGTCCTGGCTCCCGTTCACCCCGAGTACGGCATCGAACTCCGGCTCTCGCCTATGGACGAATAGTTGGAGATGTGAAAAGAGACGATTCAGTGACTGCGCCGCGCTCAACGTGGTGGGTTGAAAGCCCTCGGGCCGCTCGCGGTCGCTGCGCGGGATATCCTCACTGCGTTCGGATAGGACCCGCGCAGGCGACCAGGCAAGCGCGAGCGGCCCTCGCCCTTTCAGTCCGCCAGGGAGTATTTTGTGGTGTCGGCTATCGAACGGTCCACGTCGAGCCGGCCTGTGCAACTAGATTCCCCCTGGCGGACTGGAAGGGCGAGGCGGGGTCGCGGCGACCAGAGGGAGCGGAGTCGCCTGCGCGGGCCACTATCCGCGCGAGTGCGGCGCGGTGCGGTTGTCCGAGCGCGGATATCCCGCGTGGTTCGAGAGACCGTGGCTCTCTCGGCATCTCGAAAATCTTCGATTTTCGGTGACAGCGACCGCGAGCCCGCTGAGGGCTTCCATCCCACGAGCACGATTGCTGTCACGACGATCTGAAAAGAGCCGATCGAGATCGTTTTCACCTGTAGCAATCGGTCCCATCAGATTCGACGACCGGTCAATAGAGTGAAGGGAGCGGGCGTCGTGGGTGGGATATGGCCACAGTGAACGTGGGGCGGACGGGCACGGCTCCGGACACAGACGCGACCCCGGACACAGACGCAGATACGGGGCCAGGAGGTGACCCGTGGCGGGGTACGCGGCGATAGCCGAGGCGAGCGAGACGCTGGTCGAACTCCTGCGCGACCGCATCGACGAGCGCGGTGACGTCGTCGCCATCGACCGCTCGGAGATCGCGCTCGTCTCGCCGGCCGACGTGGGCGCCGACTCCGACGTCAGGCTCTCGGTGTATCTCTACGACGTCAGCGAGAACCACGTCCTGAAAAACCAGGGCCGGACGACCGTCGACGAGACGCGGACGCGCGAACCGCCGCTCGCGCTCGACCTGCGCTACCTGCTGACCGCCTTCCCCTCACAGAGCGGGAGCGACGAGACGGCGAACACGCTGGACCAGCAACGCGTCCTCGGGCTCGCGATGCAGATCCTCCGGGAGAACGGCCGGCTCGGTCCCGACGAACTCCCCGCGTCGCTGGCCGAGACGGACGTCCAGATAACCCTCGAAGAGGAGAGTCTCCAGGCCGTCAGCGACCTCTGGAGCACGTTCGGTGACACCACGTTCCAGCCCTCCGTCTGCTACGAGTTCAGCCCCGTCCTGATCGACCCCACGACCGAACAGTCGGTCGAGCGCGTCACCGGCAAGGGGATGGAGTACAACCAGCCCGCCGGCGAGGAGTGACTGTTCCCCTCACTGGCGAGGGGTGACTGCTCCTCACTGGCCGGCTTTTTCGAGCGTCCAGACCTGGACGGCGTCGCCGTCCTCGAGGGGTTCGTCGCTGAAGTTGCGGGTCACCGTCCAGCCCTCGAACGGCGAGAGTCGCGCGAGCAGTTCGAGTTCCCGCTGGGGGAGGAGCTTCAGCCGGTGTCGCTCGGCGAACACCCGCTCGCCGTCGGGGTCGACCAGTTCGGTCCGGACGGCGATCACCTGTTCGACCTCGTCGACGAGTTCGGTCACCGTCCGGAACTCGTGTGGCCCACCGCGGTAGACGACGGTCTCTGTGTCGGTCTCGCCGTAGGATTCGGCGATGTGCTCGAAGCGAGGGACGAACACGTCGAAACACAGCCGGCCACCCGGTTGGAGCACGCGATAGGCCTCCCGGAGGGCGTCGAGTTGCGCGTCGACGGACAGCAGGTGCTGGACGGCGTTGAACGGACAGATGACGAGGTCGTACGCCCGGTCGGTGGCGAAGGCGGTCATGTCCGCTCGCCAGACGGAGGGCGAGAACCCCACCTCGGCGGCGGTCTCCCGGAGGACCGCGAGTGCGTCCGCCGACCGGTCGAAGCCGTCCGCGTCGACACCGACGTCGAGCAACGGGAGGTAGATCCGACCGGTCCCGCAGGCCATCTCCAGCACCGGACCGTCGGCCCCCACCGCGCGCTCGACGTAGAACTCGACGTCCGGACGCTGTCCCTCGACCTGCCGGTGGTGGTAGAACTCGGCACGCTCCCGGGGGTAGCCATGGGAGGTTTCGAGATCCGACTCCGGATCGGTGTCGTCCGCGGGGCTCATGGCTGGCGTATTACTCCCACCGACCATAAGTTCGGGTTGCGCGGAACGCGAAGCGTGTTCTGAAGCCCGCACCGTGCTCGATGTCGTGCGTGGAAAGCCCTCGGGCCGCTCGCTAGCGAGAGTAGACGTGACCGCAACCGCACTCATCAGTGTGAGTTGAAAGCCCTCGGGCCGCTGGCGGTCGCTCAACGACATATCTGCGCTCTCGGCACCGCCCGCGCGGATAGGGGTCGCCGAGGCGACTTCGTTCGCTCCGCTCACCGCCACCGGCCCTCGCCCTTTCAGTCCGCCAGGGGAAACGTCTGTGGCACAGGCTGTTTCGACGTTCTATGTTCGGTAGCTGGCCCCACAGACTGCGTCCCCTGGCGGACTGGAAGGGCGAGGCGCGCTCGCGTTCATCTAGTCGCCTCAGCGACCCCTATCCGAGCGAACGCAGTGAGCGAGGATATGTCGCTGAGCGACCGCGAGCGCGCCGAGGGCTTCCATCTCACGAGCACGACCGCGGTCACGACGAGCGCGCCTGTGGTCACAAGATCCTGAGCGTTTCTCCGACACGCCACCGAACCTGCGTGCCTGACAGACGACAGTTGCACGGCAGAGACACGCCAGCTACACGGCAGCTATATGCTCGTTCCTGAAGAACAGACTGCATGCAACGTCGACAGGCGGTCGTTTCGGTGCTCGCGGTGTGTCTCGCGCTCGCGGGCTGTCAGGGGATTCTGGATTCGGGGCCCGAGGATATCGAGAGTACGTTCGACGACGGCGTCGAGGGCTGGACGGTCGTCGGCGACGCACAGAGCGGGAGCGCGGCCCCGACCCACAACGCCGAGGGCGGCGAGGCCGGCGGATTCGTCTCGGCGGACGACGACGTCGCCGGCGGCGTCTGGTTCTGGGCGGCCCCCGACCGGTATCTCGGTGACAGGTCGGCCTACGAGGGCGGCATTCTCTCGTTCGCGCTGACCCAGTCGGCGACCGACAGCGGGTTCGACGCCCGCGACGTCGTCCTCGTCTCGGAGTCGGTCGAACTCGCCTACCGCTTCGACTCGCCGCCGGGCACCGACTGGACCACCTACGAGGTCACGCTCTCACCCGACGGCTGGACCAACAGCGAGACCGGCGACCCCGCCACCGAGGCGGAACTCCAGTTAGCCCTGGGTGACGTCGAGGGCCTGTGGATCCGCGGCGAGTACCGCACTGGCTCCGACACTGGCGGCCTCGATACTGTCGTGTTGAGCGGACCGTGACCGGCTGGTCCACACGGCACAACACAGTAGCACAGCATAGCCCCTGAACGCGAATCGATAGCCGTCCGCGAACGCTCCTCCGAGACGCTCACGTGGTGGCCCACTTCGTGTAGGATTACTTACTGGTTCCGGTTTCGGTCTCGACCGGAGTCCCCGGTCCGAGTTTCGGTCCCGGTCCCGCCGGATCCGACCAGCCGAATACCGGTCGACGTCGACTCCTCGCCGTAGTGGAGGTGGTAGGTCACGTCGGGGTCGGTCTCGCTGTAGTCTCGCTCACCGACGTCGCCGCCCCAGCTGTCCTCAACGGTCAGTGTCGTCGTCGCACCCGCATCCACCACCTCGCTGACTCGTGCGACGGGCGTGAAGGCGACGAGCGGGCCGACGCGGTTGAGCGCGGCGAGGAACCGGGCCGCCGTGTCGCCCTCGTTGGTCACCTCGATGTCGACGGGCGGTGCCTCGGTTCCCTCGTGTGTCTCCGGGAGGTCGAACGACGCCGAGAACTGCGGCGGCCCCGCGTCGAGTCGTGCGCTCGCCGATTCGCCGACGGACTGCTCGCCACCCGGCCAGGTCAACCTGGGGTCGCTCAGGCCGGTCGAGAGTTCGAACAGGAGCAGCCCCGCGCCGTTGCCCTCGTAGTAGCTTTCCTCGCCCCACGAAGTGCGATAGAGGCGGTCGATCTGCGTCGGTTCGAACGACTGGTCGCCGGCTTCGAGGATGAAGTCCTCGGGCGGGAGTTCCCCGTCGACGTCCACTGCGGCGACCACGTAGGGCGTATCGGTATGCTCGACACCGATCGAGTCCGGCGAGTCCGGCATCACGACCCCGTACTGCAACTGGATCGAGTTGACCGTCACATCGGCGGAGATCGCTGGCGTCTGATGGGTCGGCGAATCGGTCGGCGTCGAGTCGGGCGTCCCGTCCGTCGGCGAACCGGTCGGCGTCGAGTCGTCACCCGGATCGGCTGTTTCGTCCGGCGTTCCATCGGGTGTTTCGTCGTCCGACCCCGGGCTGGCGTCGCTGAGACAGCCCGTGAGGGCGGCGAGTCCGCCGGCGAGACTCGAAAGGAGGGCGCGTCGTCGCATACCAGACCATCGTGTAGTGACGGATAAGTGCCTTCAGGTGGTTACAGCGTCCGTTTGAGGCACGCGCGGGTCGGGAACCGCCGCCCGCCGCCGCCCACCGTCGCCCGCGATCCTCGCCGTCGCCCGCTGTCGGGGACCACACACTTTTTCCCGTTGCCACACTCCGAAGCGAACGTGCCATTCGGGATCTCGGCGGGTGCGCTGTTCGTCTTCTGCGTCATCCTCGTGGCGCTCGTCCTCTTCGCCACCGAACCCGTCCCCGTCGACATCACCGCCATCGGCGTGCTGGTCGCGCTCCTGGTCGTCGAACCCCTCTCGGCGCTCGCCGCGGATTTCGGACTGCTCGCCGACCCGCTCGTCGTCCTCGACGCTGACCCCACCGACAATATCTCGGCCACCGACCGCGGTCTCTCGGGCTTCGCCAGCGCCGCGACGCTCACGGTCCTGGCGATGTTCATCCTCTCGGACGGCGTCCAGCGGACCGGCGTCGTCCAGATACTCGGCCGGAAGGTCGCCGGGCTCACGAAAGACAGCGAATCGCGCCAGCTGGGCGCCGTCATCGGCCTCGTCAGCCCTATCTCGGGGTTCATCAACAACACCGCCGCCGTCGCCATCCTCCTGCCGATGGTCACCGACCTCGCCCACGAGGGGAAGACCTCCCCCTCGAAGCTCCTCCTTCCCCTCTCGTATGCCTCGATGTTCGGCGGCATGCTGACGCTCATCGGCACGTCGACGAACATCCTCGCCTCCGAACTGTCGGGGCGGCTCATCGGCCGGACGTTCACGATGTTCGAGTTCACGCAACTGGGCATCGTCGTCTCCATCGTCGGGACGATCTACCTCCTCACGGTCGGCCGCTGGCTCACTCCCGCGCGGATCCCCGTCGCTCGCGACCTCACCGAGGAGTTCGAGATGGGCGAGTACCTCACCGAGGTCGTCGTCCGCGAGGACTCACCCCTCGTCGACCGCACGGTACGGAACGCCCTCCGGGACACGGACTTCGACGTGGACGTCGTGCAGTTGATCCGCGGCGACCGCGTGTTCACCGAACCGCTCGACCCGAAAGTCATCCGGCCCGGCGACATCTTCGCCATCAGGACCGACCGCGACACGCTCGTGGAGTTGAGCGACAGCGAGGGCCTCGACCTGCTCCCCGAGGTGGACGTCGACGAGGCGGAACTCGAACAGCCCAGCGAGCGCGAGAACCTCGTCGAGGTCGTCGTCGCGCCGGGGTCGAAACTCGTCGGTGAGACGCTCGCCTCGTCGAACTTCCGCCAGCGCTACGACGCGACGGTCCTCGCGCTGCGGCGCGGGCAGGAACTGTTCCGCCAGCGCATGGACCACGTCCGACTCCGCGTCGGCGACACGCTCCTCATCCAGGGCACCCCCGACAGCATCGAGCGCCTCAACGTCAACCGCGACTTCATCGTCGCCCAGGAGATCGAACGCCCCGACTACCGCCGGTCGAAGATCCCCGTCGCCGTCGGCATCGTCCTCGGCGTCGTCGGCCTCGCTGCCCTCGACGTGTTGCCCATCGTCGTCGCCGCCATCGCCGGCGCGCTCGCGATGGTCGTCACGGGCTGTCTCGACCCGACGGAAGTCTACGACGCCGTCCAGTGGGACGTGGTCTTCCTCCTCGCGGGCGTCATCCCGCTCGGTATCGCGCTGGAAACCACCGGCGGCGCGGACCTGCTCGCGGGCCTCGTCGTCGAGTCCGGTGCCCTGCTCCCGCCGATCGGCGTACTCGCCGTGGTCTATCTCGTCACCGCGCTGTTGACGAACGTCATCAGCAACAACGCCAGCGTCGTGTTGATGGTGCCGGTCGCCTACGAGGCGGCGCTCCAGCTCGGCGTCAACGCCTTCTCGTTCATCCTCGCGGTGACCTTCGCCGCCTCGACGGCCTTCATGACCCCCGTGGGCTACCAGACCAACCTCTTCGTCTACGGGCCCGGTGGCTACCGCTTCACCGACTACCTCCGCGTCGGGACGCCGCTACAGTTGATCTTCACCGTCGTGACGACGCTCGGCATCGCCTACTTCTTCCCGCTCACGCCGGCCTGAGTGGTGGGTGGCCGGGTGGGGCGGAGTCGCAGCGAAACGCTTACCTCCGTGTCGGGGTGAGTTGTGGGTGCGGGATCGTGGGGTAGCTTGGTAACCTTCAGCGTTTGGGACGCTGTACCCCCAGTTCAAATCTGGGCGATCCCACTGCGTATTTACGCTTTTTCCAGGCTTTTCTGATGAGTTGAGTACTCGCTCGAATTCTGTAACGGTCACGACGCGACCTCATCCACTTCTTCGAAGTGCTGCGCGACCGGCCCGAGGAGCTGGTCGAGTGGTTCGACCGGGAGCCGTACTCGCGCGAGGTCCACGACGACTGGGTGGAGAAGTTCTACAACGGCTATCGGCCCGGCGACGACGTCGAGCGCGCCGGGCAGTTCTTTACGCTCCGGTACACGCAGTGGGGAGCGAAGTACGAAACGCCGAGTGGGTTCGGGACGAGCAAGTCCCGGGCGAACGCGCAGTCGTTCGACAACAAGATCGACATCCTCGATCGGTTCGCCGAGCGCTTCGCGGACGTCACGATCGAACACCTGGACTGGGCCGACGTCCTGGAGAAGTACGACGCAGCGAAGACGGTGTTCTACTGCGATCCGTCCTACGGCGCTTCGAACGAGGGGTACTGCTTGAGGAGATTGACTATGACACCCACGCCGCTGTTTTGAACCAGATTGGCGGTAAGTTGATGCTGTCCTGTCAGGTGGCTCCGAAGCGTTTGGAGTCGTACCCAGCCGTGGCTCGCAACGAGAACCGGATGATGGAACCTAAGAGCAATAGGGTTACGAAATCGGAGAAGGAGTGCCTAATGATGGGTAAAGTTGTTGCAGAATGAATCAATTTCCGCCTTGAAAATAATCAATTGGTAGTAGATATTGGAATCGTATTGAACTTACACCGCGGCTCTAGAGAGTTAATTTGGGTTTGAAAAAACATATAGAAAACAACAAGTATCTTCGTGAGACGAATCCATCTATGCTGAGAACCAATCGGGTCACTGAGAAACTCACACAGTTATTCGAAGAAGCAGAAGAGGATGCGCTTAATGACTATCGATGCGGTCGAGTTCACGACGAGGACGGAATAACTGTTAGTCTGCTCAATGCATTGCGAATGGATCAAACCTTCGACGCTTGGGGCAAGACCCTGCGTTTGGAGATCGATGGCTATATTGCCCCAGACGAACCCTCCAGCGGAGCTGATATTGCTATTAGATACCAATACTTGGACAACGACTCAAACAATCGATACACTAGAGGTATCATCGCACAGGCGAAGATGTACGACTCAACGCATTCCAAGCTGAGCGGTCAGTGTAAAGATATGCTATTTATAACAGATGAATCATTTGTTCTTACCTATTCAGGAGCCCAGATCCGGGTGGCGCCAGCATTGCCTATTTATATTGACGGCGGGTGGGGTGGGAGGTTTCGGAAATACTATTCAGACCGTTTCTACCATTTTATGTTTAAGTATGTTCAAGGGTTTCACGGTGATCGAACCATTGCGACTGAAATCGGTCGTCCACTGATTGCGTCGCCATTGTCCTTCGATTATTTACTTGATTTGCGACTCGGAATATCACAAGAAGAAAATCAAGAATTCAAATTCGACAGTCCGGAATCAAGTGGGTTCGAAAGGATCTCTGAAGAATGAGTTCTCATCACACTCGTCTATGAAGGGTGGTGTCGTTCAGTGCGAGGAGTTCTTCGAGATAATTCTCGACGTCCTAGAGGAGAGGTGGCTCACTGGGAAGCGGCCGGATATTTCGAGTCTCGTGAACGCGGACCTGCAGGCTGAACTGAACCGGCAGATCGTCAACCTCGCGGCAGTTGCGCGTGACGTCGGAGTTGCTATTCAGGTAGACGAAGTCGACGAAGGTGTAATCGACCATCCGGATTCAGAGTTGACTGAGCTCAAGAGCGTCATCGACGAGATTGAACGTCGTCACTTAGAAGTATAATTTTCTGGGGCGTCTGACCGCCGTCTGACGGGGTTCTATGCAATTCCAAGATCGACATAATATATCGAATTGTATAGGGAAAAAACTAGTTTGCTGGAATACGGTGCAAATCACATGACCCCCGAAAGCGCAAAAGCACATTCTCCGGTTGAACGTGATGATCCTGGAGATGAACCGGTGACTGAATATGACAGTAAGATGGTTATGTTACGGGGAGAACGCCACGATCGAATTACTATCGAAAATACGGTTCAATCTCTCACCTCTGGCGCCGACGTTCCCGAAGAACTGAGCATTATTCAACGGAACAATACGTACTACGGTCCGAAATTGAAGTTATCAACAGGCGGTCAAGATTATCTACTCACTGCTCCTGGCCCAGATGCCCACCTGCTTCTCTGGGAATCGGTCACCGATCGAAACGGGTTCAGGAAGTCGTGGCGAAAGATCGCCGAAGTCACGGCCCAAATCGCCGATGACGTGCCGCAGTACGATCTCTGCCCTTATTGTGGTGAACCACTGAAGTCACTGGACCATGAGCGGAAGGCTGCTGTCGGTCAGTGCGATGGGATGAGCGACTGAAAGTCCCCGTTTCTTAGAAGTCCGAGAGCCCGGTCTGTGATCGGGCGTCGTCGAAGCCTGCTCTGACTCGTTGGTAGGCCTGCTGGGTATCCGGTGAGATCCCAGGTTTGGCCGTTACGCTATCGAATGCGGTTCCAGTCGAGATCTCGGACTGGAGTTCTCGGGCAGCCTGCGACATCAACTCCGCGTTGATGAGTTTCTTCAGACGGTTCCGGTCCGCCTCTGAATTTGCAGTTCTGTCAACTACATACTCGGGATCGAAGGACGAGTCATCTGGCAGATGCTCCGGTACTTCGGCCACCAGTATGTCTTCGTACGTGTACGACTCTTTGTTGAAGAGGCGGATCGTTACCTCGTCATCTCCTTCGAAGACATGCGCAGGGTAGTCCGGACTGACGTGCCTTCCTCCTACGATGTCGAATCCCATCCCGAACGAGGCCATGTCGTCGGCCGAGCGAGCCCCGATGGCGTCGTCCATCGAGCCCGGATGCATGTTGATCCCGTACAGCAGGACCTGATCCTCGATACCACGCCGGGCGATGTTTCGCATCATCGGCTGGATCATCCCGAGTTGGCGACCGGCGGTCACCTTGGCACGTCGACCGTTCAGATGGAAGTCCAAGCAGTAGGCGTGGATTCCGTTACGCTCGTAAACCTCCATCAGGTCGTCCGTGAACTCCCAGCCGAGTACCGGGATGGACCCCATCAGGGGTTTCTCTGGTGCTCGTTCCTTCGCGATCTCGATGAACAGATCGACGCTCGATTTGAGTTCCTGATATGCTGTATCAGTCACTCCAGCGTCTCGATCGATGCTGCTCGCGAGCTTCGCGTGGAGTGGGACGGTCAGCACGTCCGCGAACGTATCCATGAGATCGACGAGGAACTCAACTTCAACTCGGTCGAGACTCCGAGTTTCAGTGAACTCTACGAAGACGAACCGAATTTCGTCTTCGTTGGTCTTGTTGACTCCGTTCTGGAAGTGCTTGACAATAGCGTCGCTACTCCCACGACGCTCCTGTCGCAGATCACTCCCAGAAACCGGCTTGTAGAGCTCGGCGACATCTCGCGTCTCTTCAGCGAGATCCTCGTCGTTCCGGAATTTCTTGACCGGCGTTGCTTTCAGCGGCGTGTCCGCTGATTTGCCGTCTACGTGGATCCGTCGGCGGGGGAAGAGCGCTTGTTCACTGAACGTTTCGGTTCTAACGTCTAATTTTCGGTACTTCCCAAGCGGTGTAATCAGCTGAATTGAATCGCCGAATTGACCACACGAAAGTGTCTGGATCAGGATGTGTTCACCATCCCCGATCCA
>Ga0207813_100411_pt1 | contig 24759 bp, 18 predicted proteins | sample A23E3SouthBayCA_2_FD_187730 | JGI IMG/M metagenome (GOLD analysis project Ga0207813, IMG submission 187730) | Aerobic enrichment media microbial communities from Eden Landing Ponds, California, USA - A23 E3 (4) (SPAdes) | ecosystem: Environmental > Aquatic > Marine > Unclassified | place... | reverse complement strand
TCCGAGCGTTGAACGTCGAGACAGCCTGTGCAACGGAATTATCCCTGGCGGACTGAAAGGGCGAGGGTCGCTGGCGGGGCGTAGCCCCGTGGTCGCCTGAGCGGGCGCTATTCTCGCGAGTGCAGTGCGGTGCGGGTGTCCGAGCGAGAATATCCCGCTCAGCGACCGCCAGCGGCCCGAGGGCTTTCAACTCTCGGCGTAGAGTGCGGTGCGGTCTCGGGACCGGCTTTCTTCCACACCACTGTACATTGAAACAGATGTTAACGCGACTCCCTACACGTGAGATCCACGCCCAAACGAAACGGATCGGCGAACAGTCCTGCGAGAAGCTACTCCGTCCGGTAGCGCTCGACAGCGTCCTCGTCGACCGTGATACCCAGTCCGGGCTCCTGGGGGACCGCCAGCGACCCGCCAGTGGGGTCGAACGGCGTCTCCAGGATCTCCTCGCGGAGCGGGTTCGGGCTCCGGTCGAACTCGACCAGCATGGGCTCGGGGACGTGGCGGGTGTGTGGGTAGTCGCCGACGCTGGCGGCGAACTGGACGGCGGCCGCGAGCCCGACCGCGCTGTTCCAGATGTGCGGGCGCACCGCGACGTTCTCGGTGCTCGCGAGGTCCGCGATCCGGCGCGCCTCCGAGAGCCCGCCACACCGCGCCAGATTGGGCTGGACCACGTCGACCAGTCGTTCGTCGATCAGTTCCTTGAACTCGAAGCGACCGTAGTGGGCCTCGCCCGCGGCGAGGGGCGTCTCTATCTGCCCCTTGAGTTCGCGATAGCCCGAGAGATTCTCCGGCGGGACCGGCTCCTCGATCCACGCGACGTCGAACTCCGCGATGGCGCGAGCCGACCGGAGCGCCTGGTCGGGCCGGTAGTTGCCGTTCATGTCGACCATCAGGCGGGCGTCCTCGCCCAGGACCTCCCTGGCCGTGCGGACGCGCTCGACGTCCTCCTCGGGACTCGACCCGATCTTGATCTTCGCGGCGGTAAAGCCCTCGTCGACGGCCGCCTCGATGGGCTCGGCGATGGGGCGGTCTTCCTCGGTGAAGTACATCGTCGACGCGTAGGGGAGGAGTGACTCACAGTCGGTCCCGCCCAGCAACCGGTAGACGGGGCGACCGACCGTCTTGCCGCGGATGTCCCAGCACGCGACGTCGACCGCGCTGACGACGCTCTGGACGAACGCGCTCCCGCCGAAGTGGTACGGGGCGGTGTAGGAGCGTTCGGCGAGCGATTCGACGGCGAAGGGGTCCATCCCGACGACGTCGTCGCGGAACAGTTCGTCGACGGTGGCCTTGACGATGGGACCCGGTGCGAACGCCTCGCCCCAGCCGACCGTCCCGTCGGCCGTCTCGAGTCGGAGGAGCGTCGTCGCGCGCTCGTGACCGAATCCCCGCGCGTCGCCGAGCCCCTCGCCCGGCGGGAGTTCGTGCGACAGTCCGAGTACCTCCAGTTCGCGGATTTCCATACGCTAGCCGAACGGGCGACCCGAATAAGCACTTGTGTTTCGGCTGAGGCGGTCGTGATAGCCCGCAATAATTACCATATCACAGTAAGTAAACTTATTAATGTGGTCGTTGACCGATCGGTATGCAACCTCAGAGGCTTCGTAGTAGCTTCGAGACGGTCGCGTTTACTACGGCCGTCCCGTTCACGGACGATACGGAGGCCGTCAACCACGACGCACTCGCCGATAACCTCTCGCGGCTCTATCGTGAGGGGGCCCGTCTGTTCGTCCCCTGCGGGAACACCGGGGAGTACTACGCGCTGACAGACGAGGAACGAATCGCGGTGGTGGAGACACACGTCGAGGCGACCGGGCCCGAAGCGACGGTCGCGGCCGGGGCAGCGGGGAACGTCCCGGAGGTCGCAGAGCTCGCGTCGGCCTACGAGGCGGCCGGTGCCGACGCGGTCATGGTCATGCACCCGGACCACACCTACAGCCACGAGCGGGGACTCGAAGCCTACTACGAGAGCATCTGCGACGCGACCGACCTGGGGGTAGTCGTCTACAAGCGCAACTCCGACATCCCGCGAAGCGTCCTGGCTGACGTCTGTGACCACGACCAGGTCGTCGCGGTCAAGTTCGCGGTCGACGACGTCAACGAGTTCGCCCAGACCGTCCAGGACGTCGACGGCGACGTGACCTGGGTCAACGGCATCGCCGAGCGCTGGGCGCTGTCGTTCGCGATCGAGGGCGCGACCGGCTACACCACGGGCATCGGGAACTTCCTGCCGCGGGCGACGCTCGCACTGTACGACGCGATCCAGAAAGAGCAGTGGGAACGGGCCAAGACCATCCAGCGATCCCTCCGGCCCCTCGAGGACCTGCGCGACGAGTCCGGTGAGGGAAGCGACATCGAGGGCGGCAACAACGTCCCCGTGGTCAAATACGGGATGGACCTGGCCGGGTACACTGGCGGCCCCGTCCGCGAACCGCTGGTCGACCTCTGTGAGCGCGATAGAGAGCGTCTCGACCAACACTTCAGTCGAGTCAAGGGAACGTTCGACAAACCTGCACAGACCCAGCAGGGGACCGATTGATAGCGGCAGACGGTGGATTTATGTCCGACCCAGTGGAGGTGTAGCCAATGCGATTGTCAGCCGAGCAGGTCCAGGAGCATCTCCAGGGCATCGCCGTCGGCCTCCTGACGCCGTTCGACGCCGATGGGGACATCGACCACGACGATCTCGCCGAGAACGCACAGACGCTCTACGACCGGGGCGCCCGTTCGTTCCTCGCCAGTGCCAACATCAGCGAGTACCACTCGCTCTCACAGGACGAACGTGTCGCCCACGCCCGCACGGCAGTCACCGCTCTCCCGGAGGACGCCTGCGTGCTGGCCGGCGTCGGCGGCAGTACCGCCCAGGCCACCGAACTGGTCCGTGCCTACGAGCAACGCGGCGTCGACGCCATGATGGTGATGCCCCCCGACCACACGTACGTCCACGAGCAGGGTCTCCTCGACTACTATCGCGAACTCGCCGCCGCGACCGAACAACCCCTCGTGCCGTACGTCCGCGGGTTCGACCCCTCCGTCGACTATCTCGAAGCGCTCACCCGCCTCGAGAGCGTCGCCGGCATCAAGTACGCCCTCGAAGACCCGGTCAAGCTGGGCGCGGCCGTCGCCCGCGGTGCCGACGACGTCGTCTGGGTCGACGGACTCGCCGAACCGTACGCTGTCTCATTCTGGGCCGAAGGTGTCGAAGGGTTCTCGGCCGGTGTCAGCAACTTCCGCCCCGAAGTCGGCCTCGCACTCTACGACGCCCTCGAGAGCGGCGACTGGCAGCGTGCCCGCGAACTCCGGAATATCTGTCTCCCCTACCAGCGGCTGCGTGACGCGACCGGTGCCGACAACACGCTCCCCGGCGCCATGAGCGTCCCCGTCGTCAAGAAAGGCCTCGAACTCGCCGGGCTCAACGGCGGCACGGTCCGTGAACCCATCCGTCCGCTGGGCGAGGCCGAACGCCAGCGTGCCGAAGAACTCTACGCCGAACTCGACGACGGCATCGAACGACTGATCGGGTAACAGCGGTTTTCTCCGCGTGGATCCGCCGGCCGGAGCGACGCTGGCTTTCCGGCACAGTTCTGTCCGTTCCAGTCGAGCCGTGCTCTCGCGTGTTCAGTCGTCGTCGTAGTGGAACTCCGTCCAGGGCCCCTCGACGAACGGGTACTCCTCGACGACGTCCATGTTCACCTCGATCCCGAGTCCGGGGTCGTCGGAGACGGACAGTACGCCGTCCTCGATGACCGGTTCGCCTTCGACGAGGTCGAACGCCAGGTCGAAGGGGTACATGCCGGGGTCGGGTTCGCCGTCGAGCACCGGGTCGTCCTCGAAGACGGGATACTCGACGAGGTCCGATTCGGGGGCCGCGGCGACGAGGTGGGCGTTGGCCGCCAGCCCGATCCACGTCCCGAAGTTGTGCGGGACGAACTCGAGGTCGTCGCGCCCTGCACAGAACTCGACGGCGTCGCGACAGCCGGTAAAGCCCTCGTGGTGGCGGACGTCCCCCTGCAGGAAGTCGACGGCACCCGTCTCGCCGAGTTCGACGAGTCCCTCCGGGGTCTCCTCGCTCTCGCCGCCAGCGAGTGGGGTTCCCGTCGTCGCGAGGTCGACGTAGCCCTCGTGGTCGTCGGGTTCGACCGGTTCCTCGACCCAGTAGGCGTCCTGCTCGCCGGCGTGGGCCACGAGGTCTCGCACGGTGTCCCGGCCGTAGCTCTCGCCGAGTTTCCACCAGGTGTGGACGTCGAGCATGACCTCGCAGGCGGAGAGCGCGTCGGCCAGCAGTTCGACCGTCCGGCGGTCTTCGTCGGCACCGATACCCGGCCGGTACTTGTAGCCGAAGAAGCCGAGGTCCTCGATGACTTCGGCTTGTTCGACGTACCCCTCGGGTTCCATGTACATCCCGGCGCTCGCGTAGAGCGGGAGTTCGGTCGTGGGCTCGGTCCCGTACTCCCCGGCGAGCAGTTCGTAGACAGGGACGCCCTCCTCTTTGCCCCGGATGTCGTGGAGCGCGACGTCGACCGCAGAGATAGCCTCCGTCACGTCGCCTGTCGGGACGTCCGCTGCTCTGATCAGGTCGTGTGCCTCGGTGATATCGTCGATCGTTTCTCCCTCGAGTGCGTCGGCGACGGGCCCTTCGAGGACGTCGGCGAACGTGCCCTGTGACTCGCCCTCGAAGTACTCGGTCATCGCGGAACTGCTCGCGCCGGCCGTCGCGACACCCCGATACCCACGGGCGGTTTCCACGACTGCGAGGACGACGTCGCGTTTGAGCAGGCGACGCGTCCCGCCGTGGAACTGTCGGTCCTGTGGCGGGTCGATCGGCGACGAGAGCGCGTACCCCTGAACGTCAGTGATCTCCATGCGCTTCCCTGCGGAACGCCGGCGTATAAATTCTCCAGTATCGACTCCCCGCGTCTCGGTCACCCCTCCGATATCTGCGTTCCCCAGGGGCGAACACGGAGGATCGGTCGAGACTCGATCGAGCGGACGGACAACCGTGTACGGGGCCTGTCGTGGTATCTGTTCACTAGCCACAGTCGCAGTTGCATCCGAGTATATCGATCCAGGTCGTTCTGCTCTCGGGAACAGATCCGGACCCAGTCGTCCGAGTAAGTGAGGGGGTCGGCGAGCAGTCATCTCCGAGTATATCCCATCACGGTTCGATTCACCGGTGAATTCGCTCTCACGTCTCCCGGGCTGTGCCGACACCGGGCCATCGAATCGGCGCTGTGTGGCGACAGGCAGTGGTCGCCGGTTCCGCCGAAAGGAATCCAGACAGACACGAGTTTTCCGGGCCTCTCCCGTCCGATTTCGCCGCGTCTGTTGCCCCATCCATCAGTTCCGTGAACGTTTCGCCCCCGGATCGAGGTCGATACCGGACCGATATCGCGATATTGATTACAGTACTACGAACGTAATGGTTCGGCCTCAGGGAACCGTTCGTGGGGAGACAGCTCTCGGTGAGTGGGGCGGCCGGGATGGGGCGGCCGGGAGTAACTCGCCGACGGCCGCGCCGGGAGTCGACCGACGGTGCGCGGGGAGCGTTCGACCGCGACGTGGGGTGGTGTGACGCGATACGAGCATTGATACGTCCGGGTCGCGTCTCCCGGATCGAACGATGACGACACCCATCAGATACGGAGTCGTCGGCGTCTCGGGGTACGGGTCGACACACGCTGACTGCGTGGCGGCCGTCGACGGCGCCGAACTCGTCGCGGGCGCGGCGACCACCGGGGCGTCGGTCCGGGCGTTCGAAGCCGAGTACGACGCGACCGGCTACACCGACTACGCCGAACTGTTCGCGGCCGAGGACCTGGACGCGGTGAGCGTCTGCACACCCTCGGGGACACACACCGCCGTCGCGACAGACGCGATACGTGCGGGTGTCAGTCCGCTCGTCGAGAAACCGCTCGACGTCTACATCGACCGCGTCGACCACCTGATCGACGTCGCGGACGACCACGACGTGCGCCTCGGGGGTGTCTTCCAGCGCCGGTTTACCCCCGAGCGCTGGACCGCCAGACAGTGGGTCGAGGACGGCCGATTCGGCGACCTGGTACTCGCCGACACCGCCGTCAAGTACCACCGCGACCAGTCCTACTACGACGGGTGGCACGGCACTCGCGACATGGACGGCGGCGTCTTGTTCCAGCAGGCGAGTCACTTCGTCGACCTCCTCCAGTGGTTGACCGGCGGGGTCGAGCGGGTCGACGCCACGACTGACACCGTCGCTCACGACATGGAGTGCGAGGACGTCGCCGTCGTCACCGTCGAGTTCGCGAACGGTGGCTACGGCACTATCGAGGCGACGACGGCGGTGAAAAGCGCCAGCCGCGAGCGGGTCGAACTCGACGGCACGCAGGGCTCGTACAGTTCCGGGACGTTCGCTCTCGACGGCGAGGTCGTCGAACCGGAACTCGAAGCCCCGCCCCACGGCACGGGACTGGAGGGGCAGATCCGCGACTTCGTGGCGGCAGTCAGGGAGGACCGGCCACCACTGGTCGACGGGCGCGAGGCCAGAGACGCGGTCGAAGTCGTCCTGGCGTGTTACGCGTCGGCGTCGCTCGACCGGCCGGTCCGGGTCGACGAGGTCAGGGACGTCGCCGAGCACACCTGAACTCGACTGGCGACGACCACCGGGATCCACGTCGTGGTCGGCCGGGTTCACCCCCCGCGGTGGCCCAGTGGTCTTCACCCCCCGCGGTGGCCCGGGTGAGTGTGCGAACGGTACGCACGAGGAACGTGTCCGGGATCAGACCCGCGAGCAACTGTTAGGGTTCGCACGGAAACGGCCGAAACAGTGTTATCAGCGTATCGTCTGCGCCAGGTATGGAGGAAGACAGCGACGAGAGCGTCGTCGGTGCCGTCGTCGATGCCGTCGCCGCACGCGAGCGCGTCGACCCGGTCGAACTGCCGCCGCTCTACGACATCGTCGATACCGACGCGCTGAACACGCTCTTCGACCGTGGAGACGACGATAGCGCGGACGAGAGGAACACAGGCGAGGGAAGTACGGACCGGATCCGGGTCACGCTACAGTACCAGGGCTACGACGTCGAGATCCGGGGCGGGCGGGTCGAAGTCGCTCCGATGGTCCCCCAGATGTGAACCGAACCGCGCCGACGGGACAGTCGTCTCTCCATCGGACTCGACGACGACGCGACACCGGCAGGTCCAAGGACTTATCTCGGTCGGCGGCGACCCACCGCCCACATGACGCTCCGAGTCACGGTCTGGAACGAGAACGTCCACGAACTGGAAGAACCCGACGTCGCGGAGCGCTACCCCGACGGCATCCACGGCGCCGTCGCCGACGGACTCCGTGAGCGACTCCCGGGCGACGGGCTCTCGGACGAAGACATCGAGGTACGGACGGCGACACTCCAGGAGGACGAACACGGTCTCACGGAGTCGGTCCTCGCCGAGACAGACGTCCTCGTCTGGTGGTCCCACTGCGCGAACGACGAGGTCGCAGACGAGGTGGCGTCACGCGTCGTCGACCGCGTCCACGAGGGGATGGGGTTCGTTCCCCTGCACTCGGGCAAGAACTCCAAGCCGTTCAAGCGACTCATGGGGACGACCTGCAACATCAAGTACCGCCACGGCGGCGAGACCGAGCGCGTCTGGGTCGCCGACCCCGGTCACCCCATCGTCGACGGCCTCCCCGAGTCCTTCGAGATCCCCTCGACCGAGATGTACGGCGAACCCTACGACGTGCCGGAACCCGACCGCACGGTCCTGATCTCCTGGTTCGAGGGCGGCGAGGTGTTCCGTTCGGGTATCTGCTATCGCCGCGGCCGTGGCCGGATCTTCGCCTTCCGCCCGGGCCACGAGGAGTACCCCATCCTCTACCAGGACGAGGTTCTGCAGGTGGTCAGCAACGCCGTCGAGTGGGCCGCGCCGACCGAGGGCAGCGACGCCGTCTGGGGCGAGGTCGAATCCATCGAACCGCTCGACGAGTAGGCGACGAACTTAACGCTCGTTCCACGAGCGTTGCGTTCGTCGGGCAGCGGCGGTTGGCGCCGGCCACGTCGCTCGTGCTCTGCCGAGACCTGTCGCTCTCGGCGCCGCACTCGCTTCGGATCGTGGAAATTGCGACAGCCGACTTCGAGGTCCGCGACCAGCGAGGCGCCCCGCGCCTCGGAAAGCGAGCGGGCCGAACGTGGCCGGCACCCAGCCCCAAACGCGAGCGAAGCGAGCGTTACTCCTCGTCGGGAAAGTCCTCGAAGACGACCGACGGGTCGGCCGCGAGCACGTCCGGTTTGTACAGCGGCGTTCCGACGTCGACGAGCCGTCCGTCCGGCATGACGTAGGCGTTGCCGGTTCCCGGCGGGATCCCGAGCCGGTGGCCCTCCGCCCGCTCACGTGCCTGTCGCTGCCGCTCTTCGACCGCCTCGAAGTCCACCGTGTCGGCGACGATACCCCGCAAGCGTTCGAGCGCTTCGGCGTCGGCCTCATCCGTCGCCTCTTCGACTGTCGCGTCGTCGGCCAGGTTCACCCGCTCGAACGGGTCCGCGTCGAGGTCGAACAGCAGTTCGGGGTCGTTCTCGTCGCCGAAGCCGACGTACTTGTAGCGGCCGTCCCGGACCGCACGGAACGCCGGCAGGTGGTCACAGAAGACCGGGCCACGCTCGGGTTCTTCGCCCGTCTCGACCGCCCGCGAGAGGTCGACGCCGTCGATATCGTCCGGTGCCGTCAGACCGGTCAGCCCACACAGCGTCGGGTAGAGGTCGATCAGCGAGACCGGCGTCTCGACGCGAGCGGGTTCTCTGTCGCCATCGCGGTGTGCGGGCGTCTGGACGAGGAGCGGGACGCGCGTCGCACCTTCGTGGAAACTCCCCTTCCACCAGAGGTCGTGTTCGCCCGCGAGGTCGCCGTGGTCGCTCGTGTAGACGACGACAGTGTCTTCGAGGAACCCCTCGGCCTCGGCCGACCGGAGGAACTCGCCGAGCACCTCGTCGAGGAAGTCCACACAGGCGAAGTAGGCGGCCCGGGCCCGCTGGAGGGTCTTCCGGTCGAAGGAGTCGATCCGCTTGTGCTCGCGCTTTCGCTCGCTGTAGGGGTGGGTCGCCGCGTCGCTGTCACCCCCCACGGGTGGGTCGGTCAGCCGGTCGGTCGGCTCGTCGGCCTCCAGGTCCCAGTAGCGTTCGACGTGCCGTCGCGGCGCTGTCAGCGGGAAGTGTGGCCGCGAGAACGACGCCGTCAGGAACCACGGGCCGTCGTCACCGTGCTCGCGCAACCACGTCAGCGACTCCCGGACGACGGTCCACTCCTGGAGCTGACTCTCGGGGATCTCCGTGACGCCGGCGCTGGGGATCCGCGTTCCGACGTCGATCGCCTGCCGTCGGGCGTTCGTGTCGAGTCGCTCGGGGTCGATCGGGTCGGGCTGGTGGCCGGGTTGCTGGATGCCGTGGCCCGTCAGGTCGCCGTACGGGCGGTGGCCGAAGCCGTTGAACTGGCGGTCGCCGTTGAAGTGCATCTTCCCGACGAGGCAGGTCTCGTAGCCGCCGTCGGCGAAGGTTCCGGGCAGCGTCTCCCGTTCGGGTTCCATGATCGCCTGGTTACCCCAGGCGTCGGCGTTGAACTGTTCTTGCCCGGTCAGCATGCACTTGCGCGAGGGCGCACAGAGGGGCATCGGACAGTACGCGTCCGTGAACCGCGTCCCGCGCTCGGCCAGCCCGTCGAGCGTCGGCGTCTCGACCGGTTCGCCCGCCGGGCTCTCGACGTGCCCCGCGAACCGGTGGTTGTGTTCGTCACTCTGCAGGAAGAGCACGTTCGGACTGTCGGCGGGCATCGTGGTCCCTACGTCGGCGCTCCAGTACTTATAGATCGGGTGAGACCCACCCGGAGAATCAGTCGCAGTCCGGTGTTCGCCAGCCGTAGCCCTCGGTCTCGGGTCGGCCGCGAACGGCCGCGAGTCGGTCGGTCAACCGGTCGACGACCTCCGGCTGGGCTGGCGCGACGTTCTCCCCCTCGCCGGCGTCCACGTCGTACAGAACCGGGTCGCGCCCGGAGAGCAGGCGAGTCACTTCCGCCGGTTCGACACCGCGTGGCTCGTAGTCGGCCCCGCGACGCCGGTCCGGGTCGTACCCGCGGACCAGTTTGTATCGACCGTCGAAGACCATCCGCCAGGTACTCAGCCCGGCGTAGACGACGTCTCGCGGGAGTCCACCGGCGTCCGAGAGGAACGGGCGCATCGACCGGCTGTCGACGTCACCGGGATCGACGCCCGCGTAGTCCAGGACGGTCGCGTGGAGGTCGAGGGTCGCGGCCGGGGCGTCGACGCGCTCGCGAGCCGCGACGTCCGGGCCGGCGACGACGAGCGGCACGCCGACCGAGGGCCGTAACGGCGAGTCCTTCTGCCACTGGCCGTGGTCGCCGAGCAACTCCCCGTGGTCGGACGTGAACACGACCAGCGTATCGTCCAGTTCGCCCCGCGCCTCGACGGCGGCGACGAGCGTCGCCAGGCAGTCGTCGAGGTGCTCGATCATGGCGGTGTAGTTCCGCCGGACCGCCTGGTGGGTGTCTGCGTCGACCCGGTCGCCGGGGTCGGTCGGGGGCGGGAGGCGCACGTCGGGGTCGCGGAACGCGTCGTGCATCCGTTCGGTGACGTCCCACGGGTCGTGGGGGTTCTGCAGATTTACCTGGACGAACCACGGGCGGTCCGCGGGAGCCGCCTCGACGAGTTCGCGGCCCTGCCTGGTGATCCACTGGTCGTAGTAGGCCTCGTCCGGGAGTTCGGTCGGAAACGTGGCGACGAGTTTGCCGTCCTCGAGCGAGTCCGCGCCGGAGCGACGGGCGTAGTCCTCGACGTGCGTGTCGAGCAGGCCCTCGTCGGCGAGGTAGGCGGTGTACAGGTCCTGCGGTTCGCCCCCGGCCGCTCGCACGCGCGCGACAGTCTCGTTTTTCGCGGGGGTGAACCGCGCGTCCGAGAACCCCCACTCCTCGTCGGGGACGCCGTCGTCTCCGAGACGATAGGACGCGGTGAGGTCGAACTTCCCGCAGCCAGCGACGTGATAGCCCGCCTCGTCGCGCAGACGACGGTAGAGCGTCCCCCGCTCGACGGGGTAGTCCACCTCGTTGTTCGGGACGCCACAGCGGTCGTACTCGTAGCCGGAGGCGAGACTGGCTCTGCTCGGGTTGCAGACGGGCGTCGGACAGACGGCGTTCGCGAACTCGACCCCGCGGTCGGCGAGGCGCCCGACGGCCGGCGTCTCCGCCGGACCACCGACGGTAGAGTGCCAGTCGGGCCGCTGCTGGTCGGTGCAGACGAGGAGGACGTTCGGTCGGCTCATTCCACGCGGTTGTCCTCGATCAGGTCCCAGTCGATGTCGTACCCCAACCCGGGACCGTCAGGAACCTCGATACGTCCGTCCTCGGGTTCGGGATAGTTGTGGAGCCACGGTCGCGACCACGCCTCGTAGTCGTACTTGGGATGGAGCAGGCCGTACTCGAAGTAGTGACCGGGCGTGGGCATCGCACAGAGATTGTGGAGTTCCGGGATGGAGTTGCCGTGGGGTTCACACTCCATGTAGAAGGCCTCGTAGAGCGCGGCGACTTTTCTGGCGGGCGTGATACCGCCGACGTCGAAGACGCCGACCCGGCCCATGTCGGCGATGCCGCGCTTGGCCCACTCGGCGCGGGTCTTGTGTTTGCCCTCGGCCGTCTCCGGACCCATGATCGGGACGTCGACCTGGTTCGAGAGCCACTCGTAGGCCGACATCGAGTACTCGTCCATCGGCTCCTCGAACCACAGGAACTCCAGTTCGCCGAGCGCGTCGCCGATCCGTTTCGCCTCCGTCCGGCTGTAGTAGTGATGGGAGTCGAGCATCAGGTCGATCTCGGGACCGACGGCCTCTCTGACTGCCCGGCACATCTCGATGACGCGGCGGGGGTCCGCGTCGTAGGGCGGCATCCAGGAGTGGAACTTGATCGCCTCGAACCCGCGGTCCACGAGGTCCTCGGCGAAGTCGACGTACGCCTCGACGGTGCCGAGGCCGTCGGGGTCGTCGTCGCCGACCATCGTACTCGCGTAGACCGGGACTTCCTCGCGGCCGCCCCCGAGGAGTTCGTACACCGGCATGTCCGCCGCCTTCCCGGCGACGTCGTGGAGCGCGCAGTCGATGGCCGCGAGCGAGCCCGTATCGAGCGTGCCGCGCTTGAGCCGCTGGGTGCGAAAGAGTTGGTTCCAGAGGTCCTCGCGATGCAGCGGGTTCTCGCCGACGAGGTAGTCCGTCGCGACCCTGTTGGCGGCCGCCGACCCGCCGAAACAGTAGCCGTCGGGACCGTCTTCGACGGCGACTTTCGTGAGCGTCTTCGTCGCCTCTTCCGGTTCTCCGGGGTGTCCGTGGCCCTTCTCGTCGGAGGTGTAGTGCGACTCGTAGGTGAACCTGATCGTCTCGACGTCGGTGACGTGCATTCCACCGATATGGCCGCCGAGCGGGATTAAGCGTTCCGGCGGCGGAAGCGACCGCCGGGTCACGGGCCGCGGTGTTCGACAACCCATCGAATCGACCGACAGTCCGTCGAAACTGGTCGATTCATAGATAGAAGCGGCGGACCGACTGTGCTGGCGCGCGAACCGGCCGTCCCGCGGCGGAGAGCGAAATCTTTACTATGTGTCAACTCGCGCCAGGAACATATGCCAGTGGCTAGCGTACTGCTCGTCGGCGTACAGTGGCTCGTTCCGTCGTTCATCCGCGACCGCTTCCTCGCGAAGTTCCTGATCACCGTGCTCGCGGTCCTCGTGCTGGTCGCGGCCGTCGGTGCCGTCGGCTACTCCCAGGCCAGCACGACCGTCGGACAGGATACGGAACGGCAGATGGAAGCGACCACGACGCTCCAGGCCGACGCGATCGGGTCGTGGGTCGCCGAGTTACGGAAAGAGGCCCAGTCGGTCGCGAGCGCCCAGGTGGTGCGAAACGGCGACAGGAACGAGGTTCAGACGTACTTCTCCGCCCGGACGTCGTTCGACTTCTGGGCGGTCCACTCGGTCGACGTGGCGTCGGGACGGATCGAGGCGACCAGAGGTGGCTCGGTCCGGCCGAACCAGTCGCTGAACGGGATCGACAGACCCTGGGCACAGGCGAGCACGCTCGAAGCAGTGGGTGCGAACGGGACCGTCCGCGTGGGCCAGGAGACCTACGATGCGCCCAACTTCGACAAGCGCCTCGTCTACGTCGTCGCCCCGACGTACATCGGGTCGGACCGGTACATCGTCGTCGAGGGCAGCGTCAGCGACGAGATCGAAGCGATCTACCAGCCCCTGGACGGGCAGTCGACGACGGTCACGCACTCGGACGGGAGCCCGATCTACGCCAGCGGGCCCGGGATCGACGGCATGCCGGGACGACCCACCGCGACGGACGCCGGCAACGCCACGTTCACACAGGGCGAAAACCGCGTCTACGCCACCGCCCCGATGGACGAGGTCGGCTGGCACGTGGTCACGAGCGTGCCCAAATCGGTCGCGTTCGCCGTCTCGAACACCGTCGGGAAGACCATCGCCGCCATCATCGGGGTCGGTCTGGTCGGCCTGCTGGTCGTGGGCCTCGTCATCGGCAGACAGACCGTCGGCCCGCTGACCCGCCTCCGCTCGAAGGTCGCCCGCATGGAGGACGGTGACCTCGACGTCGAACTGGAGACCAGCCGCACCGACGAGATCGGCCAGCTTTACCACGGCTTCGCGACGATGCGGGACTCCCTGCGCGAGCGCATCACCGAGGCCGAGCAGGCACGCAAGGAGGCAGAAGTCTCCCGGGCCGAAGCGATGGAGATGAACAACTACCTCCAGGAGAAAGCCGAGGAGTACTCGGCGACGATGCAGGCGTGTTCGCGCGGTGACCTCACCCGGCGGATGGAACCCGAAGGGGAAAACGACGCGATGGACCAGATCGCCGAGGACTTCAACGACATGATAGCGGAACTGGAGATGACGACCGGCCAGCTCAAGACCTTCGCCGTCGAGGTCGAGGAAGGCGGTCGCGGCGTCCAGCAGAGCGCCGAGACGGTGAGAGACGCCAGCGAGCAAGTCGCCGACTCCGTCCAGAAGATCTCCGACGACGCCTACGACCAGAAGGAACGTCTCCAGGAGATATCCGAAGAGATGGACGCCATTGCCGCTCAACTCGAAGACTTCGCCGCAGAGCATCCGGACGTCGACTTCGGTGACTCCCTGGAGACGATCCGACAGATCGCCGAGATGGTCGGTGAGGCGGTCGACCTCGGCGAACAGACGATGGCCGAGAGCGAGACCGTCGCCGGCGCCGCCGAGGAACAGGCTGCCGAACTCAACGAGGTCTCCTCGCGGGCCGAGGAACTCGTCCGCTACGCCCAGTATCTCGGTGATGGCCTCTCGAACTTCGAGACCGAGGAAGAACACGAGTTCGTCTTCCAGACCGGTGCCGGGTCGCCCGACGCTGCCAGTCCGTCCGACTCCGGTGACGACTGAGCTGGCGGCTGACTACGAGTCCCCGGCCAGGGGACCAGTGGATCCCACCGGTACGCCTATGAGGTGACGGCGGGATTCGCTCGCATGGCGACAGCCGACAGTTCCCCCAGTCGTATCCCCGACGCCGAGCACACCGTCGTCTACCGCGACGACGACGAGTTCTGCTCCTGGCCGTTCAACGTCGGGATGTGGCGGATCGCAGAGGACGACATCCTGGTCGCGTTCGTCCGATGCGAGTGTGACTACTCGGTCCCGGGAAACCTCACACACCGGCGCGTCGAGACCTACGGCGAGATCTACTCGATGCGGACCCGCGACGGCGGCGAGACGTGGGAGGACGCGGGCGTGATAGCCGACAACCCGACGGCGTCGGACGAGGCACGCTACGGAGCGGACCCGGACCCTGACCCCGTCGACCTGACGGACCCGGAGACGCTGCTGACCTGCTGGTCGGCGCCCAACAGCGCTGTCAACCCCACCGGCTGGATCAAGGTCTCCGAGAATGGCGGACGAACCTGGGGTCCGACGCGGACGCTCCCGTCGTTCATCTTCGACCGGATCCAGGGTCGCCCCTCGTACGTCGTTCGGCCGGACGGCGCGATACTCCTGACGCTGACAGGGCGCTCGGAAAACGACTCCCACGACCGCTCGGTCGCCTACGTCTCCTTCGACGGCGGCGTCAACTGGACGTTCGTCGGCTACATCGCCGGGAGCGACGACTACCGGATGATCTGCCCCTCACCCGTGGTGCTCGACGACGGCCGCATCGTCGCCGCGGTGCGGTGCAAGCCGAAGTCACAGGCCAACTGGGTCGAAGTGTACGAATCCGAGGACGGTGGGCGACGGTGGTCGTATCTCTCGCGGGTCAACGACCACGGCGAGCCCGGCCACCTGATCCGGCTGGACGACGGTCGCCTCCTCTGTGTCTACGGCTACAGACATCCGCCCTACGGTATCCGTGCCAGAGTAAGCGTCGACGGCGGTCGGTCGTGGGGACGCGAGTGGATCCTCCGCGACGACGGCGGCGTCTACGACCTGGGCTACCCGCGCGCCGCGGAGGTCGAAGACGGGCGCGTGGTCGTGGCGTACTACTTCAACGAGGACGAACCCGACTGCCCCGCCGACGGCGGCGTCCGTCACATCGCCGCGACGACGTTCGACGTCCCCGAGGTGGAGTGAGCCAGGCTCGGAGCCGCCCCGGAGTACTTCAGTCGCCGGCGGTCACTCCGGGTCGACGCCGCCCGTCAGTACCGTCCGGAAGTAGTCCGCACCGCCGGTCTGTCCCCCCTTGAGCGCGATCTCGGTGCCGTCGAAAGCGTCCGTCCGCGAGTGAACGCGACAGAGCGGCGCACCGGGGGCGGTGGGTGCGACCGGTTCGAGGGCGTACACGTCGAGCTGGGAGACGACGGCGCCGCTGGTGTCGCCACCGGCGACGCAGACGCGGTCGAGGTCGGTCCCGGCGACCAGTTCGCGGAAGATCCGGCCCTGCTGGCGACCCAGGCGCGCACCCAATCCGTCGTCGTCGCCACCGGCTGGTCCATCGCCATCGCCGTCGTCGTCGCCGTCGAGATCGAGGGCGGCATATCGCTCCCGCGTCTGCTGGAGTGCGGAATCCTCCGGACCGCGGGCAGTGTAGAGGACGACGCTCCGTCCGTCGTCGAGCGCGTCGCGTGCCGTCGAGAGCGCCTCCTCGCGAGCGGCGGTGGCCTCCTCGGGGTCGACCAGACGCGCGGTGTCGAGTCGAACTGTGGCGAAGCCGTGTTCCTCGGCGTGTGCTATCTGCCGAGCGGTGACCGGCGACGCGCTCCCGGACATCACGGCGATCCGGTCGACGGCTGGCCGGGCCTCGATCAGCGGCTCCGTGTCCGGTATCAGGCCGACGTCGGCCCAGTGGGTCGTGAAGGCGTGGTGTTCCAGTCCCGACGACCCGACGGCGAAGAGCGGCCCCTCCGCGTCCCTCGCCCGGTTCCAGAGGTCCGCACCGATGGCGTGCAGGTGCCGCGGCGCCGTCGCGTCGAAGACGACCACCTCCTCGGCCGGCAGCGATATCTCCCCGCCCTCCAGTTGTCGCAGGTCGACGAGACCGATATCGCGGTCGGTCTGCTCGCCGAGGTGACGCCGCAGGTCGCTCTCGCGCATCGGCGTCGACGGGTGGTCACGCATCGTCGGGTGGCGGTCGATGCGGTACATCTCCCCCTGCTCTTCGGCGAAGAGGTGGCCGAAGGCGACGTAGCGGCCCGCCGGCACGGCCGACCCCTGCGAGACCGGCACGAACGGGGACTCGACCGTCTCCTGGGCGATATCGATCGCGTGCCCGATACTGCCGACGTCGGGTGCCGAGTCGAACGTCGAACAGACCTTGTAGTGGAGGACTGTCGGGTCGAGGTCGGCCAGTGCACGGAACGCGTCGGGGAGCGCCTCGGTCATCTCCTCGGGCGACATCGACCGCGAGCGGCCCGCGACGCCGACGGCGTCCAGGTCGTCGAACTCGGCGAGGTCGGACGGCGTCGGCGGACCGAGAAAGAGCATCGCACGCACGCCGTTGCGCGCGAGCCCCTCGAGCGCGTCGGTCGACCCCGTGAAGTCGTCGCCGTAGAAGGCCAGCAACAGGTCGTCCATGGACGCGACGTCACGAGGGAACTACTTCAGCGCTTCGTGCTACGGGGAGGTCTCGACACCGACAGACGGTCAAGTAGACTTTTGCTCGTCCCTTCGGAGAGGTGCCGTATGGAAGTCCTGAGCAGAGACGAGAGTGCAGCACACAGAGGGGTCCACGAGGTCGTGCTCCGGACCGAGACCCCCGCCGAGAACCCCTATCTGGACGTCGACGTCGATGTGGAGTTCGAGCGCCCGGACGGCTCGACGGTCACGGTCGACGGGTTCTACGACGGCGACGGGACCTACAGGGCGCGGGCCTACTGTGACACGCTCGGCGAGTGGCGCTGGGAGTCGGACGCGGCCGATCCCGACCTGGTGGCGTCGGGGTCGTTTACGGTCAGCCCGTCGAGCCTGCCCGGCAAACTCCGACAGCACCCGGACGACCCTCGACAGCTCCGGTACGACGACGGGGAGTGGTTCCTGCACGTCGGGGACACCGGCTACCGGTATCCCGCCGATTCGGAACCCGAGTGGCGGGAGTACGTCGACGGTGCGGTCCGTGCCGGAGCGACGAAGATCCGGACGTGGTTCGCCCGCTCGCGCTACGGCGTCGAAGCGCTGTTCGCCGACGAGTCCCGCGAGAGCGAGCAGTTGAACCTGGACTACTGGCAGGAGATCGACCGCCGGTACCGGTACGCGCTCGAGGAGTATCCGCACCTCCAGTTCCAGGTGATCCCCTACGCCGAGGACGGCGAGGCCCTGCGTGCCTACCACGACGACCCGATGGTGCGGTTCGTCGGCGAGCACGTCCAGGCGCGCCTGGCGGCGTTCCCGACCGTCCACTGGTGTGTGCTCAACGACGCCGAACTGGTCGACGGCGAGGTCGACCCCGAGATCGTCGAGAGCGGGGCGAAGGTCCAGAAGGGGCTCTCGAAGTCGGTTGTCGAAGCTCTGGGGCAAGACTTCCACGAGCGCGAACCCTGGGGAACGCTGATCACCAGCCACCAGCAGCGCGAGACCGGCTACGATTTCGTCGACGCCGAGTGGTCGGACCTGGTCACGCTCCAGGACCTCGACCAGGCGGGTGGCGAACTCGTCCGGGAGTACCGAGAGCGCACGACCGACCCCGTGGTCTTCGACGAGGACCGCTACGAGCGCTACCGCGGGCCGGACCACCCCCGCTACTTCTTCCGGCGGTTGCTGTGGGCGACCCTGCTCTCGGGCGGCCATCCGACCTACGGTGGCAACCGGACCTTCGAGCCGTACGACGGCGACGAACAGGGCGTCCGGGACTACGAAGAGAGCGGTCTCGTGGGGATGGACGACGTGGTCGGAATACACTCCTTCTTCGAGGAGACGGAACTCTCCCTCGTTGGATTCACCCCCGATACGGGCGTCGTCGCCGACGAACCCGACCGCGTCGTCTGTTCGCACGACGACCGCGTCTACCTGGCGTACTTCGCCAACCCGGCCGGTGACGACCCCGAGACCGCGACGGTACGAAACGAACCCCAGACGAGTGTGCTCGACCTCCCCGCCGTCGAGTTCGACGTTCGGTGGTACGACCCCAAAACCGGGGAATGGCTCGACGGGGAACGCATCGACGGGGAACGCATCGATGGAGGGAGACAGGAGTTCACGACGCCAGGCGGTGAGGACTGGCTCCTCGTGCTCGAACGACGCTCCGTCCCGTCGGGGGGCCAGTCACGATGACCCCACCACAGGAGGTAGAGCGGTGGGGAGTCTTCCAGCTCGATCTCACGGGCCCGACCGGCGGAAACCCCTACACCGACGTGACGCTGAGCGCGGAGTTCACCCACGCGGACCGGACGGTGACCGCCCGTGGATTCTACGACGGTGACGGGCAGTACGCGGTCCGCTGTCTGCCCGACACGCCCGGTGAGTGGACGTATCGAACCGAGAGTTCGGAGCCCGACCTCGACGGTATCGAGGGCTCGTTCGTCTGCACCGGGGCCGGCGACGGCAACCACGGCCCCGTCCGCGTCGCGGATACGCACCACTTCGAGCACGCCGACGGCACCCAGCACTACTCGTTCGGGACCACCTGTTACGCGTGGACGCACCAGGACCCGGCGGTTCAGGAGCGGACCCTCGAGACGCTCGCCGAGGCACCGTTCAACAAGCTCCGGATGTGCGTCTTCCCGAAGTGGTTCGACTACAACCACCGGGAACCGGTCCGGCATCCGTTCGAGGGCGGCGAATCCGGCGATCCGGAGTTCACTCGCCCGAATCCCGAGTTCTTCCAGCACCTCGAGAACCGGGTCGAGGCCCTCCGTGAGCTGGACGTGCAGGCCGACGTGATCCTCTTCCATCCCTACGACAGGTGGGGCTACTCGGACATGGGCGACGAGGCGGACGACCGGTACCTCCGGTACATAATCGCGCGGCTGGCCCCCTACCGCAACGTCTGGTGGTCGCTGGCCAACGAGTGGGACCGCTTCGACGAGAAAGACACGAGCGACTTCGACCACTACTTCCAGGTCGTCCGGGACGAAGACCCCTACGACCACCTCCGGTCGGTGCATCACCTCTCGGAGTGGTACGACTTCGAGAAGCCGTGGGTCACCCACTGCAGCATCCAGGAGCGCGAACACCAGGACATGGCCCGCTGGGTGGACGAGTACGAGAAGCCGGTCGTCAACGAGGAGTGTGGCTACGAGGGCGACATCGAGAAATCGTACGGCAGTATCTCCGGTCACTACATGACGAATCAGTTCTGGCTCGGGGTGACCGGCGGCGGCTACGTCGGCCACGGCGAGACCTACCGGCACCCCGAGGACATTCTGTGGTGGTCCCACGGCGGCGAGCTCCACGGCTCGAGTCCCGACCGGATCGAATTCCTGCGCGAACTGGTCGAGGAAGCGCCGGGGCCGCTCGAACCCACCTCGATGAGGACAAATCGGCCGCCCTGGGGAGCTCACGCCGACGAGGACTACTACCTGTTCTACTTCCGGTTCTACCAGCCGTCGCTGTGGGAGTTCGACCTGCCCGAGGACGGCGAGTTCGAACTGGAGGTCGTCGACCCGTGGGAGATGACGATCAGACCACTCGAGGGGACGTACTCGGGCGGGGACGAGGTCGAACTCCCCGGCGACGACTACATGGCCGTCAGAGCGCGACGCGTCGAGTGACGTCCTCCGCGCCGTCGAACGCTCTGCGAAACTATCGAACGCCGGCTGATCGCCCTGACAGTGTTCGATTCGCGGTGTGAAGGTAGCATTCTGTGATGTTCACATTGTCGTGACCGTAGTCGTGCTCTCCGCAACCGCCCCCGTGCTCGTGAGTTGGAAGCCCTCGGCGTGCTCGCGGTCGCTGCGCGGGATATCCGCGCTCTCAGCACCGCCCGCGCGGATAGGGCCCGCTCAGGCGACTTCGCTCCCTCCGGTCGCCGCGAGCCCGCCTCGCCCTTCCAGTCCGCCAGGGGAGATGTCTGAGAAGCTGGCCACCGAACATTCCACGTCGGGACAGCCTATGCGACGTAATTTTTCCTGGCGGACTGAAAGGGCGAGGGCCGCTCGCGTTCATTATAGTCGCCTGAGCGGGCCCTATCCGACCGAAGGGAGGATATCCCGCTCAGCGACCGCGAGCGGCCCGAGGGCTTTCAACCCACCACGTCGAGTGCGGTACGGTCTCCAGTCCGCTCGACGAAGTCACCGGTGGACCGACCGATGATTTAATGCAACTGTCGGAGAAGCCGGGACCATGTCGGATCCGAGCGTCTGGGATGCCGTGGTCACCTCCGAGTACATTTTCGAGGACGCCCCGTTCAGCGACTGCCACGCGTCGACCATCGCCGAGACGGACGACGGTCTGGTCGCGGCGTGGTTCGGCGGCTCGAAGGAGTCGGCCCCCGACGTCGAAGTCTGGGTGTCCCGGCGCGAGAACGGAGCGTGGACGACGCCGGTCGCCGTCGCGGACGGACAGTTCGGCGACGAGCGGTTTTCGGTCTGGAATCCCGTGCTGTTCCAGCCGGACCGGCCGGCCGACGCGCCCCTGCTGCTGTTCTACAACACGGGCCCCGACATCTCCAGTTTCAGTGTGGTGCTGACCTCGGAGGACGGGGGAAAGACCTGGTCCGAGCGGCGCAGACTTCCCGAGGGGGTCCTGGGACCGATAAAGAACAAGCCGATCCAGCTAGAGGACGGTCGCATCATCGCCGGTAGCAGCACGGAAGACGAGCACGGCTGGCGCGTCCACGTCGAACGCACGAGCGACCTTGGCGAGACGTGGGAGCAGACGCCGCCGCTCAACGACGGGCACGAGATGGGCGCCATCCAGCCGACGCTGCTCCCCGCACCCGACGGTCGCGTCCAGTTGCTCTGTCGCACCAGCACCGAACGCGGCTTCGTCGCCCAGAGCTGGTCCGAGGACGGGGGCGAGAGCTGGTCCCCGCTCGAACGGTCGGCGCTCCCCAACAACAACTCGGGCATCGACGGCGTCACGCTGGCGGACGGCCGGCGACTCCTCGTCTACAACCACTCGACGCGCACCCAGCCGGGCATGGGACGCAAGGGTCGGGGCGTACTCAACGTGGCAGTGAGCGAGGACGGCACCGACTGGGAGGCGGCGCTCGTCCTCGAACACCTCGATGGGGAGGACAAACAGTTCTCCTACCCGGCCGTGGTCCAGACGCGCGACGGGCTGGTCCACGTGACCTACACCTGGCACCGCGAGCGGATCAAACACGTCGTCCTGGACCCCGACCGACTGACGACCACGCCGATGCCCCACGGAACGTGGCCCCACCTCGGCGAGCACTCGATCCAGGCCTTCAAGCGCCGGAAAACCGACGAAACCGAACCGTAGCGGCGTCCCGGCCCCACTCGGTCGCACCTGGCTTCTCACAGACCGACCCTGGCCTGTCGGGTCAGTCCGTCTCCGGCGTCCTGTCGGGTCAGTCGTCGGCGACCACGGGGCGTTCGGCGGCGTCGAGGTGGTTCCCGAGCAGCGTGAGGTCGCCGCCGGCGTGTTCGAGGAACGTGCGCACGTCCGCACCGGCGATGCAGTCGCGCACGACGCCCTCGACGTCGTTCAGGCGCACCACGGGCTCGTCGGGATCGGGGGTCGGGTCCTCGACGTTGGCGATCTCGACGTTCTCGGCCCGTTCGACGTCGAACGCGGGCGTCTCCTCGGCGTCGACGCTCACGTTCCGGAGGTCGAACCCGTCGACGCCGGTGGCCTGCACACCCTGCTCGACGTTGCGCGCCCGCACATTCTCGAGGCTGAAATCCCTGACCGGCATCTCGGGCAACCCCCTGATCGTCGTCACGTGCGGTGCGCCGTCGATGGTGATGTCGGAGTAGTGGATCTCGCGGAGTTCGGGCGTCTCTTCGGTCACGGGCTTGGGCTCTTCGACCCCGCGACCCTGGTAGAACATGGTGGCGATGAACGCCGACCGTTTCAGATCGTGCATCACGATCCCCGTGGCGCGGATGTTCTCCACGACACCACCACGGCCACGTTCGGTCTTGATGCGGAGGCCGTTGTCCGTGCCGTCGAAGACGCAGTTCGAAACCGTGACGTTGCGCACGTCGCCGGACATCTCCGAGCCGATGACGACCCCGCCGTGGCCGTGATACATCGTGCAGTTCGTGACGACGATATTCTCACAGGGTTTGCCCACCCGGCGACCGTCCTCGTCGTACCCGGATTTGATCGTGATGCAGTCGTCGCCCGCGTCGATGTCACAGTTCGAGATACGGACGTTGCGACAGGAGTCGGGGTTGATGCCGTCCGTGTTCGAGGAGTGTTCGGGGTTGCGGATCGTGACGTTGTCGACGGTGACGTTCTCGCAGTAGACCGGATGGATCGTCCACGACGGCGAGTTACGGATCGTGACGTCCCGGATCAGCACGTTCTCGCAGTCGTAGAGGTTGATCGTCCGCGGACGGGGATAGTCGAGGCGGCCGGGATACGGTCTGTCTCGACCGAGAGCGCCCGGGTGTTCCTCGCTGTCCTCGTGAAGTGCCTCCCACCAGACCTCGCCCTGGCCGTCGATCGTGCCGCCGCCGGTGATGGCGACGTCCTCCAGGTCGTGGCCGGTGAACAGCGACGCGTACACCTCCCGCTCGGCACCCTCCCAGCGCCCCTCGACGCCGGGATAGTCGTCGAACTCCTCGCTGCCGACGAGGGTCGCGCCGGGCTCGAGACGGACCTCGACGTGCGACCGGAGGAACAGCGGTGTGACCAGGTACTCGCCGGCCGGCACGACCACCGTCCCGCCGCCGTCCTCGGCGGCCGCGTCGATAGCCGACTGGATGGCCTCGGTATCGTCCGTCTCTCCGTCTCCGACTACACCGTACTCTCGGGCGTCGTGTCGCGCCATACGCCCCCAGCCTCCTCAACGCAAGTTAACGTTTCGTCTTCCGGAGACGGACGCCACCTACGTCGAGCAGCGAGTGGGTCGACAACGACTCGATCAACGGGCGAGTCGGTCGACGACGGATCGACCAGTCGGAGTCGGGCAGTGCCGACGACAGCCGCTATACGTGGGGAAGCACCTCGTCCGCCATCACGTCGACGAACCGTTCCTGGTCGGGGCTGGCCGAGTGGATCTCGACCTCGTCGAAGCCCGCGTCTCGGCTGGCCTGCAGTTCCGCGCGAACGTCCTCGATGTCGGTCGTGACGGTCCACGTGTCCGTCATCTCTTCCAGGGGCATCTCGCGACCCTCAGTCTCGATGTCGCGGGGGTCGGGAATCTCCGCGTCGAACCCCACTGCCGGGACGCCGCGCCAGAAGCCGACGCTCTCGAGTGCATTCTCGTAGTCGTCGCCGTAGGAGACGAGGATCTGCCGGATGCGGCGGATCGAATCCGGGTCCCTGTCGGCCCGGTCCGCTCCCTCCTCGAGCGCGGGGACGAGTTCCTCGCGGTAGGTCTCGTTTCCGGCCAGCGTCAGGAACCCGTCGGCGTATCGGCCCGCGACCCGCGTCGTGTGGGGTCCGTTGCCCGCGACGTAGAGCGGCACGCGCTCGTCCGGGAGCGTGTACAGTCGGAGGCTGTTCGTCGACCAGTAGTGACCGTCGTAGTCGACGAAATCGCCGTCCCAGAGCTGGGAGATGATCTCGCAGGCGTCGATCAGGCGACGACGGCGTTCGGGGTATGGCGGCCACTCGTAGCCGAGGGGCACTTCGTTCATGGATTCGCCGGTGCCGATCGTCACGAACGGTCGACCCGGATACATCGCGCCGAGCGTCGCGAACGCCTGTGCGATCGTCCCGGGATGGTACCGCGCAATCGGCGGTGTCACGCCCGTTCCCATCCGGACCCGGTCGGTCCGCTCCATGGCCGCACCGAGCCAGGGCCACGCGGCCCCGCACTCGGCGCCGGTGTGCCACCACGGGTGGACGTGGTCGCTCGTCCAGACCGTGTCGAATCCGGCGTCCTCGGCGAGGGATACGTGGCGCAAGAGCGTACTCGGGTGAGACTCCTCGTGTGCGGTGAACAGGCCGACGTCCATGCAGTGGCCTCGCTCGCACCGGGTAAAATCGTTACCCCAGGAAGCGCGTCGGCATCGAATGCCGTGAGGTCTGCGTAGTCGCAGTCGAGAAAGAGATCAGCCTCGATCGTGTCAGAGAAACACTCACGGGGCGGTGTGAAGTTACCGCTCGCTTCGCTCGCGGTAAGGGGGGTTGTGCCGGCCACGTTCGGCCTGCGAGCACGCTCGCAGCCCTCGTAGTCGGCTGTGAAA
>Ga0207813_100410_pt1 | contig 24858 bp, 29 predicted proteins | sample A23E3SouthBayCA_2_FD_187730 | JGI IMG/M metagenome (GOLD analysis project Ga0207813, IMG submission 187730) | Aerobic enrichment media microbial communities from Eden Landing Ponds, California, USA - A23 E3 (4) (SPAdes) | ecosystem: Environmental > Aquatic > Marine > Unclassified | place... | reverse complement strand
GAGCCGGGTCACGGTGACGACGTCCACGTCGATCACGCGAGCATCTGGCCCGCGGCGATCGGGCTGTTCACGGTCGTGACCGCGATCGGTCTCTCGGGGCTGCAGGTGGGGAGCTACCCGGCCGGCCTCGAAGGGCTGTTCTACCAAGTGACCTCGGTGCTGGGCGTACTCGGTCTGATCGGCTCTACCACGGCGATGGGCTACGAGAACTTTACGGCCCACGAGGGCGGCCTCGGCGAAGCGTGGCCGTTCGAGGGCGTCAAGAACACGAAGATGGGGATGTGGGTGTTCCTCGCCTCTGACGTGGTGCTGTTCGGGGCGTTCATCGGCGCCGCCATCTTCCTGCGTGTCGCCTACGGCTGGGAAGCGTGGCACCCGATCCCGCACAACCCGATCCCGGGGCTGGTCAACACGTACCTGCTGCTGACCAGTTCGTTCACGGTGATCCTCGCGCTGGTGGCCGCCCAGAAGCGCAGTCGGAAGGGCGTCGTCGCCAGCCTCGGACTGACGTTCCTGCTCGGTATTGGCTTCCTCGCGAACAAGGCCATCGAGTGGGTCGTCCTGTTCAGCGAGGGCACCGGGCTGGACTCCAGCGTGCGTGCCTCGACGTACTTCCTCACGACGGGGCTGCACATGGGCCACGTGATCGCCGGGCTGCTGATCACGGCTTACCTCATCTGGCGGGCCTGGAACGGCGCGTACACCGACGGGAACGACGAGACGCTCGAGTACTTCGGACTGTACTGGCACTTCGTCGACATCGTGTGGCTGTTCCTGTTCCCGCTGTTCTACATCGTCTAGACCAATGGCACGAACAAAACTCTACACCGGAATCTACGTGGCACTGTTCGTCATCGCGACGCTGCAGGTCGGCATCGAGCAGATCGGGCTGCTCGAGAGCAGCTACATGCTCGCGCTCGGCCTGATCACCGTCTTCTCGCTGATGAAGGCGGTGGTCGTCGCGGGCTACTTCCAGCATCTCGTCTGGGAGCCCCGTTCGGTGACGTACGTGTTGCTGCTGGGCTTCGTCGGCTTCCTGGCGCTCACGGTCGCGGCGTCGTACTCGATCCTGTAAGACGCCGCCGCGAACGGCCGCGGTTTTTTTTTTGACGATCTCCCGTTCACGAGAGACGCTCACACGCAGCTGGTGCGATTTTGATGGCTCGCTGAATCCACGAGCCATGGAGTTGGCAGTTATCTCCGACAGCCACATCCCCGAGCGGAAACAGGCGCTCCCCGATCGGTTCCGCGAACGGATCGCGGCCGCCGTCTCGACGGCGATGGAAGCAGCCGACGACGGCGAGATCACCTCTTTCGACGCGACGATCGAGAGCGAGGCGGGGCTCGTTCTCCGCGGCGAGGAGTGAGCCGACGCGATCGCGGACACGGCTCGAGCGCGTGGCCGGAACGACCCCGGCGACACTGTCGTCGGCATCGGCGGCCACACTCACGTCGTCGAAGACACCGTCCACCAAGAGGTTCGCGTCCTCAACCCCGGCTCGGTCACCGGCGCCGACCCCGCCGAGCGGGCGACGATGATGACTGTCCGTGCCGAAGACGGCGCGGTCGAGGTGACACTCCACGAGCACTGAGCATCGCTGGCCTCGGGCGATCAGACGAACGGCGTCTCGATCGTCGGCTGTGTGAGCAGCCACAGCGCCGCGATCGAGTACAGCACCATCACGACCACGTAGGGGAACTGGCTCCGGATGGACCGCTCCCGGCCGGTGAACAGTTCGGCCGAGCGACTGTGAGCGGTCCAGACCCCGAGCAGGTGTCCGGTCAGCACGGCGAGGGGGGCGATCCAGCTGACCCACCCCGGCAGCCCGAGCACCGGCGGCGCGCTCGGCGGCGAGAATGGGTTCAGGCCGACGACGACCGCTGCCGGCAGTCGGGTGAGGAGATACGGCACGTAGTGGCCGAAGTGGTAGCCCGCGGCCAGCGGCACCAGCGCGGGCGCGAACGCGGCGGCGATGCGCGAGGTCGACAGGTACGTCTGCCCGGTCCGGCGCACGCCCGCGGAGGCGAACCAGTACCCACCGAACAGGAGCGCGTACCCGCCGAGCATCGCGGCGAAGTACGTCAGCGCCCCGGGGAGGCCGGCCCGAACGATCGGTGCGGCGAGCGACTGCCAAGCCGGCGTGGCAACGACCCCGTCGAAGAGCGTCACCCACAGTAGCGCGAGCACGAAGCCGACCTCGCTGGCCCGCGTGGTCGCGTCGGCGTCGGTCCGGGCGAGTGTGGCGCCCGGTGCGGTCAGCACCAGCCCGTCGGCGGTGCGCTGGAGCGGCGCGATGCGCCCGAACAGGTCGAAAACGCCGGTAATCGGGTCGATCTGTCGGCGCCACGGCTCCCGGCCGAACAGCACGCTCCCGACCAGCGTCGCGGCGAGATAGATGGCGACGACCGCGGTGAGCTGTCGCGGATCGGCGGCCACTGCGGTCACGATCTCCAGCCAGACGAGCAGTAGCAGGCCGGCGACGGCGGGCCAGCGGCCGACCCAGCCGGGCAGCGAGAGCCGCTCGGCGGTCGGCAGCGCGGCCGCGAGGCGGCGGAAGGGATCGAGTGCGGGCCAGCCGTTCCCTACGAGGTACGTGCTCGCGGCGAGGCCGGCCCACCAGAGCACCCAGATCAGCAACACCGCGACGTTCCGCCAGGCCTCGCGCGGGCCGAGCAGCCCGCCGGCAAGCACCCCACCGAGACCGAGGAGGCCGACGGCGCCGCCCACGCGGCCGCCCCAGTGGCGCACCGTCGCGCCGGCGGGGACCGCGCGCCGGTGGCCGTGGTACGCCGCCAGGAGCTCGCGGGCGGTGACGACGCTCGTGAGCAGGAGGGAGACGACGACGACCGCGGCGCCGCTGAGCAGGAACAGCCACGTCGGCGCGTCGACCTCGCTGGCCGCGATCCCCGGCCCGCCGTGGGCGCGGGCGGGCACAGCGGACAGCGTCAGCGCCGACAGCACCGTGAACGACCCGCCAGCCCAGGATCGCCCGACTCCCAGGAGTCGAGCCGTTCGCGATGCCGCGTGCTGGCGGTGATCACACACGTCTCTCCGGAGTTGGGAAGGGGAGCTACAGGAACGTTTCGCAACCGGGTCAGCCCGTCAGCAGGTTCAGCGTGATCCCGACGACGACCAGCAGTCCCAGCATCCACGAGGCGGCCATCACGGCCGCCGCGCGCCGGTAGCCCCGCGCCTTCGCGGCCGCGTAAGTGCCATAGGTGATGTAGAAGAGGAACGCTACCGCCAGCGCGATGGCGACTGCGATACCACCGGCGCTGACTAGCGAGCCGGAGTACGCGTCCCCGCTCACGAACAGCGCCGCCCCGCCGCCGACAGCGAGCGCGGCGACGATGAATGCGAGGGTCCAGACCGCCTCGTTGCCGGCGAGCGCGCTCCAGACCGACTGCTCGTTCCGCAAGGTCGGTGTGTATGCTTTCCAGTTCCGGCCCACCACTGCCCCGACGACGGCGAGCAGGAGGAGGACCATCAGCGCCGCACTCACGAGGTAGATCGTCGATGCCATAGTGCGCTCCGTTAGCGAAGAATGGCCGCGGCGAGCGTATAAAGATTCGTTTCTTCGTCGTGCGCCTCAGTCGAAGGTGATTCAGGCCAGGAACGCGAGGGCAAGCGTCTCCAGCACGTGGAACAGGAGCATCGCGTGCCACGCGGGCTCGGGAACGCTCGTGCTGAACCACGCCGGAAGCGCGTCAGCGTTTATCAACTCGTCGCTGAACGTCTCCAGCCCGTCGCGGTAGAACACGTTCTTCAGGTGCTCCAGGGTGAGTGCGTAGTTCAGCGTCGGCACGTCCGGCGCCGCAAGTCCGGCGTCGGCGTGGGCTCTTCGGTCGGGGTCAGCGTCGCCGTCTCGGTCATCGTCGACATCGGCTCGTCGGTCGGGGTCCCGGTTCCGTCGCCGCCCGAACAGCCCGTCAGCCCCACCGCCGAGACTGCCGCCACCGCGCCGATGAAGCCACGTCGGGTGCGTTGTGAGTCGTCGTCGCCGCCTGAGTTCGTGGGGAACATTTCCACTTCGGTCGAGGGTCGATACCCTGATAGCAATTCCATAAAATCCGATATAAATCCACGGGGAGTGGAGCCCAACCGAGGGGGAATTTCGTCAAGAGTTCCCGGGTGGGCCCCAGATGTGGCTTCTGGGCGACGATGGGGCGCCCACGGTCCGACCCGCATTCTGACCGATTCGTGATACGAGTACGGCAGAGAGCGCCGTCGCTCGAACAGTTGGAACGTCAGAAATGCTCCGGCTGGGATTCGAACCACGGTCGGACGTGCTCGGCTCGCTACCGCTCGCCTGCGCGCGACCTCCCTGCTTCGAATCCCACGAGTCAATCTTCCCGCCGCCGACTCGCGGTTCGCAAGCTCACCGCTCGAACAGTTACGTCGAGAGAAATGCTCCGGCTGGGATTCGAACCCAGGTCATCACCGTGAGAGGGTGATATGATTGGCCGGACTACACCACCAGAGCACTTCGCACTCCTCAGTATTCGGGTTGAACGTAAAACCGTTGCGTTTCCTCACCGCCGTGTGGCGGATTCGCAGGTCACGCGGTCGGCGTCGCCAGCCCGCTACCGGACCTGTTCGCCGCCGAGGAACACCTGCGCCGGCGACTGCCACGCCCGCACGTCCTCGAGGGGGTTCTCCGGGAGGACCAGCAGGTCCGCGCGGTATCCCTTCTCGATCATGCCCGTGTCGTCGAGTCCGAGCAGATCGGCGGCGTTGACCGTCGCCGCCTCCAGCGCGCCGGCCTCGTCGAGCCCGTACTCGACCATGTACGCGAGCTCGTGGGCGGCGTCGGCGTGGTCGTTGAACGGCGTGCCCGCGTCGGTCCCCATCGCGATGGGGACGCCCGCATCGAGCGCGTGCTCCCAGGCGGCGGCCATCCGCTGGCCGGCCTCCTCGCCTTTCGCGACGGCCTGCTCGGGGATGCCGGCGTCGCTGTTCTCGACGATCCCCTTCAGCGCCGACAGCGTCGGCACCCAGTACGTGTCTCGCTCGGCCATCATCTCGGCACCCTCCTCGTCCATGAACGTGCCGTGCTCCACGCTGTCGATGCCGGCCTGTACGGCGTTCTTGATCCCTTGGGTGCCGTGGCAGTGCGCCGCCGTCGACCGGCCAGCGGTGTGGGCGGTTTCGACGAGCGCCGCCAGCTCCGTCGGCGTCAGCTCCGGCGCACCGGTCTGGGCGCCGGTGGTCAACACGCCACCGGTGGCCATACACTTGATCGCGTCGGCGTCGGCTTTGAGCTGCTCTCGTACCGCCTTCCGAACCTCGGCGGGGCCGTCGGCCTCGCGGCCGAACCAGTGGCCGTGGCCGCCGGTCATCACGACGTTCTGCCCCGCCGCCTGCACGCGCGGGCCGAGCAGTGTCCCGCCGGCGACGGCGTCGCGGGCGTCGATGGCGACGGTCGCCGGCGCGCCCAGATCTCGGGTCGCGACGACACCCGCTTCGGCCTGGTTGCGGAGGTTCTCGGCCGCACGGTAGGCGAGCGTCGCCTCGCTGTCGCCCTGAACGCTCTCTGCGTCGGGCCGACCGTCCATCATCAGGTGGACGTGCGTATCGATCATCCCGGGGACGACGAACTGGCCCGACACGTCGATGCGCTCGTCGACGTTCGTGTCGCTCCCGTCACCGACGATCTCGATCGTGTCGCCGTCGATCAGTACGTCCGCCGTCAGCACGCCGTCGGCGTCGACGATCGTGCCGCCTTCGAGTAGTTGCATAGCTACTGGTGGTGGCGCCGGCTACCTAAAGCGTCGGGTGGCGGCTATCGCGGCGAGAAGGGGGTGGCTGGCTACTCGTCGCCCAGCGCGGCGAGGAGGTCGTCGATCTCCTCGGGCTCGTACGCCTCGTAGCCGTCGTCGACGGTGATCGAGGCGACCGAGAGCGCGTCGGCTTCGATCTCCTCGTCGTGCTCGCGGAGGCTCCGGAGCACCAGCTTCAGCCCCTCTTCGAGGGTGAGCTCTTCGGACCAGCCGTCCTCAAGCACGCCCTGGATCTCCTCACGACCGCCGCCGATGATCGTGGCCTTCCACTCGTGGGGTGTCCCCGAGGGGTCGGCGCTGAACAGCCGCGGCGTCCCGTCTTCGCCGTCGACGCCGCCCTCGATCCCGCCGATCAGGAGCGCCGCGCCGTAGGGGCGCGTGCCGCCCCGCTGGGTGTTCTCCTGAATGTGGTCGGTGATGTACTTGGTGAGCGTCTCGACGCCGATGGCCTCACCGTAGCGCAGGTGGTTGGTCTGAGCCATCCGGCGGGCGAAGTCGATCAGCTGTCGCGCGTCGGCGACGTGGCCCGCGGAGGCGGCGCCGATGTGGTCGTCGAGCTTGTGGAGCTTCTCGATGCTCTCGGACTCCATCAGCTCGGAACTCGCCTGTGCCTGGGCGGCGAGCACGACGCCGTCCTGCGTTCGGACGCCGACGCTGGGCGCGCCACGGGAGACGGCCTCGCGGGCGTACTCCACTTGGTAGATGCGGCCGTCGGGAGAGAACAGCGACGTACCGCGGTCGTAGGCCTGCTGGTCGTTTCCTCTCATCGGGAACCCTCCGCCGCGGAGACGGCTTCGCTGTCAGTCATCGATAACGGATACGCCCCCCCGACTGAAAAACCCTGCTTAAGCGGGATTTTACAACCCCGACCGTTGCTGTCGATATTTCTGGGGACGGCCGACCCGGCCGGCCGACGGATCGACGCCCGCTCGCCAGGTGCGTTTATCTCCTCGGCGGCCACTGTAACTGCCATGGCACACACTGTCTGTCTCACCGTCGACTTCGACGCCGTCTCGCCGTGGCTCCACGCCGGCGAGTTCGGCGACTCGCCCGTCCAACGCTCCCGTGGCGTGTTCGGCGCCGAAGTCGGCGCACCCCGCCTGCTCGACCTGTTCGACCGCCTCGACGTGCCGACGACGTGGTTCGTCCCCGGCCACACGATCGACTCCTTCCCCGAGCCCTGCGAGCGCGTCGTCGACGCCGGCCACGAGATCGGCCACCACGGCTGGAGTCACACGCCGCCCGGCGAGTACGAGAGTCGCGAGGCCGAGCGCGCGGATATCGCCCGCGGAATCGAGAGCATCGAGAGCCTCACCGGCTCGGCGCCGGCTGGCTACCGCTCGCCGTCGTGGGACTTCTCGCCCCACACGGTGTCGCTGCTCCGGGAGTTCGGCTTCGAGTACTCCTCTAGCGGGATGGCCCGGGAGTTCGAGCCGTACGAACTCACCGAGGAGCACGCCCCCCGCGACGAACCGTACGAGACCGGCGAGCCCGTGGGGATCACCGAGATACCCGTCTCCTGGCAGCGCGACGACTACCCCGCGCTCGCGTTTTCGGGCAACCGCGCGTTCAGCGACGAGGCCGCCGTGTTCGACCACTGGCGCCGGCAGTTCGACTGGATGTACGACCACGTCGAGGACGGCGTCTACGTCCTCACGCTTCACCCGCAGGTAAGCGGTCGGAGCCCGCGGCCGGGGATGCTCCGAGAGCTGATCGAACACATGGCCGCCAAACCGGGGGTCGAGTTTTCGACGGTCGGCGCGGCACCCTGATCGAGCCACCCTGTCCCGAAACCGTTTGAACCCTCCCGCCCCCACCGTTGTTCATGTCCGACCTCGCTGCCGCACTCGACGCCGACGGGCTGACCTGCTTCGTCGGCGCCGGCGGCAAGAAGACCACCATGTACGCGCTGGCGGCCGAGACCGACCGCGCGGTCGTCACCGCGACCGTCCGCATCCCCATCTTCGACCCCCACGTCGCCCGCGTCGTCGTCACGGAGGACCCCATCTCGACGCTCGTCACGACCGACACGTTCCCGCTCGGCCTCGTCCCCGAACAGGAGTTCGAGGACCGCTACCGGGGGTACGAGCCCGAGACGGTCGCGAACCTCGCTCGGGCCCACGACGGCCCGACGCTCGTCAAGGCCGACGGCGCCCGGATGCGCGACTTCAAGGCGCCCGGCGCGAACGAGCCCCGCATCCCCGAGACGGCCGACACGGTCGTCCCGATCGCCAGCGCCCACGTCGTCGGCGAGCCGCTGGACGAGGAACTCGTCCACCGCCCCGAGCGTGTGGCCGATGTCGCGGGCGTCGACGTGGGAACGGAGATCACGCCCGAGGTCGTCGGCCGGGTGCTCGCGAACCCCGACGGCGGCCTGCGTGGCGTCCCCGCGAGCGCGACGGCGATCCCACTGATAAATAAAGTCGACGACGACGACGACCTCGCGGTCGCCCGCGAGATCGCCGACGCGGTGCTCGAGCACGGCGATCGCTCAGTCGTCCCGCGCGTGGTGCTCGCCCGGATGGCCGACGCCGACATCCGCGAGATCCGCGAGTAGCTACGAGAGCCGCGACGCCGCCTCGTCGAACTCCGCCTGCGTGTTGAGGTTCTCGAACGTTTCGAGATCGGTCACGGTCTCCAGTTCCGCCTCGCTCACGACGGCGTAGGAGAGGTCGTCGAGCGGCGCCAGGATCTTCCGGTCCCCGCGTTCCAGCGCGGCGTCGCAGGCGTCGGCCATCGCGCCGGGCCGGTACACCGCCTGCGTCGTCTGGTACCAGCCGTCGCCGAGCCGCGGGACCGCGCCGTCGAACGGGGGCTCGCCTTCGTCGTCGGCGTCGGGGGGCGGCGATACCGCGCCGCTCGCGCGGTCGAACAGGTACGAGATGGCGTCGGGATCGACGAAGGGCATGTCGCAGGCGACGACGGCGGCGTACTCGCCGTCGGCCGCCCGGCAGCCGTTCCGGATGCCCGCCATCGGCCCCTGATCGACCTCGGGGTCGAACGCGAACTCCGTCGGGAGGGGGTAGTCGTCGAGCGCCGCCGCGATCGCCTCGCGCTGGTCCTCACGACAGTTCACGACCAGTTCGTCGACGACCGGTTCGAGTCGGTCCGCCACGCGCCGGATCATCGGCGTCCCCGCGAGCGTCGCGACCGCCTTGTCGGCGTCGCCGAAGCGGGTCGAGCGCCCGCCGGCGACGATCACGGCCGAATCCATGCCCGTGGGTCCGCGCCGTCGCGGAAAGTCGCTTGTGGTGTTGGCGTCCGATCGCGGCGAAACCGTTGGCTGTTCAGTCCTCATTTGATCCTCTACAAGCTACTTAGTTCCAGGGTGTCTCGTATCGAACGCCATGATCGAGATCGGCCGCGATCGGCGTCTCGCACTGGCGTCGCTTGGTGGCGCCTTTGTCCCGCTCGCGTGGGCTCTCTGGGAGACTGCTCGGGAGTACGTCGGCGTCGCCGTGGTCGTCCCAGTGCTACTGGGATTCGGACTGATCGAGATATATTCCCGATACGGGGACGCGTACGGGAGTACCGGAAGGGCTGGCGTGATCCTGACGGCCATCGGTCTGACTCTGCTGGCGCTCTCGATACTCATGTACGTCGCCTCTCCGCCGGGGCTGGTCCTCGTGTTCATCCTCGCCGTTCCCGTCGTCGCCGGCGTTGGTACCCTCGTGCTCGGTTCGGGGCTGCTCGCGCTCGCCCTACACCGTATCGGGCTGCTCTCGACGCCGGCGGCGATATCTCTCGCCGTTGGCGCACCGTTGGCCCCGCTGCTGCCGATCGCACTCGACCCGCTGCTCGGTGGGGTCGCTCCACGCGGCCTGGTTGCGGTTCTCTCCGGCCTTCCATACGGTCTCGGTTGGGTGCTCACCGCCCGCAAGCTACGGACGACGAACAAGGAATTCGTCGACAGACCGGCGGACGGAAGCGGGATCCAGCCCCACCCGCTCGCAGCCGGCGTCGTCGGGGTGACGTTTCTCGCGCTCGGTGCAGGGTGGCTCCTCCCGCTCGGGCCGATCTCGGGGACGCCTTGGGTCGGCAGAAGCGTCGTGCTGGATACCTTCCACCTCGTTGCCGGACTCGTCGGTACGTACGTCGGTGCTCGGCAGCACGAACGGGGCGCCCGAAGTTACGCGCGGATCGTCGGAACCTGTTCGTTCCTGATCGTCATCGCCTTCCCGGTCGGGATCACCGTCGGTTTCCGCCCCTTCTCGATGACGGTGGTTCGCGCTATCCTGTATTTCGCCGCCGCGTTCCTCCTCGTTCCTCTGGGGTTCCTCGTGGGCGCCGATGATTCGGCCGACTAGACTCGTCCCCGGAGTTTTTCGTGCCGGACGAACAGCCCGTAGCAGAGCAACACCACGACACCGGTGGCGAACGTATAGAGGCCGATAGGCGGCGCGACGTTAGTCAACGGTGGTGCTGCGTAGCTCCCACCCCCGCCGACGGGCGTCGGTCCACCGGGGTAGAACAGCGTCTCCACGAGTGCCTGCACGAGAACGCTCCCGAGCGCGAGGAGGCCCAACGCGCCGAGGAACTTCGAGAGCGACTCGGCCACGCCGTCGTCGCCGTCGGCGACGAACACGAGCGGCGACGCCGTCGGCGCGTACACGTCCATCTCCCGGCCCTTCGCGGAGTAAGCCGTGTCGATCACCTCGACAGCTCCCGCCGCTTCGAGCTTCTCTAGGTGGTAGTGAACGTTCTGCAGGGAAGTGTCGGTATGCTCGGCAAGCGCTGACGCGTGGGCTGGAGAGTCCTGTAACCGCTGGAACAGCCCTCGTGCCGTCCCGGCAGAGAGCGCGTCGAACAGTTCGTCGGCGCTGCCGTCACCGAGGTTGACGACGGTCGGATCCGCGTCTGCCGTCGTATCCGGTTCGCCGAGGGAGGCAGGGAACTCCGCCATCACCTGTCGGTCTCCCCGGAGCGGTAAATGCTTGTACCCGATTCAGCCGTCGTAGGACCGCTCGATCACCGTCGCGTCGCTCTCGTTCCTAACGGTCACGGTGTCGCCGCCGTTGTTCCATACGGGACTGGCCTCGCCCCAGTAGCGGTCCCCGCCGCCGTCCTCGCCGCTGCCGGTGTGGAGCGTGAGCGTCTCGTTCGGACCGATTTCGGTGCCCTCGGGGAACGTGTACGTGTGGTCGGCCTCGTCGCTCACTGTCCAGCCCGAGAGGTCGAGCGTCTCCTCACCGGCGTTCCCGAAGGTCACGTACTCGTCGTTGAGGTTCTCGCGGTCGTCGCCCGCGGCGTCGGCGTGGATCGTCTCGATCCGGAGCGTCGTGCCGCCGTCGGCGACGGCCAACGGCGTCTCGGTCGCTGTCTCCGGGTTCTCGGTCGCACAGGCACCCCAGAGTCCGGCGCCGCTGGCTCGCGCGGCGTCCTCGGCGGTGCCGTAGCGGTCGCGGTACTGGAACGAGGAGTCGTCGTAGCGGCGGGCGAGCCCCTGGGTGATCAGCCCGTAGTTGAACGACTTGCCGTCGACGTGGACGTACGCCAGCAGGCGCCCGAAGTAGCCGCGGCGGGGCTCGTTCGCGTCGAAGGAGAGCGTCACGGTCTCACCGGAAAGCTCCTCTTTGGCATGTTCGCTGGCACGCTCACCCCACCGCCGGAGACAGTCCCGACCCGCCTCCGTGTCGGGGACGCCGGGGAACTCCGTGGGGTCGTTTTCGGCGTGGACCTCCGGCGTGTCGACGCCGAGCAGGCGGACCGTGTCCTCGGTCCCGTTCGCCAGGCGCACGTCGATCGTGTCGCCGTCGACGACGTCGATCACCTCCGCCTCGATGCCGTCGGGGCTCGCCGTCGCGGAGGGCGGCGCGTCGACGGGCGTCGACGGCGTGGGCGTGCCGAGCGGCGTCCGTCCGTCACCCTCGGTCGAGACGGGGCCGCCCGCACAGCCCGCGAGCACGAGGAGCACACAGACGGCGAGCGCCCGGCTGGGAGACTGCATTGCCGGCGCTACGGCGAGGAAGGGCAAAGGCGTTGAGGCTCAGGGGGCGAGACGGTTCTTTCGGTGCTTCATGTTCTCCTCGTAGTAGTCGAACGTGACCGGGCACCACTCCGCGGCGAAGTCGAGGATCTCCTCGGTCAGCCCGCGGATCTCCCACTGGGCGTCGGCGGCGGCGCGCATGTCGGCGACGTGCATCAGCGTCCGGGCGTTCATGCTCAACACGACGTTGACCTCGGTGCCGATCGGCAGCACGAACCGGGCGTCCTCCGGCGGCATCCCCAGATCGAGCAGGCGCTGGTACTCCTCGACGGAGCGCTGGACCGAGTTCCGGAACACTTCCTCGCGCTGCTCGACGGTCTCCTCGTCGACCGTGCCGCTCTGTTGGTTGCGGCCGATCCAGTCCGGGTCACTCGCGGAGGGCGGCGTCACCACCATCTCGCCGTCGCCAACGTCCTCGGGATTCACGTCGTCGAACGCGACGTAGCGCATGCTCTGAACGTCGAAGGAGACGTGTCGGTGCCGGGTGAGCTGGGCCATACACGAGCGGGACATCCCTTCGATCGCGAAGGTGGCCTGGGGGTGTTCGAACGGGCCGAAGTGACCGTGGCTCAGCAGGTGGCCGATCAGCGTCTCTTTTTTATCCGTGATACTGTCGCCCTCGACGGTCTCCATCGTCTCTTCGAACGTCTGGTCGCCGACGAACGCCGACGCGTAGTCGTTGCGTGCGGCCGAACAGATCAGTTCTTCCGGGTTCTCCGTCGCCTCGAGCAGTTCGACCTCCATCTTACTACGGCACGGGACCCGGCGGGCCATAACTCTACCTTGTCGGCGCTCGGCCCGCGGCGCCACCCTTGGCCCGGAACGAATCGCTTTAGTGGCTCTCCGCGGAATCTGCCCGTATGGCCATCAAGCCGAAGTACGTCAAACAGCTGGGGACCATCCTGCTCGAGAAGTACCCCGAGTCGTTCAACCAGAACTTCGAGACCAACAAGGAGAGCGTCTCCGCGCTCACGAACGTCGAGTCGAAGGAAGTCCGCAACCGCATCGCGGGCTACATCACGCGCAAACAGGCGAGCGCCGCCGCCCAGGCAGCCGAAGCGTAGTTCTCCGTTAGTAGCTGTACTCGTCGGCCGTCAGCTGGACGTAGCGGTTCCGGTTCCGGAACTTCGTCAGCTTGTACTCGCCGAGTAGCTTCGCGCCCCGTAGGCCGGCCCGCGGGCTCCAGGAGAGCATCTCGTTCGACCCCTCTTCGGCCAGCATCTCCTCGCCGACTTGGAACACGTCGTCCCACGTGTCGGGGGTCCAGCCCCGCACGAGTTCGGAGAGCGAGACGTTCCGCAGCAGCTCGTCGCCGACGGCCGCCTGCCACTCGTGGTTGTAGTGGCCGAGCTTCCCCTGTGCGGCCAGGCGGCCGGCGATCTCGCCGGTCCGGACCGCGAGGTGGTCGCCGCCCTCGTGGAACGCCGATGTGGTCCCCATCGCGCCGCCACAGACGGCGACGCCGGCGTCGACGGGCGAGGCGATCGGCCGCGTCGAGGAGATCGGATACGTCTCCGTCCCGCGGCTCTTCCCGGCGTCCTCGACGATCGGGAAGTCGCTCAGGTCGTACTCGTCGCCGTACTCGCGTTCGAGCAGGCGCTCGATGTACGTCGCCCCCTGCGGGATGCGCTCGTCCTCCGGGCGCAGGAGGTCGTACGACTCGCGGTCCTCGACGGCGTCGATGTCCATCCCGATGGGCATCGTCAGGCCGACGCGGCAGACCCGCTCCTGGTTCGGGAAGATCCACGGGTAGGCGGTGTGGCCGGGCATGAGCCCCCACCAGAACACGATGGCGTCCTGCACCTGCTCGTAGATCTCCTCGGGGAACTTTCGGTACTCCTGGTAGGCGATGTGGTTGGCCGTCGGCGGCGAGAGCACCTGGCTCGCGGCGCGATGATCCGGGAGGAACTCGTCGAGTACGCCCATCGTGACGGTGCGCTGGGGGCCGTCACAGAGCAGCAGGTAGTCGGCGCCGATCTCCTCGCCGCTCGCGAGCACGAGTTTGTGCCGCGGGTGGCCGTCCCGGTCGGCGTCGACCTCGGTCACCGACGCCTCGATACGGTAGTGGGCGCCGGCCTCCTCCGCGCGGGAGCGCAGGAAGTCGTCGAAGCGCGCGCGGTGGAAGGTGTAGCCGAACTCGTCGTAGGAGGAGTCGATCCCGGTCGAGCGGAGGTTACACGCGGTGTTCGGGCCGCGGAACTCCGCGCGGTCGAGCACGTTCTGGACCACCCCGTCGGGCATCTCGTCGGGGTGGATTCCCATGATGTCGACCCAGTAGTCGAGGATGCCGGCGGCGTCGGTGGAGTCGGGCCCGAGCCCCTCGCGGTCCGCACGCGGGACTCCCTTCTCCAGCACGAGCGCGTCGGCGCCGTGCTCGGCCGCGGCGTAGGCGGCCGACGTGCCCGCTGGCCCCCCGCCAACGATAGCGACGTCTACGCGTTCCATGACTGCATAGGTGCAGACTCGCCGCGTTAAAGTTACTGACTCGGCTCGTCGGCGCCTACATGTACATCCGATCCTCGAACGCCCGTTCACGCTCCGATGCGGCCTCGTACCGCTCGGCGAGCTCGTTGTAGTAGCGCTCGATCTCGTCGGCGAACTCCTGCAGGGGTTCGGTGTCGACCGTGAGACCGTACAGCTCGGAGACGGTGTCGATCAGCCGGATCGCGGCGTCGATGTCCGGGATCTGCTCGTGAACTGGCGTCCGGAACACGCCGACGGCGAGCGCTGACGCGATCCCCTGCTCGACCAGCGCGCCCGTCACGCCGTCGAGATAGCCGCGGGCCATCGGCGGCGTCTCGTCGTCGCCGTCGAGCCGCCGATCGTAGTAGTCGTCGGTGGCGACGTAGTAGGTCTGGTGATCGTCGGGGCCGTGTCGCATCGGCACCGCGTCGACGACAACGATCTCTGAGACGTTGTGGTGCTCGGTCCAGTCGAGGATCGCCTCGCCGAACGGGCCGCTCAGCGCCGGCGGGACGAACAGCTCGTTTTTCAGCAGCGTCAGCTCCAGATCCGGGCGAGAGAACAGCCGCGTGTGGTGGGTCGGCTGCCCGTTCTCGAAGGGGGTGATGCTCGGGATTCCGTCGGCAGTCACGTGGCCGGTCTCCGTCAGCTCCAGCTGGTCGATGAGGAAGTCGACGGCGGTCAGCCCGGAGAGCCCGTAGCTCGCGAACCCACAGAGCAGCGTCTCCTTCGGCGCTTCGGTGTCTTCGATGGCGAACCGGTTGGTTCGCTCTGGGGCGGTGTCCATACCGTACTGTCGCCCGCTGCAGCCTTAGTTCTCCGGGCGCTCCCAGTCGCTGGCCGCCGCGACCGCCGCCAGCGCCTCGTGCTCGCGGGCGCCGCCGCAGCGGTCGACCACGGTCGCGAGGAAGTCGAGGCGATCGCGGAGTTCGGCGTCGTCGAATCCAGCCACGCCCAGCCGCGACGCGGCGACCGTCGCCTCGATCACCGCGCCGAAGCCGCGGTTGATCGTCGTCGGTCCCGCCCGAACGACCGCGGACTCGTCCGGCGTCAGCTCCCACTCCCGGATCGTGGTTTCGCCCTCCGTCCGCGAACCGACGCACGCGGCCTCGACCTCGACCCAGGCGTCGGCGCTCGGCAGCACCGGCTCGGGCGCCTCCCGGATCGTGAGTGCGGCGTCGACGAACGCCCGGGGGTCGGCGACGAACTGGACAACCCCACCCTCGCGGCGCTCGAAGTTCCGGCGCGTCCGGGTGTTGCCGTAGGTCTGTGCGGTGACGGGATCGCCGGCGTGGAGCCCGAGGGCGGCGAAGTTCCACAGATCGTTGGGCCCCTTCGTCGCGATCACCGACTCGGTGACCCCCCGAAGCGCCACCGGCCAGCCGTCGGGCGCCTCGTCCGCTGGCTCCCACTCTCCGCCCGTCGGTCGGCCGGTCATACCGCCAGCCCCCGTTCGAGCGCGACGAACAGCGCCGCGGCCACGCGGTCGGCGGTCGTCCCGGGGTTGATCCCCTCGTCGACGAACGCCTCGGCCAACTCCTCGGCCGGGTCGAGCGATTCGGCCCGCTCGACCGCGGCAAGCGTCGACGCTGCCCGCTCGCGGACCGTCTCTGCCACCGACTCACCGTGAGTGGTGGCGACGAGCGTGTCCGGCTCCGCGGCCAACTGGCGGAGGAACGAGCGCGCCGCGCGGTCGAGCACCGGGCCGTCGTCGTCGAGGATCGCCTCCGCTGCGTCGAACGTCCGCGGGAACCCGTCGACCCACTCCGCGGCGTTCGTGTCGGGGACGCCGTCGTCGGGATCGGCGGAGAGCGCCATCACGTCCCAGAGCGTCGTCTCGCGCGCTCGGAGCGCCGCTTCCGCGTCGCTCCCGCGGCGCGCGTCGAGGGCGTCGGCGTCCTCCGGCGGGTCGCCGACGGCCACGTCGACGTGGTCGAACGCGCGGTAGAAGGCGACGGCGTCGTCGACCGCCGTCGCCCGACAGCGCTCGCGCACCGCCTCGGGGCTGAGTTCGGCCGTCCCGGCCACACTCACCAGTGGCGTCAGCAGCAGCAGACAGCCGAACTGGGTGTTGCCGCCGGACTGGCGGCTCATTCCGCGAACCGCGCGCTCGAACGCCTCGCCCAGCGGCGCGCCGTCGGCGGCGGCACGGAGGCCGCGTGCGCTCCCGACGCTCCCGGCGAGGAACTGCTCGAACCGGAGCTCGTCGAGATCCCGGTGGCGATCCACGTTGCCCGGTTTGGGCGTCCCGGCCACCTCCAGCAGCAGCGCGAGTTCGGCGTTCTCTGCCGGCGTTCGAGCGCGCTCGGTCACGGCTCGGCCCCCACCGTGTCGGCTTCCTGCTCGGCGAACCACTCCGCGACGGCGTCGGCGACGCGTGCGAGCACCGCGGGGTCGTCGCTCGGCCGGCCGACGCTCACCGCGTCGGCGCCGTAGTCGAGATACTCGCGGACGCTTTCTCGCCCCCTGACGCCGTTGTTGGCGATCACGAACAGCTCCGTGGCGGCGGCGAGATCCGCGACGACGGCTTCGCTGTCCATCGCGTCGACGTGGATCGCGTCGGCGCCCGCGGCCTCGACCCGTTCGGCGACGGCGACGAGATCGACGCCGTCGAGTTCGGTTCGCAGCTTCACGCTCACCTCGGCGCCCGTCGACGCGGCCGCCTCGACCAGGGCGACGAGTCGGTCGGGCTCCCGGAGCAGCGACTCGCCCGCGCCGACCGCACAGAGTTCGTCCTGGCGGCAGTGGGCGTTGAGCTCGACGACGGCGTCGTGGCTCGCGGCCACCGCTGCCACCTCGCGGACGGGCTCGGTCGTCGTCGACCGAACGTTGATCCCCGCACGGAGGTCGACGCCGGAGAGCGCCGAGAGCTGCTCGTCGACGAACGCGACCGGCTCCGCGGGCAGAAACTCCGACCGATCGCGATCCCCGACCATCTCGCGGGCCGCCGCGCGGGTCGGTTCGTCCAGACAGACCCCGCCGAGAAACGCCGCGCCGGCCCACTCCGCGCCGGCCGCGGCCCACCCGGCGTCGGACTCCCCCGAGAGCGACGCCAGCGCGAGGCGCGGGTGGAACACTTACGGCTCACCCCCGAACGCCGGCAGGTCGCTCGTGTCGATGTCGTCGCCGTCGAGGTTGGCGGGGTCGTCGACGGTGAGGCCGAGGTCGGCTACGGGCGCGCCGACGGCTGCGAGCGCGAGCGCACAGGCCCGAGCGACGCGCTCGGCGTCCGCGTGCTCGTCGATCTTCGTGTCCGTGCGGACGACCGGGCGGGTCAGTTCGGTGCCGTCCTCGCTGTCGAGGACGAACGCGTCCGCGAACTCGTAGCTCTCGGCGACGCCCGCGGTCGACGGCTCGCGACCGACGCCGGCCATCAGGTCCGCAACGGGCCCCGAGAACGGCTCGTCCGCACAGAACGGCGAGACGGCGACGACCGGGGTACGGTCGAGCGCGCGGTTGACGCCCGGCAGCGCCCGGATCGGCCCCACCGAGGTGACGGGGTTCGAGGGGCCGACGACCACGGGGTCGGCTAGCGCCGCCTCGACTGCCGGCGTCGGGTCGGCTCGGTCGGCGCCGCGGAACTCCACGTCTTCGACAGGCGGGTCGGCGCGCTCGGCGACCCAGTACTCCTGGAAATGCATCTCGCCGTCGGGCGTGTGGATCATCGTCGCCACGGGGTCGTCGCTCATCGGCAGGAGTTCGATCTCGAGGTCGAACGCGTCGGCGAGCGTGCGCGTGGCGTCGGTGAGCGTCTCCCCCTCGTCGAGCAGCGAGGTCCGGGTGACGTGGACTGCGCGGTCCCTGTCGCCGATCGTCATGAACTCCGCGACGCCGGAGAAGCGCCGCCAGCAGGCGATGTCGCGGCCGGCGGTCTGGGCGTCGTCGTCGAGGTACCGCGGGCCCGCCTCGAGCCCCGCGGCGTCGGCGATGCGGAACAGCTCGTCGTCAGTTTCGTGGGTGTCGCCCTCGATCCCCCACCACGTTTCGCGATCGAGCACGCCACCGCCGTCGAACAGCACAGTGTCGATGTCCGGCGAGACCAGCAGCCCGCCGAGCTCCACGTCGTCCCCGGTGTTGCCGACGACAGTGACGGCATCGCGGGCGAAAACGGGATCCTCCCCCGATAGCAGTTTGGGGGTGCCGGTCCCCCCAGCGAGAAACGTGACCATGCTCGGGATTTCGGGCGTGTGGGGTTGAAAGTTCCTCTCCCGAGGACACCGGGGCGACTTTGGGGCTCGCCCCCGGGGTGCCCGTATGAACGCGATCAAGGACTCCGTCCACGACTGGATCACCCTCTCCCCGGTCGCGGCGGATCTGCTGGATACGCCCGCCGTCCAGCGGCTCCGGCACATCAAGCAGCTCTCGACGATCCGGCTGGTGTACCCCTCGGCCTCCCACACGCGCTTCGAGCACTCTCTCGGGGTGTACCACCTCGCCAGCGAAGCGCTGTCGCACCTGCGCGTCGACGGCGAGCGCGCCGCGCACGTCCGCGCGGCGGCGCTGCTGCACGACGTTGGCCACGGCCCGTACGGCCACCAGACCGAGGAGGTGATCATGCGCCACGCCGGCCGCCACCACGACGAGATCGGGGGCGTCGTCGAGGAGACCGCTATCGCCGACGTGCTTCGGGAGCACGATCTCTCGCCGGACCGCGTCGCCGCCCTCGTGCGCGGCGAGGGCGAACTCGGCCAACTCGTCTCGGGGGAACTCGACGTGGACCGGATGGACTACCTCGTTCGTGACGCCCACCACACCGGCGTCCCCTACGGGTCGATCGACCACGGCCGGCTCGTCCGCTCGCTGCGGTATCGCGACGGCCAACTCGTGCTGGCGGAGGGGAACGTCCGCACTGCGGAGTCGTTGCTGCTCGCGCGCGGGCTGATGAACGGGATCGTCTACCGCCACCACGTCTCCCGGATCGCGGGCTCGATGCTCGAACGCGCCAGCGAGCGCTTGCTGGCCGGCTCGAACGACGTGGGTATCGAGCAGTTCGCCCGGATGGCCGACCACGACCTGCTGGTCGCACTCCGCGAGCACGTCCCCGATCTCGGCGGCCGGATCGAGTGCCGCGATCTGTACAAGCGCACGGTCTGGGCGGGGCTCTCGGACACGCCGGCGCACCTGCTGGAACTCGATCACGAGGACGAGCGGGCCGCCGAGCGCGACATCGCCGAGCGCGCGGGCGTCGACGAGCCGTCGGTGATCGTCGACGTGCCCCGGCGCCCATCGATGAAGGAGTCCAACGCGCGCGTCGTCGTCAACGGCGTCGTCCAGCGCCTGGAGGAGGCCTCGGGCCTGGTCGGCGCCATCCGGCAGGCCCAGCGCGACGGCTGGCGACTCGGCGTCTACGCGCCCGAGTCCGAGCGCGAGGCGGTGGCCGCGGCGGCGGTCGACGTGCTGGGGCTCCCCGGACACGTGCAGCGCTGAGTCGCGCTATCGGCGCCGCTCGAGGCATCGAACGGGCGGCTCGGGAGAATCCATCGTCACAAGGGGCTCTGTGGGGGTAACCCTCGTCACTGCCGCCCGGCAGGGCCTTCGACGCGAATCAGTATCAGTCGTTCGCTCTCACTCGGGATCGACCGCGGTTCGCCGTCACCGCGGTCACTCGAGTTCCAGCCACGGCACCTCGATCAGCGGCGGGATGTGGGTCTCGATGTGGTGCTCCCAGACACCCTCCTCGCCGAACGCCTCGCCGTGGTCGGCGGTGACGACCACGTCGCCGTCGAGCTCGTCGACGAACTCGGCGATGTCCTCGAGCACGATCCGGAGGTTCTCTTCGTACAGGCCGAGCGCGGCCTCCTGCGTCCCGTTTTTCATCACGTCCGCCGGGTCGAGTTCGAGCCAGAGCCCGGCTTTCTGGGCGAGTTCGCTGCCGTCCAGTACGCTCTCGACGTTGGTCCGCAGCCGGTCGCTCACTGAGGCCAAGGTGCCGCCGTCGGCTTCGGCGTCACCGTTCTCGGCTTCCTCCTGTTTCCGGATCCCCTTCTGGATCTGCTTGAGCTTCTGGCCTTTCCCCCGTGAAAGGTAGGGAGCGTGTGGCTGCATGTAGTGGAGGACAGTCCGATCGGCGCGTTCGACGGCGTCACGGTTGTTCCGGAACGCCTCGGTGATCCCCTCTGGCGGCACCGTCCCCAGGTCGTCGTCCCAGCCCGACTTCCAGACGTCGAACACCTCGCTGATGTGCTCCGAAGCGGTCCACTCGTACTCACAGCTGGCGCCCCACTTGAGCTCGTTCAACGGGATACCCAGATCGTTGATGAACGGGTTCCCGGAGAAGTACGCGATGTCGTGCTGGCCCGTGAAGTTGCGGTAGGCCCACTCCGGCGTCGACGAGCCGGCACTGCGTCGCTTCTCCAGTTTCCCGTCGAGATACTCGTCGTAGATCTCGTCGAACACGTCGAATCGACAGGCATCGAGCACCAGGCAGTAGTCCCACTCGGACTCGAGGAAATCCTGATCCCGCATCAATTGATCAGGGCTTCACAGCCGTTCTACGTATTCCTGTTGCTTTCAGTGAACGGCGGGTGGACGGGTCCGTCGCTTCAACACGACTTTGTGCCACGCCGCACTGGTAGCGGTATGGAACTGTTCGCCGTACCGGAGTTACCGGAGATCCGCGAGGGCGACGATCTGGCGGCGATGATCGCCGACCGGGTCGATCTCCGGCCCGACGACGTGATCTGTGTGGCCTCCACGGTCGTCTCGAAGGCCGAGGGCCGCGCGGCCGACCTTGAGGAGTTCCCCGCCGGCCCGCGGGCGAAGGAGATCGCCCGGAACCTCGAAGCTATCTCGGGCGAGGAGAAGGACCCCCGGTTCGCTCAGGCGGTCCTCGAGGAGAGTACCGACGTGGTGATGGAGGAGCCGTTCGTCCTGACGGAGACGCGCTTCGGCCACGTCGGCGTCAACGCCGGCATCGATCGCTCGAACGTGCCGGACCACGACCTGTTGCTGCTCCCGAAACGGCCCAGTCAGTCCGCCGAGCGCATCCACGAGCGGCTCCCCGAGTCGCCGCCGGTGATCGTCACCGACACCTCCGGGCGCTCGTTCCGCCACGGCCAGCGCGCCGTCGCCGTCGGCTGGGCCGGCATGCCGGCCTCGCGCGACTGGCGCGGCGAGACCGACCGCGACGGCCACGAACTGCAGGTTACCGTCGAGAGCGTCGTCGACGAACTCGCGGGCGCCGCCAACCTCGTCTCCGGCGAGGGCGACGACGGCACGCCCGTCGTGGTCGTCCGGGACTGGACGTTCGGCGACCACGGCGGCAGCGACAATATGTTCCGCGAGATGCGTGGGGATTTTGTGCGGCAAGCGCTGCGTGACTGGGAGTACGAACCATGAGCCGACCGATCCGCCGCGGGGTCGAACTGACGCCCGAACACCCCGTCTCCCGACTCGCCGAACTCGCAGCGACCGCCGAGGACGCCGGCTTCGACGCCGCGTTCGTCTCCTCGCACTACAACAACCGCGACCCGTTCCAGACGCTCGCGGCCATCGCCGAGCGAACCGACTCGATCCGGCTCGGCCCGGGTGTCGCCAACCCACACGAGAGCCACCCCGTCGCGCTGGCCTCCCGGATGGCGACGCTCGACGAACACGCCGGCGGGCGCGGCGTGTTCGGGATCGGCCCCGGCGACCCCTCGACGCTCCGCAACCTCGGCGTCGACAGTGACGACCGCAGCCTGCGCTCGGTGCTGGAGGCGTTCAAAGTCGCCAAACGGCTCTGGGCCGGCGAGCGCGTCGACCACGACGGTACGTTCCAGGCCGACGATGCCGGCCTGAACTACGAGCCCCCGGGCGAACTGCCCGTGTACGTCGGTGGCGAGGGGCCGCACATGTGCCGAATGGCGGCGAAACACGCCGACGGCCTACTGTTCAACGGCTCGCACCCCCGCGATCTCGCGTGGGCCGGGGACCGCGTCGAGGAAGGGCTCGGCGAGCGCCCCGACCACCGCGGCGAGTTCGACTTCCTCGCGTACGCGAGCGTGAGCGTCGCCACCGAGCGCGAGGCTGCCCGCGAAGCCGCGCGGCCGCCGGTCGCGTTCATCGCCGCCGGGACGCCGGAGCCCGTGCTTTCCCGACACGACATCGACCCCGAGCGCGCCGCCGCAGTCGGCGAGAAGATCAGCGAGGGCCGCTTCGAGGCGGCGTTCGAGCAGGTCTCGCCCGAGATGATCGACGCGTTCGCGGCCGCGGGCACCGTCGACGACGTGGCCGACCGACTCGCTGCGGTGTTGGCCCACGCCGACGGGATCGTCTGTGGCTCACCGCTGGGGCCAGCGCTCGACGAGGCTGTCGAACTCGCGAGTGACGCACTGGAACTGGCCGAAGAACGGGTCTGAGCCGACTAGCGCGGCGACGTTGCGCCGAGCAGGTCGAGCACGCCGCCGGCGGCGAGATACGCCAGCGCGCCGCTGGCGCCGAGGACGAACAGCGCGCCCATCGCGGCCGAGACGGCCGCGAGTGGGTCCTGCGTGACGACGCCCTGGAACAGTTCGCCCATCTTCGGGAGATCCTCGACGATTCGCATCGCGAACTCCTGCAGCGTAGCCATAGTCGGCGGTTGGACCGGGGGGAACTTCGCTCTTCCGAGTGAGGCGAGGGAGTTTTGGGGGCGCCCGCCGTCGCTCTCGCCGTGACGCTCGACCCCATCCACGTCGACACCATCGCCCGCATCGCCGCCTCCATCGCGGGCACCGTCGACGACTCCGACCACGACGACCACGCCGAGCGCGCGTGGGATATGCTGGACCCCCTTCGCGAGGACGGTAGGATCGTGGTCGAACCGCTCGACGAGCCGTCGCTTCGGGCCGCGGCGATCGACGACGTGGCGCTCGCGGATCGGCCGTTCGACACGACCCACGGGCTCGACGCCGGCACGCTCAACCCGACCGGGTTCAAAAACGGGCTGCTGCTGGACGTGGCGCAGGCGGCGATGGCCGCGGCGCCGACGGATCTCGAACTCCACCGCTCGCGCTCGCTGGTCGCGACCGTCCACGCGAACGACGCCACCCGGGAGTACGGCACCGACTGGCAGCGCTACGACGAGGGGTACAGTCGCCAGCAGGTGCTGCAGGTCCCCGAGGTCGCGGAGTTCGCCGACGAGGTGACCCACGAACTCGCGCTCTACCTGGCGGAGTCCTCCCACGCGCTCGAACACGCCGACGCCGTCGAGGAGCTCCTCCTGCTCGACGGGCCGCTCTACCCAAAGCGACTGTTCAACTGGGAGTCCCGCGACCCCGCGCTGGCGGAGGCGACACAGGAAGCCGCCCCGCAGGCCATCGTCGAGAACTACGTGCGACTCGTCGAGCAGTTCGTCGAGCGCGGCGTCCCGATCGCGGGGTTCGTCAAGAACCCGACTTCACGGTTCATTGTCCGGACGCTGTCGGACCGGACCCCGACGCCGTGGACCGACGACGCCGCGCTGTTCACCCGCCTGCTCGAGTGTCGTGAGGAGCAAGCGGCAGGCCCCGAGAACGGCGCTAGCGCCGATCCGGCGGCCGCCCGCGACGAGTCCGACCTGACCTTTACCTCCTGGTTCCGCTCGCGGGGCTCCTCGGACGAGCCGATGTCCGACGACGGCGACGCGATGGGGATCACGCGCCGTCTCGACCCCGAAGCGTACGAGGTGACGTTCTGCTACCTCTACGACCCGCGGACCGACGTGACGTACAAGATCGAGGCCCCCTACGCCGTCACTCGCGATCCCGAGACGCGGACGGCGCTGACGACCCAGCTGCTGAGCGAGGTGGCGACCGAGCGCGGCCCGCCCGAAGCGATCGGCAAGGCCGACGAGCTGGCGAAGATCGGCGCCGGCGAGAAGGGGGCGATCCGCCGGAAGTTCGAGGAGACGTTCGGCAGCGAGTCGCGGTCGACGTACGACCGGCTCCGCTGGGGCGAGGACGACTGAACGCGGCTACGGCTCGTTCGGCAGCTCCTTCTCTACGTCGATCGTCACGTCGTCGACGCCGATGCGGGCGAACTGGGTGCGGATGTGCTCGCGTGCGGCGTCGAGCGCCTGCTCGCGCGTGTCGAACCCGCGGGGCATCGGCGACTCGAACGCGACCCGGATCTGTTCGCCGTCGATCTCGATCGCCGACCCGCCGCTCTCGACTTGGTAGAACGCGTCGCAGACCCAGACGTAGGCGGCCTCCTCGTCGGGGGCGCCCTTGTAGGACGGCGGCTCCTCGCCGCGCTCGAACACCGTGCCGGTGAGCGTCGTGCCCCCGCCGTGGCCGCTGACGTAGATCATGGTTCGGTTAGTCGGTCAGCGCCTTTAGGGGTAGTGCCCGCGGCGCCGCAGGGAAAGGTGTATGGCGAGAGCCCCCCACGTCCGGCGCATGAGCGATTCGGGCGATCTTGGCGACTTCACCGACTACGCGGGCAGCGGGGGCGACGACGCCGCCGCCGACGCGAGCGACGACGCCCCGGCCGAGGAGGCCGACACGGCGGCCGAGTTCGAGCGCTACGGTACCGAGCCCGCCGGCGCCGACCAGGGGCTCGGCACCGTCTCCGTCTCCCAGGGGCTGCGCGTCTCCCAGGACGGCGACGAGACGCGGCTCCGCGCGTTCATCACCACCGGGAACCGCGACTCGGTTCGGCTGGGGAGCTACCTGCTCGTCCCGTACCCC
>Ga0207813_100408_pt1 | contig 24988 bp, 22 predicted proteins | sample A23E3SouthBayCA_2_FD_187730 | JGI IMG/M metagenome (GOLD analysis project Ga0207813, IMG submission 187730) | Aerobic enrichment media microbial communities from Eden Landing Ponds, California, USA - A23 E3 (4) (SPAdes) | ecosystem: Environmental > Aquatic > Marine > Unclassified | place... | reverse complement strand
CGACGCGGACGACGAGTTCAATCAGACGGTCGAGGAGTGGTTCGACAGCCTCTCGGAGCTCGAACGTGGCGCGCTCGGTCAGGAGTACGACCACGAGTACGACGCGCTCGTGCTCGCCGAAGCGGGGCTCGAACGCAGTGGCCTGCGCCACAAGATCGGGACGAGTCGCCTCCCGATGGATCAGTTCGTCCCCTCGCCCGCACAAGGCGCCATCGCCGTCACGGCACGCGACGAGGACACGATCGGGCGACTCCGCCAGAAGCTCGACCACGCGCCGACCCGCGTCGCCGTCACCGTCGAGCGCACCGTGCTCGCCGAACTCGGCGGGGGCTGTGTCGCCCCGCTGGGCGTCCACGCGACCGTGCAGGGCGACACCGTTACCGTCCGCGCGCAAGTGCTCTCGACCGACGGCACCGAAGTCGTCGAGGAGAGCCGTGACCTGCCGATCGAGACCCACGTCGTCGCCGCCGAGTCGTTCGCCGCCGATCTCGCCGAGCGTGGCGCGGCCGACCTGATCGCGGCCGCGGCCGACGAGTAAATGGCTCGCCCGCGTGTCGCCGTCTTCCGCCCGGACGACGACCGGATCGACGCCGCCGCCGCCCTCCTCGACGACCTCGGCGCCGAGCCGGTGCCGGATCCGATGCTGACGATCGAGCCGACCGGCGAGACGCCGCCGGCTGCGGATTTCGTCGTGCTCACCTCCGCGACGGGTGTGGAGGTGCTCGCGGATGCAGGGTGGGAATCAGGCGACGCGGTGCTGTGCTGTATCGGCCCGTCGACGGCCGAGGCCGCGGAATCGGTGGGGTGGACCGTCGACCGCGTTCCCGAGCAGTACGACTCCGAGGGGATGGTCGCGGAACTCCGAGACCACGTGGCCGGAAAGACGGTCGCGCTCGCGCGCTCGGACCGGGCGAGTGAGACGATGCCCGACGGGCTGCGGAACGCGGGCGCCGAGGTGAGCGAGACGGCGCTCTACGAACTCCGTCGGCCGGCAAGCGCCGGCGTCTCGGCTGAACAGGCCGCCGCCGGCGAACTCGACGGCGCCGCGTTCACCTCTTCCTCGACCGTGACGGGCTTTCTCGACGCGGCGGCCCAGCGCGGGATCCGCGACGAGGCTGTCGCGGGGTTGAACGACGCCGTCGTCGGCGCTATCGCGGAAAGCCCCGCAGCGACGGCTCGAGACGCGGGGATCGAGGTGGCGTTCGTCCCCGAGGCGGCGGCGTTCGAGGCGCTGGCTCGCGGCGTCGTCGCGCGGGCGACGCGACGCGACGGGTCGCCAACCCGCGGCGAGTAGGCCGACCGCTATCCGTGGGCCTGGTGGACTTTCTCCCCTTCCGCCTTGAGCACGTCCGGAATCACCCGCACGTCGCTCCGGCCGGTCTCGAACACCGCCGTCGAGGAGAGCAGCGAGTCCGAGCCGTGCAGTTCCGCGGCGCGCTCCCCGGAGACGCTGTAAACGACGGCTCGGAGGCCGGCGATGTCGATCCCGCCCGAACACATCGGGCAGGGCTCTGTGGAGGTGTACATCACTAGCTCCTCGGCGTCGTCGCGCTCCGCCGCGGCGCGCTTGGCGAGCGTCAGCTCCGGGTGTTCGCGCAGGTCGCCCTCGGTGACGACGCGGTTGGTCGCCCGCATCACCACCTCGTCGTGCTTCACCAGCACGGAGCCGAACGGGTTGTCGCCGCGGGCGGCCGCCTCGCGGGCACAGTCGATCGCCTCGGCCATGTGGGACTCGTGGTCGAACGCGTCGAGATCCATGCCGCTCACTGACGGCGCGGGGACCATAGCCGTTCGGCTGGCGGCGGCGGTGGAGCGCGTTCACACCGTCGGGAGCCGCCAGCCGTACCGTAGCGCGCCCAGTCGGAGCGACAGCACGACGCCGGCGGCGAGCAGCGTCGCCGCACCGAGCGGGAGTCCGAGCGCGGTCGCGGGTGGGACGGCCGCGCCGCCGACGACGGCCGGCGTCGCGTAGAAGTCCTCGCGCAGGACAGCCGGGATCCGGGCCAAGAGGAGATCGGAGAGGCTCCCGCCGCCGACGCCGGTCAGCGTCGCCGTCACGACCACGCCGAACGGTGAGAGCCCGGTTTCGACGCCGACGGCGGCACCGGTGGCGGCAAAGGCCGCGAGGCCGATCGCGTCGGGGAGGAGGACCGCCGGGCTGTCCATCAAGTCGCCGCGGACGCGCGTGGCGAGGACGACCGCGAGGGTGATGCCCGCCGCCGCGATGAGCACCTCCGTGTTCGACTGGAGCGACGTGGGAACCCGGCCGACCAGCAGGTCGCGGATGGTGCCGCCACCGAGCGCCGTGAGGAAGCCGAGAACGGCGACGCCGAACAGGTCGAGGTCGGCGTCGCTCCCCTTGAGCGCGCCGACGGCAGCGAACGCGACGAGTCCGATGGCGTTCATCGCCTCGAAGGCGAGGCCCGCCTCGACCATTACGCCGAGTTGGCGTCGGTTTCGGAGACCTGTTTGATGCGCTCGACCCCGTCGACCTCGTGGATCGTCTCGACGACGGCGTCGGGGACGAGCGACTCCCAGTCGCCGCCGTTGACGAGGCGGTCGCGGATCTCCGTCCCCTCGAGCACGTCGCGCTGGAACATCGGCGACTGGCGCACGTCGACGCCGGCCTCCGTGAACAGGCGAACGACGAGCGGGTTGTTGGAGTAGGCAACGTCGAACTTGGGCGTCATCGACCGGACGTGCCCGACCCAGACCGCGTTGCGTTCGAGGTCCTCGATCGGGACGACGTACGTAGGGATGTCGAGCGTCTTCAACGCCTTCGTCACCATCATCACCCGCTCACCCGCGGTGAAGGGGTTCCGTGTGGTGTGGGAGTCGCCCGCGGAGCCGATGCCGACCACGAGTTCGTCGACTTCGTCGGCGATCTCGGCCACCATCTGGTGGTGTCCGTCGTGGTACGGCTGGAATCGACCGATGTAGAACCCCCGCATGATTGCAGCTTTGCTCTCGGAGGGAATAAAAACGACGAGTCGCGTCTCTGATGCCTTTATAACCGAAGAGGCCGATGCCCAAGAGCGATATCACCAGATAGAGGCCTCGAAAAGACCATTCACGACGTTCGAACCGTCGTCTGTGATGGGGGAAAGTATATCAGGCGCGCGAGCCTCGTTTGGGGTAGCGAAAGCGTTCTATGAGCAACGAAACGGAGGATACCGACGTGCCCGACGAGGGGGAGGAAGACCCCTTCCCACTCAACGGGTCGGGCACCCGAGAGGGTGACCCCGACGAACAGCCCGACCGGCCCGCGGAGCAGCAGCCCCGCGAGGCGGACGAGGACGAGGCTCCCAGTATCGACGACCTCGGGAGCGAAGTGGAGTTCGACGCCGAGATCGCCGACGACGAGGAGATCGGGAAGGACGACCTCCTCGGTGGTCTCCGGATCGACTCGACGGCCGAGATCGAGGTCCCAGATCGGCTGGTCGATCAGGTGATCGGGCAGGAGCACGCCCGAGACGTCGTGATGAAGGCGGCCAAGCAGCGCCGCCACGTGATGATGATCGGCTCCCCCGGGACGGGGAAGTCGATGCTCGCGAAAGCGATGGCGGAGCTCCTCCCCAAAGAGGAGCTGCAGGACGTGCTGGTCTACCACAACCCCGACGACGGCAACGAGCCGAAAGTCCGGACCGTCCCCGCCGGCAAGGGCGAACAGATCATCGACGCCCACAAGGAGGAGGCCCAGAAGCGCGATCAGCTCCGAAGCCTCCTGATGTGGATCGTGATCGCCGTCGTCGCCGGCTACGCGATCCTGGCGATGGGGAACCCGATCCTCGCCGTGATCGGCGCGGTGCTGATCTACATCGGTTTCAAGTACGCCTCGCGTGGCAGCGACGCGATGATCCCGAACCTGCTGGTCAACAACGCCGACACGAAGACGGCGCCGTTCGAGGACGCCACGGGCGCCCACGCCGGTGCGCTACTGGGCGACGTGCGCCACGACCCGTTCCAGTCCGGCGGGATGGAGACGCCGAGCCACGACCGCGTCGAGGCCGGCGCCATCCACAAGGCGAACAAGGGCGTGCTGTTCATCGACGAGATCAACACGCTCGACGTGCGCTCCCAGCAGCACCTCATGACCGCGATTCAGGAGGGTGCATTCGGGATCACGGGCCAGTCCGAGCGCTCCTCGGGCGCGATGGTCCAGACCGAGCCCGTGCCGACCGACTTCGTGATGGTCGCGGCCGGGAACATGGACGCGATGGAGAACATGCACCCCGCGCTCCGGAACCGCATCCGCGGCTACGGGTACGAGGTGTACATGGACGACACCATCCGCGACACCCCGGAGATGCGCCGGAAGTACGCGCGCTTCGTGGCTCAGGAGGTCGAGAACGACGGCCGTCTGCCCCACTTCACCGACGACGCCGTCGAGGAGGTCATCCTCGAAGCCCGGCGCCGCGCCGGTCGGAAGGACCACCTCACGCTCGAACTCCGTTCGCTGGGTGGGCTGGTTCGCGTGGCGGGCGACATCGCCCGCGGCGAGAACGCGGAGTCGACCACGCGCGAGCACGTGCTCGAAGCCAAGGGTCGTAGCCGCTCGATCGAGCAGCAGCTCGCCGACGACTACATCGAGCGCCGGAAGGACTACGAACTGCAGGTCTCGGAGGGCCACCAGGTCGGCCGCGTCAACGGCCTCGCGGTGATGGGCCAGGACTCCGGGATCATGCTGCCGGTGATGGCGGAGATCACCCCCTCCCAGGGCATGGGCGGACAGGTGATCGCCACCGGCCAGCTCAAGGAGATGGCCGAGGAGTCGGTGCAGAACGTCTCGGCGATCATCAAGAAGTACACCGACGAGCAGATCTCGGACAAGGACATCCACATCCAGTTCATCCAGACCGGCCAGCAGGGCGTCGACGGCGACTCGGCGTCGATCACGGTCGCGACGGCGGTGATCTCCGCGCTGGAGGACATCGGCGTCGACCAGAGCCTCGCGATGACGGGCTCGCTGTCGGTGCGGGGCGACGTGCTCCCCGTCGGCGGCGTGACCCACAAGATCGAGGCGGCCGCGAAGGCCGGCTGTGACCGCGTGATCATCCCGAAGGCCAACGAGCAGGACGTGATGATCGAGGACGAGTACAAGGAGATGATCGAGATCATTCCGGTCTCGCACATCTCCGAGGTGCTCGAGGTGGCGCTGGAGGGCGAAGGCGAGAAGGACTCCCTCGTCAGCCGGCTGAAGAGCATCACCGGCTCGGCGCTGGAGAGCTCGGACGTGACCACGCCGGCGGGCGGCTCCGAGCCGACGCCGCAGTAGTTTTTCCGCGGCGCTTCTTTCGTTTCTCTCCCCCATCAGCCAGCGGCCAGCGAACTGCCGTGTACATGGACTCTCGATCGAACGGCGTCGAACGGGTGTGGCCGTGTTCGAAGCCGACAGTGGCGCAGCCGTCGCCGTCCGTCGTCGATACAGCCCACCCACGCTGACGGCGCTCCTGAAGCACGGGCACGTCCAAGACCGGCTACCGCCGACGAATCCACAAGCGCGGTTGCGAGTCGAGCCCGCGATAGAGGACTGGCGCTCGCGGTCAGAGCCAAAAAGAGGCGACAGCGGGGTGGTCCCGTCGGAATGGTAGTACCGCTTCGACGACGCCGCACCGACTACCACGATGGCCTCGCAGTGGCTGACTCGACGGCATCGTACCGACTGCATCGACGCGCCGGCGGACGGAGCGGCGACTGTGGGGCGTCAGTGGTCGAAAGGAATTGTGACCGACCGATCAGTTCCCGGTCCAGCGCAGCAGCGCCAGCGTCCCCTCGTAGAGCACGATCATCGTCGCCGCGATGATGAACGGCGTCATCCCCGTCGGGTCGGGGTTGACCAGGAACGCGATGGTGAGGAACCCACCCCAGAACAGCAGGCGCTTGTCCTCCAGCCACTGGCGGGTGACGATCCCCATCATGATCGCGAGCATGATGAACAGCGGGATCTGGAAGATCACCGCCATGTAGCCCATGAGGACGATGATCAGCGAGAACGTGCTCTCGAGGCCGTACGCCACGGTGGCGACGTTCTCGTCGGTGTACACCGTGAAGTAGCGCATGATCGCCGGGATGATCACGAAGTGAGAGAACGCCATCCCGATCGTCCCGAGCACCAGACTGGTGGGGATCGCGGCGATGTAGTACCGCCGCTCCTTCGGGAACAGCCCGGGGCGCATGAACATGTACGTCTCGTAGACGAACACGGGAAGGGCGACCAGCAGGCCAGCCAGCGCGGTCACCTTCAGCTTGGTGAGCAGCAGTTCCAGCGGCCCGTACACTCGCGGGCGCCGGCCCTCGATCTCCGGCGCGCCGGGGATCGCGTTGTTCCAGAGCGCGTCGATGAGGTCCACCGCTGTCGGGACCTCCGGGAACAGTTGGCCCAGCCCCAGCAGCGTCAACGCGACGGTGCCGCCGACGATGAACACCACCGAGAGCCGCTTCATCATCTCCTCGATGTGGGCCGCAAGCGGCATCTCCTCGTCCGAGTCGGGGCCGTCACCCAACAGCCCGTCGTCGACGTCGCCGCCCGGCGACCGATCGACATCACCGTCCGGCGACCGATCGATGTCCGTGGGGCCGGCCTCGACGTCGCTCGACGGCGGGCGCGCGCCGTGCTCGGCGGCCGCCGCCGGCGGCTCGTTGGGGTCGTAATCCTCGAACATGTACTCCCCGTCGTCTTCGGACCCCTCGTCGCCGGCTTCGTCTGACGCGTCGTCAGTGTCACCCGGTTCGTCGGCCGGCTCGTCACCCGAGTCGGGGCCGAGCCCCTGCACGTCAGTGAACGCTGGCGCAGTCTCGTCACTCGACTCCGCCCCGTCGGTGGGTTCGTCCCCCTCGGCGTCGGCGGCGCCGTCGGACTGATCCTCCTCAGTGTCGGGGTCGTCGGCCGTCGTCGGCTCGTCCTCGCTCGGTTCCTCGTCGGTCGCGTCGTCGTGGGACTCCGTGGGTTCCGACTCCCGTTCCTCGTCGGAACCGGGCGCCGACGAGTCGGACGGCTCGCGTCCACCCTCGTCGTCCGGTTCCTCGGCCATATGGGTCGGTATCGCTCACGCGTTCTTATAGGCCTTTTCGGATCGCCCGCCCGCGAGGTGAAAAGGTTGATAACGCCGAAGTGGCTCCTTCTCGCTATGTCCAGCGCGCTCGACGACGATACCCAGCGCGCCATCGCCGAGGGGCGGGAGACCGCGGGGGCGATGCTTCGCTCCGCCCAGAAAGACCTCCAGAAGGTGTTCGTGGTCTTCGTCATCGCCTTCATGGGGATGTTCATGGCCCTCCGCGGGGGGATCTGGGAGTGGCTCAAAGGCGTCACCACCCAGCGGATGCCCGCCGACCTGGAGTCACAGTTCGACATCATCGCCCAGACGCCGTTCGACGTGATCCTGCTCCAGGCGAAGATCTCGCTCGTCGTGGGGCTGATCGCGGCCGCACCCGTGCTCCTCTACTTCTCGCGCGACGCGCTGAAAGAGCGCGGTCGCTGGCCCGAGATGCCGATCCCGCTGTGGAAAGCGCTGCCCATCGCCGGCCTCTCGGTCCTGCTGTTCATGGGTGGGCTGGCGTACGGCTACCTCCTCTTTTTCCCGATCATGTTCAACTTCCTCGCCGGCAACGCGGCGGCCGCCGGCTTCGCCCCCCACTGGTCCATCGTGCTCTGGACCCAGTTCGTCCTGCTGCTGACGTTCTCCTTCGGGCTGGCGGCCCAGATGCCGCTGGCGATCACGGGGCTGTCCTACACCGGGATCGTCCCCTACGAGCAGTTCCGTGACAAGTGGCGCTACGCCGTCGTCGCCATCTTCGTGTTCGGCGCGGTGTTCTCGCCGCCAGACCCGTTCACCCAGATCATGTGGGCGGTGCCGCTGCTGGTGCTGTACGGGTTCAGCCTCTATCTCGCGAAGTTCGCGGTCACGATGAAGCGCGGCAGCGAACGGCTCACGATCGGCGGCGTCCTCCGGCGGAACTGGAACGAGGCCGCCGCGCTCGTCGTCGCCGGCGTCGCCGTCGCGTGGCTCTACGCCAACGTTGGCGGCCGCGGCGCGGTCAACGCCGGGCTCGGGGCGATCGGCAGCAGCTACCGCGCCCCCGCAGTCGGCAGCCTCACCTCGCTCTCGGCCACCGGTAACGTTGTGCTGGTGGGTCTCGTCGTCGGCATCGGCTTCGCCGTCGTCGGCCTGCTGCTGTTCGCCTACCGCGAACTCGAGGACTCCGTCGATCCCGGCGCCGAGATGGGCGACCCGACCGGGATCGACCTCGACGCACTCGACGAGGAGGGCGTCAAGGCGGCGCCGGTCCAGGCGTTCGAGACGATGAACGAGCCCGAGGCGCTCGAAGGCGCCCAGCGGGCTATCGACGACGACCGCCACGGGAAAGCACAGGCCATCCTCGACCGCTACGACGAGGCCAACGAACCGGACGAAGACGAGCCAGAACCGCCACGGCACGAGGCCGACCCGCTGTTCACGCCGGCCAATCCGCTCGAGGCGATCCAGCGCGGCCGCGAGTGGGTCGACTGGGGCCAGCGCGCCCGCAAACAGGGCCAGCCACTCGCCGTCCTCGCGGTCGTGCTGTTCGGGTTGGCCTACGCCGCGCTCGGCTACACGGCCACGGTGAACGGCCTCCTCCAACAGGCGGGGTTCGAGCTCTCGCTTCCCGCCTTCGGCTACTCGACGCTCGTCGCCGCCGGCATCGCGGCCGCGGGGGTGCTCGGGGTCGTCGCCGTGCTCGTCGGCGTCTACGTCCTGCTCGCGTGTTACTTCGCGGGTACCGACCCGACCGCGGTCAACGTCGGCCAGCTCTCGATCGACGAGCTCGAGCGCGCCCCGCCGGCAACGTTCCAGGCGCTGAGCGAGCAGGCGGCGAACTTCTACGCCAACAGCGCGCTCGCGGCCGACGACGACGAGCGTGCCCGCCTGATCCTCGATCGCTTCGACGACGCCCAGGCGGCCGCCGAGACTGAAGCCGAGGAGGACGAGCCCGACCCCGGCAGCATGGGCGACCGCACCCAGCGCGCCGGCAGCACGTTCCTCGACGAGTTCGCCGACGACACCGACGAGGACGACATCGGCGGCTACTACAAGGACATCCAGTTCATCCTCGGCTCCGTCACCTCGGGGCTGTTCTACATCGTCGGCACGTTCATGGTCGTGATGGCCGGCTCGTTCTTCTGGCTCTACACGGGCGGGATCAAGGACGTGTACGCCGACTTCCTCTCTCGAGTGCCCGGGGCGGTGCTCCAGCCGGGGCAGACGGCGATGGAGGCGTCGAAAGTGATCGCGCTCCACCCCGTCGAGGCGCTGGTGTTCGAGGTGAAGTTCTCGGCGCTGCTGGGTGTCGTCGCCGTCCTCCCGATGATCGCCTACTTCGCGTGGCCGGCGCTGCGCGACCGCGGGTTCGTCCGCGGGCGCCGCGAGGTCATCTTCGGCTGGGCCGCGCTCCTGACCGGCGGGCTGCTCGGCGGACTGGTGTTCGGCTACTTCGAGGTGGCGCCGCGGGTCATCTCCTACCTCGTCGAGGACGCGCTGGCGGCGAACATGACGATCAGCTATCGGATCACCGACTTCTTCTGGCTGATCTTCTTCACGACCGCCGGTATCGGCATCCTCGCGGATATCCCGGTGTTGATGGCGCTACTGAACACCGCGGGCATCTCCTACACCGCGATGCGGACGCGCTGGCGGGAGGTGATGATCGGCATGATGCTCGTCGCCGCGCTGCTGACGCCGGCGGACGCGCTCACGATGATCATGATCACGGTGCCGCTGATGGGGGCGTACGGCATCGGTCTCGGCGTGCTGTACGTGCTCACCCTCGGCGGTCGCCGGAACCTCCGTAAGCCCACGATCGGGCCCGAGACGGCCGGCGACGACGGGTAGCGCGACCCGGCGTTCTTCGAGCCAGCCCCGTTCTCACCCGCCAGTTCCGACGCTGCAGCCGCCAACCCTCGAACGGTGCGCTTTTGCGTATCCCTGGGTATCCCTCCGGTATGACTAGGCGAACACTGGTTCGGCCGGCGCCGAGCGCCGGCGATCAAGGCGTAGCCAAGGCACCGGAGGGCAAGCGATGACGAAAGTCTCCGTGGAGATCCCCGACGAACTGCTGGCGGATCTCGACGAGCACGTCGGCGCCGAGGGGAAGTTCGTCAACCGCAGCGACGCCATCCGGGCGTCGATCCGGAAGACGCTCGACCGCCTCGACGAGATCGACGAGCGACAGGGGCGGATCGAGGGGGACGACGCGTGAGCGCGGACCGCCGCCCGCTCCCTGTCGATCGCCTGCTGCTCGCGGCGCTGTTCGTCACGGCGCTGGTGACCGCCCAACTCACCGCCGCGAAGCTGCTCTCGTTTCAGCTGCCGTTCGCGATCCCGGTCGCAGGCAGCGCGCTCACGCTGCCGGGCGCCGCGCTCGCGTACGCGGTGACCTACTTCGCCTCGGACTGCTACGCCGAACTGTACGGCGAGCGGGCCGCCCGCGAACTGGTCAACGTCGCGTTCCTGATGAACTTCGTCGTGCTGGCGCTGGTCTGGAGCACGATCGCGGCGCCCGCCGCCGACCCCGAGTTCGCGAGCACGTTCTCCTCGGTGCTCGGCGCGTCGACGAACATCGTCGCCGCCAGCCTGCTGGCGTACGTCGCCAGCCAGAACTGGGACGTGATCGTGTTCCACCGGCTGAAGGAGTTCACCGACGGCGAGATGCTGTGGCTGCGCAACATCGGCTCGACCGCGAGTAGCCAGCTCATCGACACCGTCATCTTCGTCGGCGTCGCGTTCTGGGCCCTCCCGAACCTCGGCGTCGGCGCCGGGATGGGCCTCCCGCTGGTCGGCGGCGGCCCGGTGCCGAGCGTCGCCGCGCTGATCGTCGGCCAGTACGTCCTGAAGCTGGCGATCGCGCTGATCGACACGCCCTTTGTCTACGCGGTCGTCGGCGCCGTCCGCCGACGGGACGCCGACGACCGACGGCTGTTCACCGCGTGATCTGTCGGTAGCTTTTCCAGTTGGCGGAACGACGGTCGACTATGAACCGTGAATCCCTCCTAAACGGTGTCTTGACGATCGGTGCCGTGCTCTCGGCGGCCGGCGCCGTCGGCCTCGTCGTCGTGGCCGGCCCGGCGAAGCCCGCGGCAGTCGCGATGCTCCTGCTGTGTGCGGCCTTTTTCGCCGCCAGCGCGTTCCCGACCGTCCGTGCTCACCGCTCCTACAACGTCCTGAACGCGAGCTACGTCGCTACGCTGTTCGCACTGTGGTACCTCGTGCTGCGCTCGTCGTCCGGGGTCGGCTCGGTGGTAGTCGACGCCGTCGGGGTGTTCGCGGTGCTGGCCGCCGGCGGGCTATTGGTCGAGCTGTACAACTACCGTCACGGCACCCGCCACCTCCGAGTCGACTGAGCGGGACTGCCCGCCTTTTTCTCGCCGGCGCTCCGAGTCCTCGCCGATGGACGAACGACGTGTGCAGACCCTGCTGTACGCCACGGCGGCGGTGCTGATCGCCGCCGTCGGCGGCGCCTTCCTCCTCCGTCGTGGCGACTCGGCGCCGTGGGCGTACACCCTCGTCGCCGTCGGTGTCGCCTTCTTCGGCGTGAGCGCGGTCCCGCGGGTCCGGGGGCACGGCGCGTACAACGCCGTCGGTGCGGGGTTCGCGACCGCGGTCTGTACCGTCGCCTACGTCGGCAGCGGCACGGTGTTCGTCGGCATCCTCGCCGTGTTCAGCGCCGTCGGGACGGTCGTGGAACTGTACAACTGGCGGGCGGGAACGACGTACCTGCGGCTGTAGGCGGCGGTACTGTTTTGCGCGGGCGGCGCCTCGGGGTGCTCGATGGACACTACCGGGCGCGGTTGGTCAGTCGTGTACCTCGCGATTGCCCTCTTTCTAGCCCTCGCGCTCGTGGCCGGGGGTGACGGAACCGTGCCCGTGTGGCGCAACTTCGCAGTGGGGCTCGCGGCGGCCGTCTTCGCCGTAAGCGCCGTACCGGCGGTTCGTGAACACCGCCTCCACTCGCCGGTCGAGTACGCCGCCATCGCCGCCGTGTTCGGGGCACAAGCCGTCGACGGCGGATCGGCGGTCGTCGGCGTGTTCGCGGTACTGATTGGCGTCGGCGCGGTGGTCGAACTGTACAACTGGCGAACGGGGTCCGAACTGCTCCGGTTCGACTGAGTCGGCCGACAGCTTCCTCCGCCCGCGTCCCCACGATCGAGCATGGGCAGCGACGGCCTCCTCTCGCTCGATCAGGACACCTGGACGGTGCTCGCGAAGTACAACCTCGCGCTGACGACGCTGTTCGGGCTGGTGACGCTGTGGGTGCGAGCCGCGCCCCCGGCTGATCCCGGGAGCGTGCTGCTCGTGCAGAACGGCGTGCTCGCGCTGCTGTTCGGCTCGATCCAGACGTACGCCTGGCTCTCGAGCTAGTCGACGCGCTCGGCGAACCCGAAGTTCGGCTTCACGTCCGTGACCGCGATCTCGAGCTCCTCGCCCTCCTCGGCGCCCGAGACGAACAGCGTGAACCCATCGACCGTCGCGATACCGTCGCCCTCCCCGCCAGTGTCGGTGATCTCGACGGTGAGCCGGTCGCCCTCGACGACAGGCGCGTCGGTGTACCCTTTCCCGATCAGATACACCTCGCTCGAGGCGTCGCGGGAGGCATCGGGCGAGACCCGCCGGACGTACTGGAACGACGGCTCCATGTCGGCCTCCAGATCATCGAGATCGCGGCCCTGGAACACCTTGGCGACGAAGTCGCCGCCGGGTTTGAGGAACTCCACCGCGGTCTCGAAGGCGATGCGGGCGAGGTAGACCGAGCGCGCGTGGTCGAGTTCGTACTCGCCGGTCATGTTCGGCGCCATGTCCGAGACGACCAGGTCGACGACGCCCTGCCCGTCCTCGGCATCGAGTTCGCGGCGCAGCCGGTCGCGGGTCTCCGTCTCGGTCATGTCGCCGGGGATCGTGCTCACCTGATGGGCGTCGAGATCGTCGATGCGCTGGAGGTCGACGCCGACGACTTTCCCCTGCGGCCCGACTTTCTCGGCGGCGACCTGGAGCCAGCCGCCGGGGGCGGCCCCGAGGTCGACGACCGTGTCGCCGTCCTCGAACAGGTTCGCGGTCTCGTCCAACTGCTGCAGCTTGTACGCCGAGCGGGCGCGGTAGCCCTGCTGTTTGGCGCGGTTGTAGTAGTCGTCTTTCCGGGTCATGGCTCTCGCTGCGTGACGGCAGGTGTTCCCGGGGCAACGACCGACGAATTCGCGTTCATACCGGTTCTGCGGGGTCTATCCGGAAAGGCACATCGGATACGCTGCCGTCGGTGCCGGCCGCGAACCGGCGCGTTCGCTCCGCCGAGTTCGCCCTACGCTGACACGATTGTGACCAGCGGATCAACACAGATTTGCCTGTCCTGTGGCCAACGCTGTACACTGATGGCTACACGTGACACGTGGGTGTCGAACGTCGGGTTCGTGCTCGCCGCCGTCGGCAGCGCGGCCGGACTGGGGAACATCTGGCGCTTCCCGTGGCTGACAGCCGGCAACGGCGGTAGCGCGTTCCTGCTCGTCTACCTACTGATCGTCGTCGGCGTCGGCGTGCCGGGACTGCTCGCGGAGTTCGTCCTCGGGCGCCGCGGCCGGCAGACGCCGATCGGCGCCCTCAGCGACTTGGTCGGCTCCCGCTGGGGGTCGGCGCTGGGCGCGTTCAACGTCGCTACGACGCTCGTAATCCTCTCGTTCTACTCGGTTGTCGGCGGCTGGATCCTCCGCTACACGCTGGTCTCGCCGACAGGGGCGTACTTCAGCCAGCCCCAGCAGTACTTCGGGGAGATGAGCTACGGCCTCGCGGCAGTCGGGTTCCACCTGCTGTTTCTGACGATCGTCGCCGGCATCGTCTTCTTCGGCGTGAGCCGCGGTATCGAGCGCGTCTCGAAGGTGATGCTGCCGGCGGTCGTCGTCCTGCTCGTCGGCCTCGCAGTGTGGACGGCGACCCAGCCCGGGGCTGCGGCGGGCTACGAGTTCTACCTCGGCTTCGACGCCGACTACCTCGCTGCGAACTTCGCGAGCGTGATCGGTCCGGCGGCCGGCCAGGCACTGTTTACGCTCTCGGTCGGTGCCGGCTCGATGCTCACCTACGCCTCCTACCTCGACGAGGACACGTCACTCCCGCGGGACACCCTCGTCATCGCCGTCTCGAACACGTTCATCGGCGTGCTCGCCGGCCTGGTCGTCATCCCGCTGCTGTTCTCGCAGGGGATCGATCCCGGACAGGGTGGCCCGGGCGCGCTGTTCGTCGCGCTGGCGACGGCGTTCGGGTCGCTCCCGGGCGGCACCGTCGTCGCGACGGCCTTCTTCGCGACGGTGCTGATGGCCGCGGTGACCAGCGGCATCAACTTGCTCGAGACGCCGGTCGCGACGCTCGTCGACGAGTACGACGTACAGCGGCGGCGGGCAACGCTGTACGTCTCGCTCCTGCTCGCGGCGGCCGGGAGCGGACTGGCGGTGGCGGGGCCGGTGTTCGAGTTCGTCTCGGGGACGCTCGCCGATCTGATGCTGACGGTCGGGCTGTTCGGGTTCCTCGCCATCGTCGGCTGGATGCTGCGGGCGGAGTCGGTCACCGAGTTCCGTGCGGGCGCCGGCCGGTACGCCGTCCTGGCCGAGTCGTGGGTGCTGACGGTCGGGTGGCTGCTCCCCGTCGTCGTCCTGTTCTCGCTGGCGAGTTCGGTCGCGCCGCTGGTCGGCGTCTCGCTCGGCCTGGGGGCCCGGGTGGCCGTCGCCGTCGTCGGGGCCCTCGCCTGTCGGCTCCTGGTCTGGCTCGTGAGCGAGCGCTGAGCGCGGACACGCGTCGACGCTCACGGGGGGACAGCTACAGACAGAACATGAACGGGTACAGCAGCGCGACGCGGTCGCCCTCTTCGAGTGTCGTACCGAAGCCGTCCAGCAGTTCGTTGAACGTCCCGTTGACCAGCACGCGGGCGAACGCTCGCGTGCGCTCGCCCTCGGGGTTGCGCTCCCACCGCCCCGGCGGGTCACCCGGGTAGTCCGCCCAGCCGTGGGCGGTCTCGTCCGCTTCGGTCTCCGCCAGCAGCATCTCCTCGCAGCCGTATTCGGTGAAGAAAGCGTCGAGGAACGCACGGAGCGTATCGCCGGCGAAGCTGAACTCGAACTCGTGGGTCCTGAGCTCTCGGCGGACGTGGCCGGTCGCCTTCACCTGGACGGTGGTCGTCGGCAGCTGGTCGGTCTCGGCGTGGCTCATGTGTGCTGGTACGCGCCGCGGCCGGATACCCACCTGCCCGAACATGATCGGCTGCCCGGCCGGGGACGAGTGTCGCCGATAGCTGAACGCTTTTCCCCCGGTCATCCCAATACTGCACCGTATGAGTGAGACAGATCTCGGCTTCGTGCAGTTCGGCGACAGCGGCCTCCAGACCAGCGAGCTCCAGTTCGGCACCTGGCGCTTCGGCCGCGAGACCGAGGAAGGCAACCTCGAGATCGGCGAGGAGCAGGCCAAGCGGCTGCTCGACGCCTACGCCGAGGCCGGCGGGCGCTACATCGACACCGCCGACGTGTACGGCGGCGGGCAGGCCGAGGAGTGGATCGGCGACTGGCTGGCCGAGCGCGACCGCGAGCGCTACACGGTCGCCTCCAAGATCTACTGGCAGATTCGGGAGGACGACCCCAACAGCCGCGGTAACAACCGGAAGAACCTCCGACACCGCGTCGACGCCATCCTCGATCGGCTGGACACCGACTACATCGACGTGCTCTACCTCCACCGCTGGGACGGCGAGACGCCGACCCACGAGACGATGAAGACGCTGAACGCGCTGGTCGAGTCCGGGAAGGTCCACTACCTCGGCGCGTCGACGCTCTCGCCCAACGCCTGGCGGGTGGCGAAGGCGAACGAACTCGCCCGCGGCGAAGGGTGGGAGCCGTTCACCGTGCTCCAGCCCCGGTACAACCTCGTCGACCGCGAGATCGAGGGGGACTACCTCCAGTTCGCCCGCGAGGAGGGGCTGGCTGTCTCCCCGTGGAGCCCGCTCGGCCAGGGGTTCCTGACCGGGAAGTACGACCGCGAGGAGGGGCTGACCGGCGAGTCGAAGGCTGCGGAGTCGAGCCGGTTCGAGAGCGCCTACCTGACCGAGACCAACTTCGACGTACACGACGTGCTCGACGAGGTGGCCGACGAAGTCGACGCCTCGCCCGCCCAGACCGCGCTGGCGTGGCTGATGCACCGCGACGGCGTGACCGCACCCATCGTCGGCGCCCGTACCGTCGAACAGTTGGAGGAGAACCTCGGCGCCGCGGCGATCGACCTCTCCGAGGAGCAGGTCGACCGGCTGACTGAGGCGAAAGGCGGCCCGTACGCGAACCTGTAGCGCCGGAATCCGGTAACGTTCCACCCCACCGAGTCCCTTATTCCTCCGCCTCTCCCAGCGACCCCATGGTCGTAGACCTTCGCTCCGACACTGTCACCAGACCCTCAGACGCGATGCGGGAGGCCGCCAAGAACGCCGAGGTCGGCGACGACGTGTACCGCGACGACCCAAGCGTCAACGAACTCGAAGCCCGCGCCGCCGAGATCCTCGGCAAGGAGGCCGGGCTGTTCGTCCCCAGCGGCACGATGGGCAACCAGGTCGCGATCCGGACCCACACCGACCGCGGGCAGGAACTGCTCGCCGACGAGCACGCCCACGTCCTCAAGTGGGAACTCGGCGCCGTCGCCCAACTGAGTAGCCTTCAGACCCGCCTGCTCGACTTCGGCGACGACGGCGCGCCGACGCCCGAGCAGGTCGAGAACGGCATCGTCGAGGAGGGGCTCCACGAGGCCGGCACGGGGCTGTTCTGTCTGGAGAACACCCACAACTACCGCGGCGGCGTCGCCGTCTCGAAGGCGGAGATCGACGCCGGGGCCGCGGTCGCCCACGACCACGGCGTCCCGGTCCACCTCGACGGCGCGCGGCTGTTCAACGCCGCCGAGGCGCTCGACACCGACCCCGCCGCGCTGGCCGAGAACGCCGACAGCGTGATGTTCTGTCTGTCGAAGGGGCTCGGTGCCCCCGTCGGCTCCGTGCTCGTCGGCGACGAGGGGTTCATCGACCGCGCGCGCCGGACCCGGAAGCTGTTCGGTGGCGGGATGCGCCAGGCCGGCATCATCGCCGCGCCCGGCCTCCTGGCGCTGGAGAACCGCGACCACCTCGCCGACGACCACCGACGCGCCGAGCGGATCGCTGAGGGGCTCGGCGACATCGACGGCATCGAGACGACCGAGCCGGACACGAACATCGTCGTCGCCGACGTGGCGGGGACGGGCCTGAACGCCGAGGAGTTCGTCGGGCGGATCGAGCAACACGGCGTGCTCGCGGTGGCGTTCAGCGAGACGACGGTGCGGTTCACCACGAACTGGGACGTGAGCGACGAGGATATCGAGGGCGCAATCGACTCGGTGCAGACGGCGATGCAGGACTAGGCGATCTCGAACTCGAATCTGGCGCCGCCGTCGTCGCTTTCGGTTGCCGACACCGACCAGCCGTGGGCTTCGGCGATGCTCTGGACGATCGGGAGCCCGAACCCGGTTCCCTCCTCGCTGGTCGTGACGCCCGTGTCGAACGGGTCGATGTCGTCGTCGATCCCGGGACCGTCGTCGGCGACGTAGAACCCCTCGCCCTCGGCCAACGTGCCGACGGTGACCGTCGGGGCGTCGCCGGCCTGATCGGCCGTGGCACTGCACACCGTTTGGCTGCTCGTAGCGTCGTGGGGCGCGCCGTCGCCCTCGCTATCCGTCGAGCAGTGCTCGACGCTGTTCCGGTAGAGGTTCCCGAGCAGTTCGACCAGCCGATCCGGGTCGGCGTCGATCGTCGTGTCGTCGGCGATCTCGAGGGACGCGTCGCCGGTCGCGACGTGAAGCCACGACTCCCGCGCGACCGTCGAGAGCTCGACCGACTCCGTCTCCCCCACGTCCTGCCCCTCGCGCGCCAACGACAGGAGATCGGTAACGAGGTGGTCCATCCGATCGAGCGCGTCGTCGACCTGGTCGAGCTTCTCGAGGTCGCCGGTGTCCTTGGCCAGATCGAGGTAGCCCGAGGCGACGTTGAGCGGGTTGCGCAGGTCGTGGGAGACGACGCTGGCGAACTGGTCGAGACGTTCGTTCTGCCGGCGGAGTTCGGCCTCGCGCTGGCGCTGCTCGGTCACGTCGGTGTAGATGGCATACCCCGGAGCGTTCTCCTCGCCGACCTCCAACGGCGTGACCTGCAGGAGGAAGTGCTTGGTGCCGTCGGCGGTCTGGCGCTGGACCTCGGTCTGGACCCGGTCGCCCTTGGCGAGCTGTTCGTTGAACGCCTTCGCCTCGTCGGCGTTCTCTGGCGGGACGATGAACCCGTCGAGCGACGCCCCCTCGACGTCGTCGGCGCCGTAGCCGAACGTGCGCTCGAAGGCACCGTTGACCCGGCGCACGATCGGCTCGCTGTCGATCATCTCGTAGGCGACGGCGGCGCCGGGAATGTTCTCGAACAGCGCCTCGAGGCTGTCACGTTCCCGCCGGAGTTCGGCTTCGGCGCGGATCCGCCGCAGCGCCACCGCGGTGTGGGCCATCAACAGCTCCGCAAGTTCGAGATCCTCTTGGTCGAACGCTTCACGCTCGGTCGATACCGCCTGAAACACCCCGAGATCGCCGATCGGGACGGAGATCGCCGACTCGAACTCGGGGTCGGTGGGTTCGGCGTCACGGTCACTGTGGATATCGTTGACCAGGAACGACTCCCCGGTCCGAACGGTTTTGCCGGCGAGCCCCTCCGAGACGTGCATCTCCCGACCCGCGTCCTCGGGGACTTTACCCGACTCCGCGACGGGGATGAGCATGTCGCCGTCCCGGATGTCGAGCTTGCACATGTCCATCTCAAGGACGTCGTGGGCGGCGTCGACCGCGCGATCAAGTAGTTCCCCCTCGGTCTCGGCGGTGCCGAGCTCCATCGCGGTCGTGTGGAGTCGTTCGATCACCCGCCTGGACTCACGGAGTGCGGTCTCCGAGCGGATGCGATCGAGCGTCGCCTCCACGTAGCCCATCAACAGCTCTGCGAGTTCCACGTCGGTCTCGTCGAACGCGCCCGTCTCGTCGGAGAGAACCTGAAACACGCCGTACTCCCCGACGGGGATGCTGATCGCCGACTTGACCGACTCGTTCGCCGGCTCCGCGTCGGGGTTCGCCTCGGCGTCGGTGACGAGGAACGACCGCTTCTCGTTGTACGTCCGGCCGACGATACCGGCGTCGGTCGACACCTCCTCGACCCTGTCGGTACGGCCGTCGACCGGCGTGAGTTCGCCGTTGCGCTCCATCAACAGCACCGACTGATCGAGCGCGAGCACGTCCTCCGTGATGTCGACGACGCGGCGGAACAGCGCCGGCTCGTCGTCGGCGTTGATCAGCGACGGCGCGGCCTCGTGGAGCCGCGTGATGCGCTCCTGGCGATCCCGGAGGTCGGCCTCCGCCCGGAGGCGCGCGTCGACCTGCGAGCCGTGGGTGACCAGCAGCTCCGCGAGCTCCAGGTCCACCTCGTCGAACGCCGACAGCTCCGTCGAGATGCCCGCGAACACGCCGTCGTCGCCGAAGGGGACGGCCAGCCCCGAGCCGTGGCGTTCGATCTGCCGTTCGGCGGTGGGGTGGGCCTCGATGTCGTCGACCAGCGCGGGCTCGCCGCTCTCGAACACCTGCGAGATCATCCCGTGGTCCGAATCGAGCCGGCCGGGCTGCTCGTCGCCGGTCGCGGCGCTCGGCACGAACCCATCACCGTCGTGGAGGTACAGCGCGGCGGCGTCGAAGCCGAGCACGTCCTCGGCGATATCAACGACCCGTCGGTGAAGCTGGTCGCGCTCCTCGAGGCCGACCAGTTCCGCGGACCCCTCGTGGAGACGGGCGATCCGTTCGCGGTTCGGCGTGCCGCCGACGGCGTCCGTGACGCGGTCGTCGAGGTCGTGCCCGTCGACCGGCTCCTCGCCGCCGTCGCTCCGAGTCGGGACCACGGGGTCGTCGCAGTCGACGATCGGGCAGCCGTCCTCCGAGGCCGCCACCGCCAGCTCGGTCGGGATCGAGCCGCCACAGACGACCAGACAGTCGGGATGTAGCTCCTCGAACGCCGAGCGAGCTTCCGACGGCGGGCGGGCGCGTCCGGTGAACCCATCCTGTTCGAGCAGCATCCCGGCTCCCTCGCAGGGTGAGTCACCGACCACGAGAATCTTGGTTCGACGTGACACGGGCTGTACAGTTACTGTTTGTCTTATGAGACTGTCTGATATGTGTTTCGGTAAGCCGTGTCTCGCGTAACCCGGATCTGCTCACGTTCTCGCACTTTCGGCCCACGGGAGGCGCTGTTTGCCGCCTGCGTCCCTCGCTCGGACCCCGGAATCCTTTTGCCCGGCGGTAGACCACATCCGGTAATGAGCGAGCTCGAGAGCGAGTACCGTCTCGACTACTTTGCCGAGAACGGGTTCGAACGCCAGACCTGTTCGTCGTGTGGCGCACACTTCTGGAGTCGCGCCGAGCGTGAGACCTGTGGGGAGCCGCCGTGTGAGGACTACGGCTTCATCGACGACCCCGGGTTCGATGAGGCGTACTCGCTGGTGGAGATGCGCGAGGCGTTCCTCTCGTTCTTCGAGGGGCAGGGTCACGAGCGCGTCGATCCCGCGCCGGTCGCCGCCAACCGCTGGCGGGACGACGTGCTGCTGACGCAGGCGTCGATCTACGACTTCCAACCGCACGTCACCAGCGGCGAGTCGCCGCCGCCGGCGAACCCGCTGGTCGTCTCCCAGCCCTGCATCCGGATGCAGGACATCGACAACGTCGGGAAGACCGGCCGGCACACGATGGCGTTCGAGATGGGCGGACACCACGCGTTCAACGCCGACGAAGACACCGACTACGCCTACGAGGGGGAGGTGTACTGGAAGGACCAGTGTGTCGAGTACTGCGAGGAGTTCTTCGCCTCTATGGGCGTCCCGAAAGCGGAGATCACCTTCATTGAGGACCCGTGGGTCGGCGGCGGCAACGCCGGCCCCGCCTTCGAGGTCATCTACAAGGGGCTCGAACTGGCGACGCTCGTGTTCATGATGCTCGAGCAGGACCCCGACGGCGAGTACGAGATGAAAGACGGCAACACGTACTCCGAGATGGACCGTCGCGTCGTCGACACGGGGTACGGCATCGAGCGCTGGACGTGGATGAGCCAGGGCACCCCGACGATCTACGAGGCGATCTACCCCGAGTCGATCGAGTTCCTGAAGGAGAACGCCGGGATCGACATGACGGCGGCCGAGCAGGAGCTCGTCCACCGCGCCTCCAAGCTGGCGGGCCACATGGACATCGACGAGGCCGAGGACATGGAGGCCGCCCGCGACAACATCGCCGAGCGACTGGACGTGGACGTGACGCGCCTCGAGGAGCTGATGGAGCCCCTCGAAGCGATCTACGCCATCGCCGACCACGCGCGCTGTCTCGCCTACATGTTCGGCGACGAGATCGTCCCCTCCAACGTCGGCACGGGCTACCTCGCCCGGATGGTGCTCCGCCGGACGAAGCGACTCGTCGACGACGTGGGCGTCGACGTGCCGCTGGACGAACTGGTCGACCGCGAGGCCGAGCGACTGGGGTACGAGAACCGCGACACGATCCGCGACATCGTCCGCACCGAGGAACGCAAGTACCGCGAGACGCTCGAACGCGGCGGGCGGAAGGTGCGCCAGCTGGCCGACGACCACGCCGAAGCCGGCACCCCGATCCCGACCGAGACGCTGATCGAACTGTACGACTCCCACGGGATCCAGCCGTCGATGGTCACCGATATCGCCGAAGAGCGCGGCGCCGAGGTGAACGAGCCCGACGACTTCTACTCGCTGGTCGCCGAGCGTCACGACGCCGAGGAGGCGCTCGAGGACGAGGGCGCGGAGACCGATCGCGTCGACGACTTACCGGAGACCGATCAGCTCTACTACGAGGATCAGGACCGCATGGAGTTCGAAGCGGTCGTCCTCGACGTGCTCGAGCGTGAGGAGGGGTACGACGTGGTGCTCGACCAGACGATGTTCTACCCCGAGGGCGGTGGCCAGCCCGCCGACCACGGGACGCTCGTCTCCGAGGACGGCAGCGTCGCGGTGACCGACGTCCAGCGACGCGACGGCGTGATCCTCCACCGAACCGACGAGCGCCCCGAGAAAGGCGAGTTCGTCACCGGCCAGATCGACGCCGAGCGCCGCCACCGGCTGATGCAGCACCACACCGCGACCCACATCGTCGGCGCCGCCGCGCGGCAGGTGCTCGGCGAGCACGTCCGGCAGGCCGGCGCCCAGAAGGGCGTCGACAGCTCGCGACTCGACGTGAACCACTACGACCGAGTGAGCCGCGAGGAGGTCACAGAGATCGAGCGCGTCGCGAACCGGATCGTCACCGACAACACCAGCGTCCGCCAGGAGTGGCCCGAGCGCCACGAGGCCGAGGAGAAACACGGCTTCGACCTCTACCAGGGCGGCATCCCGCCGGGCGAGAACATCCGGCTGATCCACGTCGGCGACGACGTGCAGGCCTGCGGCGGCACCCACGTCAACCGCACCGGCGACGTGGGGACGATCAAGATCCTCACCACCGAGCCCGTCCAGGACGGCGTCGAGCGGTTCGTGTTCGCCGCGGGCGAGGCCGCCATCGAGGCGACCCAGCGCACCGAGGACGCGCTGTACGACGCCGCCGACACGTTCGACGTGAATCCCGAGGAGGTGCCCGCCGCCGCCGAGCGCTTCTTCGGCGAGTGGAAGGAGCGTGGCAAGACGATCGAGGACCTCAAACAGCAGCTCGCGGAGGCCCGCGCGGGCGGCGCCGGCGCGGGCGAGGAGGTCGATATCGACGGGACGACCGCCGTGATCCAGCGCATCGACGCCGACGCCGACGAACTCCAAGCGACCGCCAACGCGCTCGTCGGCGAGGGGAAGATCGCGGTCGTCGGCTCCGGCGCCGACGACTCCGCCCAGATCGTCGTCGGCGTCCCCGACGGCGTCGACATCGACGCCGGCGAAGTCATCGGCGAGCTCGCCCGCAAGGTCGGCGGCGGCGGCGGCGGCCCGCCGGACTTCGCGCAGGGGGGCGGCCCGGACGTCGACGCGCTCGACGAGGCGCTCGAGGACGCGCCCGACGTGCTGCGACGGAAGCAGGCCGCCTAACGCCGGAACGATCCCGGGCTGGCGGCCCGCCCACGCTCGAAACAGCTTCTCGCCCGCAATCGTCAACACCGACCCGTCCGAACCCCCACTGTGCCTTACGCGAGCAACGACACCATCTCGCTGTACTACGAGACCGACGGCGACGGCGAGGCGGTGCTGTGCTGTGGCGACGTGGGACTGGGCGCGTGGCAGTGGGGCTGGCAGCACGCCGCCCTCGCGGGCCCCTACGAGACCGTCGTCGCCGACACCCGCGGCTGCGGGCGCTCCGACGACCCGCCCGCGGACTGTGCGATCGAGACGCTGGCCGCCGACGCGGTCGCGGTGCTGCGGGACCACGGCGTGCGCGTGGCCCACGTCGTCGGCGCCGGGCTCGGGGGGATGGTGGCGCTCGAACTCGCCCGCACCACCGGCCGCGTGAACTCGCTCACCCTGATCGGGACCGCGCTCTCGGGCGACGGCTACGACCCAGAACCGATGTTCGCGGCGCCGAGCGACGCCGACGGACTCCGAGAGAGCCTCGAAGCGGCGCTCTCCCGGGAGTTCGTCGACGCACAGCCCGACGCGATCAGCCAGATCGTCGAGTGGCGCGCCGCCGAGGACGCCGACGCCGTGTCGTGGGAACGACAGGCCGCGGCGCTCGACGACTTCGCGATCGAGAAACCCTACGAGATCACCGAACCGACGCTGGTGGTCCACGGCACCGACGACCGACTCTGCCCGGTCGCCCGGGGCCGTGAACTGGCTGCCGACCTCCCCAAGGCGGACCTGTTCGAAGTCGAGGGCGCCGGCCACCTCGCCCACGTCGAGGCGTCGAAAGTGGTGAACGACCGCTTGCAGACGTTTCTGGGGCCAACGTAGCCCCCGCCGCGGGCGGCTTTAACTGGCTGACCCGCGAACCCGAGCGCATGCACCGACGCGCACTCGCTGGCGGCGGCCTGCTCGTCGCCGGGCTGCTCGGCTACGCCGCCGGCGTGTCCGTCGCCTACCCGGGCCGAGCGTTCTCGCTCACCGCGATCATGGCCGGGATCGTGCTCGTGGTGATCGAGGGGCTGCCGACGACTGGGGGTGGCCGATGACGCTGCAGGCCGTCGTGTACACGCACGACGGCGTCGAGTCGTACGACGACGTGGGCGCGGCCGTCGACGCCCCGGGAGAGACGTGGGTCCACGTATCGGTCGATCAGGCCGCAGAGCTGGCGGCGATCAGGGAGTGCTTCGGCCTCCACTCGCTGGCCGTCGAGGACGTGCTCGACGAGAACACTCGCCCGAAAACCGAGGAGTACGACGGCCACACGTTCGTGTTGGTGAAGACTACCCGCTTGAGCCAGCGCGACGACGTGGCGTTCGGGAAGGAGATCCACACCCAGTCGGTGGGGCTGTTCGTCGGCGACGGCTGGCTCGTGACCGTCGCGCCGCCGGAGCTGGACTTGATCGCGCCGACAGCGCCGGCCTGGACCCGCAACAGCGACCGCGTCGTCGACCGTGGCGCGGACTTCCTCGCCTACCGAGTGCTCGACGCCGTGGTCGACGACTACTTCGACGTGCTCGACGAGATCGAGACCGACATCGAGGCCGTCGAGGAGCGTGTGCTGACCCACCCCGAGCCGGAAATCCTCGAAGAGCTCAACGGCGTCCGCCGGGACCTGCTCGCGTTCCGGAAAATCGCCTGGCCCGCCCGCGAAGCGGTCGGCGCGCTCTCGCGGGGCGACAGCCCGCAGGTCGCCCCGGAGAACGAGAAGTACTTCCGGGACGTGTATGACCACCTCGTCCAGGTCGTCGACCTGGCGGAGACGTACCGCGACCTGACCAGCGGCTCGCGGGACATCTACCTCAA